>Ga0114957_1004953_pt1 | contig 11227 bp, 11 predicted proteins | sample BantaG_FD_87175 | JGI IMG/M metagenome (GOLD analysis project Ga0114957, IMG submission 87175) | Marine algal microbial communities from Bantry Bay, Ireland - BantryBay_4 metaG | ecosystem: Host-associated > Algae > Red algae > Unclassified | place: Bantry Bay, Ireland | collected 2014-11-21 | reverse complement strand
TTAAAAGGAGAAATTGCGGTACAGAAATTGCATATTGTTTAACCAAGAATACCACCATTTCAGAGGTATATTTTCCAAAAAACTAATGTCGGTCAGCCTTCAAAACCCTAAATTAATTAGGTAAATATGCAATTTTATCCTGATTTTACGTTTTAAAGAATAACACTCCTCAAATTATTTATTGCTGCCAATCCCCGAATTATCTGAAATTAAACATTGAAGTTCGGAAATTTTATATACAAACGGTAGTTAATCACAATACATGAGATATTTACTCATTTTTGTTATCCTTATCACAATTTCTTTCTTTTCCTGCAATCAGGTAACGGAAAGAATGCCTGATTTTTCGGTGCACGGAGTGGATGTTTCACACTATCAGTCTCATATCAACTGGTTTCAGGTAGCATCAGAAGGTATTAGTTTTGGGTTTGTGAAGGCTACAGAAGGAGAAACAATCAGCGACTCTCTTTTTTGTCAGAATTGGCTAGAAATGGAAAACGCAGGGATTATTCGTGGTGCCTATCATTTTTTTCGACCCGGAACTTCGGCCATCACTCAAGCCCAGCATTTTATCGAGATGGTAGATCTTAAATATGGAGACTTGCCGCCAGTACTAGATGTGGAAGTATTGGATGATGTAAACAAAGATGTGATGGTCGCCCGTTTAAAAATCTGGCTGGAAATGGTAGAAGAGGCCTTTGGTGTTCGACCAATCATTTATACCAATATGAAATACTATAACCAGTATCTAGCGGAGCATTTTTCGGACCATACCTTATGGATTGCTCGTTATAATGCTAAAAAAATGCCTGCTTTATCAGCAGATAAAAACTGGGATTTTTGGCAATATGGTGATAGAGGAAATATCGCAGGTATCAACGGCCACGTCGATTTAAACGTTTTTCAGGGTACACATACCGATCTGTTATCCATCACGATTTCTCCATTTTCCAGTCCGTCAACCGCCGCTAGATAAACTTTTAACTAAAAATAATTGTTAGATTTTTGTTAAATTTCACACTTCCAGCCTTAGCCGACCATCTATCTGCTCAGCTCATTAGCAGGTATCTCAGAATATCATTATTTTAGAACTTTAAAATAAATTGCGCCATTCTGTATAAATAAGTATATCAAATTTTGGCAAAAGAACTATAAACTAATCCATCATGAAACAACTCATTTTTAGTCTTCTCGTTTTATTCGCAGCTACTTCTGTACAAGCAGGTGGAATAGACTTTTTTCATGGAACCTGGGAAGAGGCATTAGTAAAGGCAAAGAAAGAAGATAAATTGATTTTTGTAGATGCCTATACGACTTGGTGTGGACCGTGTAAGCGAATGTCCAAGCAGGTATTTACGCAGGATGCAGTAGGTGAATTTTACAATAAAAATTTCATTGCGATGAAGATCGACATGGAAAAAACACTTGGTAAGAAATTTCAAAGAAAATATCCCGTATCGGCTTTTCCAACCTTATATTATATTGACGGAGACGGAAAAGTAGCCCACGTTACCAAAGGTGGTAAAAACCCGGAGCAATTTATCCAGTTGGGACAAATGGCGATGAAAAAAAATGATAAGAGTGGGGATTACGAAGCCGCCTATAACGAGGGAAAAAGAGATTTTGACTTAGTTTACAGCTATGTTAAAGCGCTGAATAAAGCGGGTAAGCCAAGTCTTAAAATTTCCAACGACTATATTAAATCACAAAAAGATTTAACGACCGAAGAAAATCTACGATTTATTTTAGAAGCAACGACGGAAGCAGATTCCCGGATCTTTGATTTGTTGACGGAACACAAGGCAGCCATTGTACAGCTGACCTCTGAGGTAGAGGTCAACGACCGGATCGAAGCGGCTTGTACCCGAACGGCTGATAAAGCAATCGAATACAAATATTATGACCTGATCAAGGAGGCTACCACTAAACTAAGCCTCGTCGCACCTGAAAAGGCGGAGGTATTTGCACAAACTCAGGCGATGCGTTACCACGCGGCCGATCAGGAGCCAGCGGCTTATCTTAAGTCAGCAGATGCTCTGGCGAAAATCTATAAAAAAGACCCCGAAAATTTGCATAAACTAGCAATAACGGTCGCAAAACAATACCGAAAGAATCCACAGGCACTCAAGCAGGCCGAAAAATATGCTAAATCTGCTGCCAGTAGTGGCACCGATATTGCCTATTATTTTACACAGGCTCAGATTTTAAAGAAGATGGGCAAATCTAAAGATGCGATCAAAGTAGCCGAGAAGGCCAAGAAAATGGCAGAAGGGGATGCTGCGCAAGAAAAAGCAGCGGAGCAGTTGATTCAGTCTTTGGGGAAATAGTAGTTGTTTATACAATCAAACGAACATGAAAAAATTAAATCTTCTGGCTTTATTATGCCTGATAACTGTTAGCTTAATGGCGCAAGGCAGTGACGGTATTGCATTTAAAAAAGACGATTGGTCAGCCATTCTGGCGCAGGCCAAAGCGGAGGATAAATTAATTTTTGTGGATGCCTATACCACCTGGTGTGGTCCTTGTAAAAAGATGGACCGGGATGTTTTTCCACAAATGGAGGTCGGTAGTTTTTACAATGCGATGTTTATCAACGTAAAGATGGATATGGAAAAAGGGCAGGGAATAAAGTTGGCCAGAGATTATAATATTAATGCTTTTCCTACTTTTTTATTCATTGATGGTAATGGAAAAATTATGCACCGTACGGCGGGTTTTCACGATGTCAATCAGTTTATTGCGCTCGGCAACGAAGCGGTAAATCCAGCGGGACGATTATCTACCTTTGAAAAGCAGTATCAGAACGGAGATCGTAGTCCTGAATTTCTTAAGAAATATACTAAAATTCGCTACGATATCGCGGACGGGAGTCACGACGATATTGCCCTTGAATATTTAAAGACGCAAGACGACTGGAGTACCGAAGAAAACCGGACCTTTCTGTTTGTCAACATTGTAGATGCTAATTCTGAATTGTTTGACTATTTGCTAGTCAACAAAAAATCATTCGCGGATATGTACGGACAAAATGCCGTGATGGCTAAAGTGCAGGAAGTAATCTACGCGTCGATTGAAGATACAAAAGACGATAGCAGCCTGGCCCAAATCGAGCGATTATTTAAAAAAGCTTATCCAGATAGAGCAGAACAAATGACGGCACGTTTTTCTATGACCTACTACCGACAGGCGGGTGATCGCGAAAAATATATGGACGCAGCAACGACTTATTACAAAAAATATCAGGCCGATGATCAGGCCGAATTGAATGAAGTTGCCTGGACGTTCTTTCGAATTACAAAAGATAAAAGTAGACTAAAGCAGGCGGTGAAATTCGCGAAAAAATCCATCAAGCTGGACGATAATTATTACAATAATGATACGATGGCGCATTTATATTATGGCCTTGGCAAAAAGCGTAAAGCCATCAAGGTAGCAAACAAAGCGATTGCTCTCGCTGAGAAAACTTCGATTGATTCTAGTCCCACCAAGGAGTTATTAGAACAGATTAATAATCCACAGCCGGTCGTCGAAAAATAAACTATAAATCAATTTCTATCAAAACGGGACAATGATCAGAGTGCACTGCGTCGCCTAATTGTCGGGCCGATTTCAACTGGTCTTTCAGGTTATTTGTAACGCACTGATAATCAATCCGCCAGCCTTTATTTTTCGCACGACAGTTAAAGCGATAAGTCCACCAGCTAAATTCCTGTTTTTCAGGATGTAAAATTCGGAAGCTATCCGTAAATCCACTGTCCAGCCATTTAGTCATCCATGCCCGTTCTTCGGGTAGAAATCCGGAGGAGTTTTTATTTCCTTTTGGATTGTGAATATCAATATCGTGGTGCGCAATATTATAGTCACCAACGACAATTAGTTTTGATCTCTGCTTTTTAAGCTCACTAACCCACGGATAAAAATCATCTAAAAATTCATATTTGAAACCCTGTCTTTCTTTGCCACTTGATCCCGAAGGGAAGTAACAATTCAACAATGTTGTGTCGCCAAAGTCAGTTCTAAGTACACGACCTTCACAATCATATTTTTCTATTCCGGTACCGGCTACGATGTGGTCCGGTTTTGTTTTTGAAAAAGTAGCGACACTGCTATATCCTTTTTTTTGAGCACTGTGCCAACAGTGGTGATAGCCCAAGGCTTCGAGTTCTTCGATGGGTCCCTGGTCAGGTTGGCACTTGGTTTCCTGCAAACAAACGATATCGTATTGACCCTCTTTCATCCAGTCTAGTAATCCTTTTTTTACCGCTGCACGAATACCATTTATATTATAACTAACAATAGATTTTGTCATGTTGGATTTTAAGTTTTCTCAAAAAAATAGTACGTTTTCAAGATATATTCCTAATTTTGCGGCTGTCCCAAAGCGTATTAGAAAACCTAATACAGCTTTTGTAACACACCTGTCCCATTTAAGCATTCATGATGTTTAAACGGGATTTTTCATCAAGCCCAGACCTTACAACCTTCTGTACAGTTTTTACAAATATCAATCTGATCTCGTCCTTTTAAGAGCTTGGCTCTAAAGCCCTGATAAGTGGGTCCTTGCCATGCTTCTTTGAAGGTTTCTTTTTTTAAATCCCCCAAACGGTGGGTAGCATCCTTGTCAAAACAACAAGGGACGACCAAACCATCCCAGGTAATGACACAGGCGTGCCATAACTTCCAGCAGTGATCGAGTAATTCATTTTTTACTTCGTAGGTTCCGTCGGTGATTTGCCGGTATCGGGCATACTTATCGATAGTAGGAATCAGGTCATTACCATGTTCATAATCATAAACCTGAGCCGTCTTTAATTTTACTTCGTCAACACCGACTTCTTCCGCCAGTTTATAAATTTCTGGAATCTGATGTTCGTTTGGTTTAACCACCAAAAACTGAAAGATAATGTGTGGTGTTTTAGAATTTAATTTCTTTTTCCACTTGACCACGTTTCGAGCACCCATGAGGACATTTTCGAGTTTACCTTCTTTTCGATAATTTTCGTAAACCTCCTGGGTCGTTCCATCTACCGAAATGATCAGTCGATTCAAACCGGATTCAATCGTTTTACGGGCATTCTCATCGTTAAGAAAATGAGCATTGGTAGAAGTAATGGTGTAAATCCCTTTTTCGTCCGCGTATTTCACCATTTCCAGGAACTTTGGATTGATATAAGGTTCGCCCTGAAAATAGAAAATTAAGTACAGTAACTCTTTGTGCAACTCGTTGATAGTATCTCTGAAAAAATCCTCTTTTAGATTTCCCGTAGGTCGACTAAATGCACGTAATCCGCTGGGACATTCCGGACACCGCAAGTTACAAGCGGTCGTCGGTTCCATACTGATGGTCATTGGCATTCCCCACTGGATAGGTTTACGCGTCCATTTGGTCACGTAGAAGGAGACAAACACCTTAGTGATGTTCCAAAGCCGCCGAATGGTTAGCTTCCGCAAAAATGCCACTGTATCGTTGAAGTAGATATTCATGATAAAACAAAATTAAGCAAAAACGAGAAGGTAATTGGTCGAGGGGACGCTCAGTTTGCTAATAAATAGCAGCGTAAAGAACAGATTATATGATAACACGCAAAAACTAGACAGAGTTGTGAGATAGATGGAAATAATCATTAATCTTTAAAACGCTCTTTTCCATCACACAGCGCTCGACGAATCCCCGCTACTTTAAGCAGACACTCCGCGTATTCCAGTTCTGGAACAGAATTGATTACGATGGCACCGCCTACCTGAAAAGAAAGATAACGACCATCAGCATCATACAACATACTCCGAATGACTACATTAAAATCAAAATCTCCTTCTGGTGTAATATAGCCGACGGCTCCAGAGTAAAGCCCCCGTTTGGACTGTTCGTACATTTCGATCAGTTCCATACTTCGGATTTTAGGAGCTCCGGTCATCGATCCCATTGGGAAAGCATTTTTTAGCGCATCCACAAAGTCGAAGGATGGGGCTAAAGTGCCAGTAACTGTAGAAATTAGATGGTTGACCTGTGCAAAGGGATAGATTCCAAATAACTCCTTTACCTGCACCGAACCGGGTACACAGCTTCTCGAAAGATCATTTCTAACCAAGTCTACGATCATCACATTTTCGGAGCGGTCTTTTTTGCTGTTCAATAATTGTTGTGTCAGTTTTTTATTCTTTGAAGCGGTTTTTCCCCGTTTGATGGTTCCTTTAATTGGTTGTGAAATAAGTTGCTGCCCTTCTTTTTTGAGAAAACGTTCTGGGCTGGCGCAAAGCAAATATTTATCATTCAAGCGATAAAAAGCAGAGAAAGGGGCTTGACTGATTTTATTGAATTTATCAAAAAGGGAAGCAGGCGTGAGGTCGATAGGATCGAGGTAAAATTCCTGGCAAAAATTCATTTCATAAATATCACCACGTAAAAGGTGATCTTTTATTTTCATAATGGTTTTTAAATAATCTGCTTTACTAATCCTAGATTTTATTTGTGTCGGATCAATCGTAGGGAAATGGGAATGAGAGAGGGGAGTATTGGGAATAGCTTGAATGATTTTCCAGAGTTCAGCTGGGGATTCTTTGCAGCTGCTTATTTCTATTTGGTTAGAAAAAATTTTTATTAAATAAACAGGTTGAAAAAAATGCATCTCCGGTAACTGAATATAATCCGGATTTTGGGAACTGAGTTTTTCAGTCTTATTTTTTAGGTCATAGCTTAAATATCCGAATAGCCACCTGCGTGATTTTTTGTGGAAACTTCTTAATTGTTCGAAAGGATCGTTTTGACTAAGATAATAAGAGAATTGATTTTGCTGACCCACTGCGAGTAATCCCTCGTAAGTTCTATACAACGAATGACCGTATGCGTTGCTATCCAGATAACAAACCGGATCAAAAGACTGTGCCCAGTGAAACAACTGTTCCTTAACTTTGGCTAGAGAGGTTATTTGAAATGTTTGTTTTTTTTGATCAATCGTTTCCTTCATCTATACATTTTCTACCGTAAACCCTAATTTTTTCAGATCTTCATAAAACTCGGGATAAGATTTTACTACGACCATCGGCTCTTCGATTTTTATATTTCCAAACATCGCAAGCGGCGCAAAGGCCATGGCCATTCGGTGGTCTTCGTAGGTCGAGAATTGAGGTTGAGCAACTATCGCTTTTCCTTTTACCTGACAACTCACTCCCTGGCGAGCTTCGGTCTCCCAAAAATCAACATCCACTTTTTTCAACTCATCTTGTAGCGCCTGTACCCGATCGGTCTCCTTTATTTTTAAGGTACGAAGTCCGGTAAAATAACCGTCGACTCCCAGTCCACCACAGATCACTGCAAGGGTTTGAGCAATGTCCGGACAATTTATAAAATTCCATTGAAAAGAATCTACCGAAGAAGCTTTTCCTTTGGTCAGAATTATCCCGTCCGCCACGTATTCTGTGTCTACTCCAAATTGGGTCATTATCTCCGCCAGGACGGAATCGCCTTGCAAACTATTTTTAAATAGTCCTCCCAAATGGAGATTAAGATCCTTCGAAAAAGCGGCCAAGGCATAATAATAAGAAGCGGCCGACCAATCTGCTTCCACCGTAAAATCTTTTGGTTGATAGGCTTGTTTCTCAATCCTTATCGTTGGTCCAACCCATTGTGCATCTACTCCAAAGCGCCTCATCAAGGTTAATGTCATTTGGATATAAGGTCGCGATACAATTTCTCCTTCCAGAAGCAATGTCAGACCATTTGGCAAGATGGGGGCAATCATCAAAAGTGCTGAAATAAACTGACTACTGATATTGGCTGGAATCCGTAACTCGTTCACAGATCCAAAACTACCAGAACCAATTGATAAAGGCGGATATCCTGGTTTTTCTAAAAAACGAATATTCGCACCTAACTCATTCAGCGCTTCGGCTAATACACCCACCGGTCGCTGTTTCATCCGTTCGGAACCTGTCAGTACCTGGGTGCCCGACTGTAAAGCAAGGTATGCCGTCATAAAACGGAAGGTTGTACCAGCGGCTCCGGCATCGTAAATACCCTCGTCTAGAGTCAGAAGATGTTGCAGTGTCTTAGTATCTTTAGAGGTAGAAAGACGGTTAATACTAAAGCTATCTTCGCACAAAGCATTGATTAGTAACACTCGGTTACTAATACTTTTTGAGCCGTCCAGCGTGAGGTCTCCAACAATTGTTGGATCCATTTTTTTAAGTTGATAGATCATAAAAATAAGGTGTAAAATAGATTAGCTGGTCAGAATTTTTAAATAACTTGGAAAAGGATTACCAATTGAATTGAATTATTTCTTCGAGATCCGGATGTAGACTTTTACCGACGGGACAACCGTGGGAAGCTGCTTCTAGTAAGGTTTTTTCTTTTTGGGTATAGTTATTATCTGGCATTTGGATCGTTATCTCTAGTCGTATAATTCTTCGCGGATTACTTCCCATAATTTTATTTACTTCAGCGGTGGCTCCGGTCATGTCAATACCTTTGTCTGCGGCCTTGATACCCATGATGGTCAAAATACAACTACCCAGGGAAGTTGCTAATAGATCAGTAGGGGAGAAGGCTTCTCCTTTGCCGCGATTATCTATGGGAGCATCCGTCAAAATTTCGTTGCCTGATCGTAAGTGTACCGCAGCCGTTCTGAGGTTATTTTGATAGGTTATTTTACTGGTCATCTTTATTTTTATTTTTTCGTTTGTCCGAATTATTTTTATCTGCTTCACGTTCTTGCTTTTCTTTTTCTCGGCGTTCTTGCCTTACCTGATCAGATTTGTCGTAGGCAATAATAATTTCTTTCACTAATCGGTGACGTACTACATCTTCCGCTGTTAATTTTACAATGCCAATACCCTTAACATCCGTGAGGATATTCATGGCGTGACGGAGCCCTGATTTTTGATTATACGGTAAATCGATCTGAGAAAGATCACCGGTGATAATACATTTGGCGGAAGGACCGATACGGGTCAAGAACATTTTGATCTGCATAGAAGTGGCATTCTGTGCCTCATCCAAAATGATGAAAGCATTGTCCAGTGTTCGCCCTCGCATAAAGGCCAGTGGTGCGACTTCGATGATCCGGTTGGTCATAAAATAATTTAGCTTATCCAACGGGAGCATATCATCCAAAGAATCATACAGTGGACGTAAATAAGGATCAACTTTATCCTTTAAATCGCCCGGTAAAAAACCAAGACTTTCACCAGCTTCTACCGCTGGCCGTGTCAGAATAATTTTCTTTACTACACGATTTTTTAGGGCACGTACTGCCAGTGCTACTGCCGTATAAGTCTTTCCGGTACCTGCCGGCCCGATGGCAAAAAGGATATCATTTTCATCCGAGGAAGCAATTAGTTTTCGCTGGTTAATCGTCTTTGCTTTAATAGCTTTTCCGCCCCGACCATGTACGAGCGTAGCATTGCTGTCTCCATTGCCCAACTTTGTTTCGAAAGGATTAGCTCCTCCGATCAATTCTTCTACTGTCTGAACGCTCAGTTCGTGCTGCTCCCGTAATAGGCGAACCATCAGCTCAAATTTGTTTTTTGCTTTTTGTGCCTGCTTTTTATCTCCCGCTATTTTTAGACTGTTGCCACGGGAGGTAATGGTAATATCAGGGTAGGATTTTCGAATCAGGTTTAATTTGACATTTTTTTCGCCATAGAGTGCTACGGGATCAATGCCGTCAATGGTTAGAATTATTTCACTCAATAGAATATATTTTTTTAAAATTTTTAATTAGAAATCATCTCAGGTGCTTTCCTTTCGCTGGATATTGGAAGTTTTGGGCCAGACTGCGTACATTTGTCGAGAATATACCGTTTGGTACCTTTACATGGAGGTAAATTTAACTTAAATTTTATTGCGTTGCGGACCATCAGGAATGGCGATTAAATAAATTGAGATTCTAGGCGAACTATTTTTTTGCCAATCAAGGAAGCAAAATGGGCGTTATGCCTAGCATGATAACCATTTTTTAGACGCAGATTGGCGGAAAAAGAGGAAGCATAGAGTCGTCATTTATCTTGTCAACATTCCTTAGGTATACAATTTTAAAAAACTTTCATCTCTATGGCAATTGTTACTTTTATATCAGATTTTGGTACAACGGACTATTATAGTGCGGTCATCAAAGGAGCATTACTGTCTGAAGAACCACAACTCAACTTGATTGACATTAGCCATAACATTAAAACTTATGATATAGTTCAGGGTGCTTTCGTCCTCAAAAATGCTTATCAGCACTTTCCTGCCGGTACGATTCATTTAGTAAGCGTTAACAATTTTTACGCTCCGAACCACTGTTTTTTAGCGATTCGGTATGATGACCATTATTTTATTGGCCCAGACAATGGTTTGTTTGCGCTGGCATTTGACAAAGAGCAACTGACGAGTGTCTACGAACTTATTTACCATGCCAATGCTGAGAATCCTCTGGGAGCCGTTTTTGCTAAAGGAGTTCGCCATATTTTGAGTGAATTGCCTTTTAACGAAATCGGGATTCCCATCGAAACGATCGAAGAAAGAATCAGTATCCAGCCGGTCACCACAGTTGATCGTATCCGGGGTGCAATTATTCACGTGGACAATTACGAAAACGCGATCACAAATATTAGCGGCGACCTTCTGGAAAAAGTAGGAAAAGGCAGACCATTTAAGATATATTTTAAACGACACGAACCATTGACTACGATTAAACAAAATTACGCAGAGGTACCGGTGGGAGAAATACTCTGCCTGATTAATTCTGCCAATTATCTCGAAATTGCCATCAATCTTGGAAAGGCTTCCAGTATGTTGGGAATGGGAATCGACGAACATGTTCAAATAGATTTTCAAAATGATTAAGCGCATTGTTCGAATGACCTTTAAGCCCGAAGAGCTAGCGGATTTTTTTGCCATGTTTGAGCAGAAAAAGCAAGCGATCCGAAATTTTTCCGGATGTCACTACCTAGAAGTCTTTCAGGACAAGACGCAACCTAATATTGTTTTCACCTATAGTTTTTGGACCGATGAGGCCGCGTTAAATAACTACCGACATTCCGAGTTATTCAAAGCTACCTGGGCGGAAACCAAAGCCCGTTTTGCCGAAAAACCATTAGCACATACCCTTCTTATGTATGATATTGTCCGACCTTAACTCATTCCTTAACTATTTTTTTGCGCGAATAATCTTTCACTTCGTGCGAATACTATTTATTAACACACCAACCTCAAATAATCGACAGCTAATCGGCGAAATAATTT
>Ga0114957_1004951_pt1 | contig 11228 bp, 7 predicted proteins | sample BantaG_FD_87175 | JGI IMG/M metagenome (GOLD analysis project Ga0114957, IMG submission 87175) | Marine algal microbial communities from Bantry Bay, Ireland - BantryBay_4 metaG | ecosystem: Host-associated > Algae > Red algae > Unclassified | place: Bantry Bay, Ireland | collected 2014-11-21 | reverse complement strand
GTAGAGACATTATCTATTGTAGGGATGTAATCTGCACCTTCAAGTGAAAGCATATCAAGTGCTGGGTCACCATGTACAGTGAACTGCTCCATGAGTGTCAGGAAGTTAAAATCATTGATGAATCCATCTTCTAGATACTCTACTATTTCTTTTGTCTGAGTACCGAGTACATCTGAATACAAATCACCTCCAAGGTTTCTATAAAACTCAAGGCCTAGTACAGCTTGAGCAATCAACTGAGCATTACCTGATGCTGCTAAGAAGGCAATAGATCCCACCTCTGGTTCTGTCACAAACTTTTCACTTAAACCAAAACTGTGAGCAAATATATCTCCTGAGTGACATCCCAGTGATAAGATGATAGGCAGCTTTCCTTTGTTTTCATACTCAGAAGGCTCTTCGATACTGAAGTCAAAAGTACCAGTACTAGAGTGACCAAAGAAAGTAATCAATGCCGCACCATCATTGATGTCTTGCTTGATCACATCAGAGGTTGCCGTCTGAATATCATCAGATGATGTTTTTTGGTAGGTATGGACATCAGCACCAAATTTGGAATTCTCGATAATATCCGCCATTTGATTTAAAAAATTAAGGATTGTTTCTGACTCGTTCTGAGATCCACCACTGAGGTGAATGATTTTTTTCATCCAAGCTCTTTCTTCTACTGTTTGACCAAACTCACTGATGTCTTCATGATCCTTCACCTTCTCTAGATATTGAAGAGCTGATTCTTGTGATCTTACGGCTAATCTTCCTACTTTGAATTGAGGTGAAATTTTTCCTGGATAACTAATCAGTAAATTATCTGATCCTGGATATCCCCAAGTTGGAAGTTCAAAAGCTGGATCTTTCCGATAACTTGCATAGTCCAAGCCCTTACCAAACATAAAGACGAATTCAAGACCTTCGATACTGTTTCCTGCCTCTCTAATGAAATTCTGAATTGCCAATGAATGACCCTTTGTTCCATAGCCATATTGGTCAATAATATCTTCAGCATTGATAATATTTACAACATGACTCCCTCCTTCTTCTGACTCCCTGTATGCTTTATATTGATTAGCGGCGGAGTTAGTCCCTGAGTTGAGTGACTCTGAAGTTAACATCAAATAATCTCCTGATAGGTTTTTGTAGTCAACATATTGCTTTGAATCAATGTTAGCGCTTTGACTTCTAAGGTTAACGATGTGTATTTGTGATGCTGTGGTACTTGATGGCAATCTAAACCTAATACCTGAACCATTTGCTACTGGTACTAATACTCTATTATTGGTTACATCTAATACAACTGTATTGGATGTGAAATTAAAATTTTCTATTTCAAAATATCGTTCACTTGACGATGATGGAAGCTCCATTGAGAAAGCATCAGAATCTTCTGATTGGAACAATCTAGGATAAGTGATTCCTAATTTTGCTAAGATTGATTTTTTATGCAATTCTGTGACACCAAGGCCGTTCAATTTAATATTAACATTGTTGATGATGTCTCCAATTTGTAAAGGCACAGTATACTCATCAACTGTCTTCGGATTTGCATTTCTCAACATCCGTGGTACATCGTTAACAATTACTTCTGTTTGATGTTGAAGAAAATAAATTCCTTGTCTCACGGTAAGGTAGGGGCTTGGTGCATCACTCCCTGTGTACTTTGCTCCAGCTGGAATGTTATAATCAAAAGCATTTCTTTCTTGAGAACCAAACCCTTCAGCTGGTTGATAATGAGAAAATGACAATTCTCTATTTAAGTCTACATATGGACCAGAATGGTTTTCAGAAAAGATAATCTCTTCTGTATGCATATAATATTCTTCTTTTGCAGGGAGGTCAGTCAGACTATTGATGATAGTTTCATATCTCAATGGGTTAGTTACTCCGAATGTCAGGAAGTACCTAGAGTTATCAGTGTACATACTGTAATCTGGATTCAGTCTTTGTGATGCTGATTCAAACAAGAACTGATCCATCCATCCATCATTCCTCTCTCCATAAAACTCAATATAGTCTGATGCGCCAAATGCACCATTTGTACTCACACTGATAGGCACTGGTTGCCCATTTCTATAAAGTTGCAATTCTGAACCAGCCTTGCCATTAATAGGAAAGCCTACATTGGTGAGTTGGGCAGATGTCACCCTATAGTAGCCATCAGTATCGATGTCGATAGTTGCATATTGCTTACTATAATCAATCCATTCATTCCCATAATAGTCCTGACCATTAATTTTCATTTGCGCTTGAAGCGAACAAATTCCAAAGAAAAGGAGAAGTGAAAGTGTTGAAATAGCCTTCAATTTTGTAGTCTTCAAAAGATTAGAGAAATAAATCATAGTACGAATGGTCTGGTTAAAGTTTTGCAAATATAACACATAAAACAAACATTTAATGTGTTATAGTATCTGTTTAAGCATGTTATGTCTTTTTCAACGTGCTAAACGGATTTAAAGATTACTAATAAAATTAGATAGGATGAACAAAGTGGACTATACCTCCACCTCTATACACTGAAGACCCTACAGAGTCCCACTACCCCTATGTTAAACAGTTGATTAACTTCGTTTAATATTGGTACTTTCACTTTTGTAAAATAGAGGACATTTTTTGCTGTCAACAACAATCATTATCGCTTTTGGTTTATCCTGCTTGATCAATACAATTTATTGGACAATATTGTGTGTTTCACTCAATAGGATAGAGGAACCAAAGTTAGACGTAACAGAAGGTAATTATGTCACTATTCTGGTCTGTAGTAAAAATGATTCAAACAATGTAAAAACTCTATTAAAATACCTAAACCAACAGATAAAAGTCACTACATCTGTAAAGGTGCTAATTGTAAACGACTTCAGTGACGCCTATCACTCTGAAGAGTTGAAGAAATTAAACTGCAGGTTTCCAATCACTCTAATTCATCCAAAAGAGAATTTACAAGGCAAAAAAGCGGCTTTGTTGAGTGGGCTTAAGTCTATAAAAGAGGGCATAATCTTACTTACAGATGCAGATTGTAGGCCACGACCAGAATGGATTTCAACACTCAGTAGTCAAGTACAATTACAGGGTGCTGTACTCGGTTATAGTCCTTTTGCTAGACAGTCAAGTTTAGTCAATATCTGGGTACGATATGAGGGTTATATTACTGCTCTACAGTACTTAGGTTGGGCAGCACTTAACAAACCTTATCTTGGTGTAGGGAGATCCATTGGACTCCAGAGTCAAGCAATTACTCAGCTCTCAATTGAAGACCTCAATCCAACTATCGCCTCTGGTGATGATGACATGCTTATCCAGTATCTCCAATCAGCAATCCCATCTGTGTATCCTGCAGCATACGTAGACACTGATAGTCCTGCCACTTGGAAGGCTTATTGGACACAAAAACGGAGGCATTATTCAATCTCACCAAGTTATCCATTAAAGCTCAAGATTAGACTTTCAACTTTTTCTTTTTCACAGATCTTAATCTTTGTGCTTGGTATCGTATCTGTTATAATGAAACTGAGTCTGGTCCCATTAACGGTATGGTGTATACGCATGATTTGGATAGCCTTAGTATCAAGGCGTACTTTTGTACAACTAGAACAAAAAGATCTTTGGTTTTTATTGCCAATATTGGATGGATTGCTGAGTATCTACTACCTTGTGTTCGGTTTGACATTTTTACTTCCTAAGCCCAAATCATGGTAGCATCAGATATCTCATTACTCCTCAAGTACTTTCCGAATCTTACTGAAAATCAGAAGAAGCAGTTCACAGAATTGCTTCCTCTATACGTAGAGTGGAATAGTCAGATTAATGTCATTTCCCGTAAGGATATAGATAATCTAATGGAGAGGCACATCCTCCACAGTCTAATGATAGCCAAGTATATCTCATTTGTGCCTAAGGCTGAAGTATTAGATCTCGGTTGTGGTGGTGGCTTTCCTGGTATCCCTCTTGCAATCCTGTTTCCTGAGACTAATTGGCACCTCATAGATGCCCGATCTAAGAAAATTATAGTAGTCAAAGCTGTCATAGAAAGTCTAGGATTAAAAAATGCCAAAGCAAGTCATGGTCGGGCAGAAGAGCTCAAAAGTCGCTATGATTTCGTCGTAACTAGAGCTGTTGCCAAAAGTGAAAAGCTAATGGAATGGTCTCGAAAGCTGATCAAGGAGAAGCAGGTACATTCTATCCCAAATGGTCTCATCGCCCTAAAAGGTGGCAACCTCAAAGAGGAATTGGAACAATTACCAAAATGGGAGTATACAGAGGTACATCCAGCTTCAAAATACTATGAAGAAGAGTTCTTTGCTGAAAAAAACTTAGTCTATATCCAAGGTTAATTAATCGTAAGTAGCTGCTCAAGATATTGAGGTTCACTGAGATTGAAAATGCTCTTGAGCTGGGCAATTTTCTCAGTGGTATCCTTCTTGTTACCGGTATAAACTGCTCTTATCATGAGGTTTTTGCTCGTATGTTCAGTACTAACAAATTCGAAAATATCAGTTCGGTAACCTACACTCTCCAACAACAGACACCGAATGGTATCTGTTAGTATTTCTGCTTGTCTCTCAAGGAGAATGCCATGCTGAGTGATAGATTGAGTAAGTTTATGATGAGACATCGATTTTCTGACTTGTTTGTGACAACATGGAGAAACTATAATATATTTAGCTTGACTCAAAATCCCTTTGTGCAAGGCGATATCAGTTGCAATATCACAGGCATGAAGAGCTATCAATACTGATGCCTTTTGCATTACTATCTCCTTGATATCACTATGAGTAAATGTCAAGTTTGATAATTTTGATAAGGAGGCAACCTTGCGATTAGACTCTATGACCGATTTCTTAAGATCAATACCAATAGTCTCGATAGTAGTATGACCTAGTGAGTGTAGGTAATGATGGATTGCCATGGTCAAATATCCTTTACCACAACCAAAGTCATACAATTTGAGGTGAGGAAGGTCAGAATCATTGAGTGTTGAACTTAAGATTTCAACAAATTTATTGATTTGACGATATTTACCATACATCGTGTGTTTGACCTCACCCTTACTTGTAGTAATCCCTAAGCTGTAAAGAAATGGCGCAGTCTTAGAGATCAAATATTGCTTGTCTACTTTTGTTATGAGGTTAACGTTAGACACTTTATCCTTCTTTATTCTCACCTTACCCTTACCATTTTGAAGTATTTGGGTAGTTGTATTTGGTTGCTGGATGAGGACTTGCTTATATCCAAGCCATTGAGATTGGATATAATTCTGTAAGTCTAAAAGATGAACTGTCTGAGTAAAACATTGGGTAACAGTAAACTCACTCACTGTATAAGGATCCTTGTGTGAGTCTGGGTTAGTTGTTATTACAACTTTGGTATATGATGCCTTGGAGAGAGGGTTACTCATAACAAGCTTGACCCGCTGATCTCTTTCTGTGAGATCACTCATAAGATGTGAAATCCAGTTTTGTTTTTCTTCTTGTTTGATGACTTCCTTTTTTATACCTTTAACTCGTTAAGACAGTCAAAATTACTGTTTTTCCTTCGCAGATGGATAATTCATTTCTCGATACAGTTCTCTATACTTTTGGCGAAGTCCAGCTCACACTCGGTATCTTATTCCTGTGGGTACTCGGTATGGGATTTCTTTTGATTGGCTATCGCATACTGAAACGGCGGGTAATTCCAAATTTTATTGGAAAGAGGACTTACATCACTGCTGAGGAAAAGAGTGAGCTAATCAAATTGGTCAGGACCACTGCCATCATAACTGGATTGCTTATTACACTGATAGCTTCAGGTTTTGACTTAGATCTCACTCCTAAGTCAAGTGTAAATTTTAAGATAAGTTACCTCTTGGTAACTGTTATTATCTTCTATGTCGCGTGGATTTCTAATTGGTTTACAACCAACATTTTTATCCATGATGCTTTTTCTGAAAATGAAAAAACAACGTCGACCTTAGATCAAATAAATACTTCAAGCTCAAGCAATACAGAGGATAGAATTTCACGAATTGGTCGATTGGCTTTACTTGTATTAGCGGCGAATCTTGTGGTTCAGTTGTTTAATATCAACTATACCCTATTTTCAAGACAGTTGGATGATGGGCTTACATTTGATTTTAAGATTAGTAATATCCTAATACTTATCTTAATTATAATCGGTACACAACTGATTATCTGGTTGATTACCAATGTGATTTTAAAAAACATTGTAGTCAGAAACAATCTTGACAAAGGAGCTTCATTTGCTATTGGTCAACTCGTCAAATATGTAATCTGGACTCTTGCGATTTTCTTTGGATTAGATGCATTAGGAATAGATGTCACCCTCCTACTTGGTGGTGCTGCTGCCTTACTAGTCGGTATCGGTCTAGGACTCCAGCAAACTTTTAATGACTTCATTTCTGGTGTTGTTCTTCTCTTCGAGCGATCGGTTAAAGTAGGCGATATGCTTGAGACTCATGGACTCATAGGTACTGTCAAGAAGATCGGACTGAGATCATCAATTGTCGAGTCTAGAGCACTAGAGTCAATCATCGTTCCTAATAGTCAACTCGTCAACTCTGAGGTTATCAATTGGTCTTACGATTCCGATAAGTGCAGGTTTGAGATTGATCTCTCAGTAGCTTATGGTACTGATACTAAGGTCTTAAAGACTCTTTTACTCAAGATGGTGAAAGACAATCCGTATGTTATGGAGTTCCCTGCTCCATTTGTTCGCTTTATCAGTTTTGGTGACAGTAGTCTTGACTTTAAGTTGTTTTTCTTCTCTCGTAATTTCTTAGTAATCGAAGATATTAAATCCGACATCAGATTTGAAATCGATGTACTCTTTAGAGAACATGAAATTGAGATCCCATTCCCTCAAAGGGTAATTAAAGTTGTCAAAGAATAGGGTGTTAAATGTCTTGCCAAAAGGATAAATTAATCCATTTAACAGATACAACGAGCTAGGGTCTATATAAAAAATACTGAGCAGTCCTGCCATTATCGCCTGATAGAAAAACTCTAGAATTTATTCCGATTTTAGATTTTTATGCATCTTGTAGCTAATTAGATCTCTATAATTATGAAAAAATCAGTGTGCATTCTATTGTTGATTAACTGTTCGCTTTATGGACAGTGGACTACTGCAACAGTATCCGAACATAAGAGTGATATTGCTACATTTGCTCATGAAGATAGAGTTTTCTTTGTATGAGGTCAAGATTCTTCTTGCATGGATTTTAGGCAATTATTCTATTCAGAATTGAAAGTATATTAAACATTCTGTTTCATATTTGTTTATAATTTAGTATGTTGTAAATAAATAAGAAAAATGATAAAAAAACTAAGTAAAACTGATTTAATCATGCTGTCCTTGGCATTTTTAAGTTTAATATTTTCTGAAACCATGTGGTTTCTTGGTGAGAAGGATGGAGCTCTATTCATGGGTTTATGGGTTCCTTCCATTCTTGGATTTGCTATCTATCTAAAACTATTAAAACAGGGAAACAAATGACCGAATTCATACCATACTTTTCTGGTGTATTAACGATTTTGTTCGGAATAGGATTCTATTTAGGAATACAAGAGCTGAAAGATACAGATGATGATTTATTCAGTTAGAATTTAGATTTGATTTTCAAAATATTGATTCCTGTTCAAGGTATCTGAAGATCAGTTTAGAAGAGGTTTTTTGGGTCTTGTCAATTTTTACTTTTTAAGTGAAATTCACTATCTATAACAATTGATTCCTTGGAAATTGTCATTCCCTAAGGTGTATTTTAATCATATCTCTAATAAATTATTTGGATACGAGCATGGCGGATGTTGATATTTGGTAAATCATATAGGTGTAAGAAAAAGTTTTCTTTGATTTATTTTTTATATAAAAACCCATGTTTTAAACCATGCTCTTGAATCTCTTTAGAGGAATGGATTAATACGGCTGGCACGTCGGTATTTTTTTGAATGATTTTTTTGATACGTCGTGCATTTTTAGTGTTCCGAGTTTGTCGAATATAGATAGCTTTTATTTGGTTGGGAAAGTTCTTTGCTGCCTCGATGTAAAAGTCTGTATCTTTTTCTGCGGAATCTCCAAGTAAAATAAAAGGTAACTTTGGATACGATTTTAATATGGACGCAATCGAACTGATTTTATGATTAGAGTATTCGCCTGATGGACTAATTCCAAAATCTCTTAATAATAGAGGTCCTTTCGGAAAATTTTGTATCCTTAAAAACTCATCTAATAAATCATAGATATTCCACGGACTATGTGATAAATAAAAAATAGGATTCTCTCTTTTCCCATTTTGTCCATTGACAAATTTTTTAAATAATGTTACCATTCCTTCAAGTGGCAATCGTTGATGTGCATTATGAAACATTGTAGTGTATAGCATTCTCAATTTAAAAAGAGAGGTAACATGAGTTTGCAAAATCGTATCATCTATATCAGTGATTATTCCATAGTCTGCATTTTTAGATGGCAGATAAATCTCTCCTTTTGCAGTAATCCTTTTGTTATTGGTTTTTGTAGGAAAGAGTAATTCGACCTTAACATCCAGCCAATCATTAGTGCTTTTCTTGGCGGGTGCCTTCCATTTGCTATCCAAAACAAAATATCCTTCTTCATCAGTTTGTCTTTCAAAAGATTGGTTAGCGCAAGTAATTCTCACATTAGCGTTAGGTATTTCGTCTGTCTCAAGTCGCTTAAAACTATTGATAATATTTTGAATTTGACTATCAGTCTTTCCTTTGAAAATATTTTCATCTTCTAGTACTCGACCTTTCATGTAGATTCGCTTGGAATTGGCATAGCCTCGATATGGAATTATAATAAGTGGATCTTTAGAATCAAAATTTTCAGCGAAACGACTGATACCCTTTCCTATTTTCTTTCCTACTTTTTTAAATCCTTGTAATGGGTTGTCCATTGTTTTGTTATTTATTAATTTTCTAAATTAAGACTTCAATTTACAATAATTTATGTGCCATAGATTTTATGTTGAACCTTATTTATCAAATAAATTAATCTTGATATCAAGGGTTTACGACATGTGGCTTACTGAGAAAGGCAGCATAATAATGCCTTTTTTCTAATTCTACTTAGTATCAATAAACATTACATACTTTATATAGGGTTATCTTTCTCAATCTATTTGCGTCCCATTGATTCCCAATACTTCAGCTTTTTATCTTGCCATTCCGATAGCTATCGGGATGAAACTCAAAGAGAGCTAAATCTTAAAAATCAAGCAAATACAACTTATTTTAACATGCGTTATTAAATCACTTCATTTTGAAAAAATTTAAGGGTTACTTTTTCTTTAATCTGTTAAATAACTTTGGTTTTCTTAGCCTAAATCTGAACTTGGGTTTAGATTCTTTATGAGGTTTATACTCCAAATGAAATTTGGCCTTACGTCGGGCATAACCTTCTTTCTCGGGCACAATTGATGTGTCTCTAGCCATTAAATTGTGGATTGGTATTGACACCCATACATGAGGATATTCACTATGATAGTGACCATCTACAAAAATATCAAATGCACTGGATTGAATCTCCATTAATGGAATATAAAGAGTATCATTTGTAAGGGTCACTTGGTTACTGATAGCCGCAAATTTTACATTCTTAAATCTATCTGCATACCATAATCTATCGCTTATCTTCTCCATCCAAGGTGCTTCACTAATTACGAGATCACTTATGGTGAAATTGGCGGCTCCATTGGTAATTGTATCACTTACTTGATCATTAGGTGTGTAATATTGAGAGATGTCGACATCTATATCTAAGGTACCTGTCATATAATTAATGTCAGATAAATCTCTATTCGTCAATTCTTCTATATCAGTGATAAAGTATTTAATATTTAAATCATTAACATTCAATGCTAAAATAATGCTATCTATATCATCGGCTATGTGCATAACTGAATTGAATACTATATCGCTATCTCTGTACACAAATTGGGCATCGGAGACATAAAATACGGTGTCGACAAACTCTAGTGCTGTAGAAAAATCATGTATCGACAAATCACTTGAATATTCTAAAGTATCAATTTGCATATTGATTTTAGGAGAAAACCTATGCAATAATTCGCAAAAATTAGCTGTAGATGTGTTCGTTGAGGTCTCGATAGTGTCTTTGGGATTATCTACTTCGTTTGGCCCTTCTTCAAAGATTTCAAAAAAGTTTTTCCACGTTATACTCGGAGAATAAATGTTGCTTGTGGTACGGACTGGAAGACCTGTATCTTCAACAATTATTTGTGAAATATTCTGAACTTTTCCGTCTAAATTTATCTCTTGATTTAGTGAATCCGATTGAAGTAATATACTATAGTTAGCATTATTTTCTTTGACATCAAGACTAATATGTGTGAGCGGAAATGTGACTGATAGCGGTTTGTAAAATACAAAGCTGCTATCTATAGTTAAAGAAAATTCACCCTCAGATATGACCTTGTCTAATAAGAATTTTTCTCCAGTATACTTAGCATTCAGTTCAAAATTGCCATTATTAAAAAAGAACTCATCATTATTAAGATATGTATTGAAAACACGAGGATTTCCTTTTATTTCTATTGTTGTAACTAGATCTGAAACGAACTTACTCTTTGAAGAATCATAATAATCTATAATATCCAAATTTATATGTGCATACCCTATCCTACGTTTAGTGCTATTAAAATATATATCTCCTTTTAAGCTTTCTTTTATAATACCTGTAGAGTCATTAATTATACCACTGAGATTCATTTTAATATCAAAATCTTTTGGTAAGAATTCAAGGTTACGCAAGGCATCAACTCCAAAGTAATCTAATGATGGCACCAGTTTATATAAGTTAATATCAACTGCATTGCAATAAATTTCAAATGGTGTCTCTCCTTCCGATGAAATATCAATATTGCAACTGAAGTCAAAATTGCCTTGGTTAAAATCAAAAGTTGTAGACTCCATTGCCAAGACGCCTTTCTCAGGGAAATGCATATGTGCTACAATATTTTCTAAAGAGATATAATCATAATATCCTGACGAATCAATTTCAAAAAATATGTTAGGTTTAAACAGCTCTTCAAAACCCTGTAGGGTCTTCTTCATATCCCGACTTTTATCAAGTGACGTTTTTTTTACATTATTAAAAAATCCTTCTCCAAGTATATTGATGAAATCCTCCCAACTTAATCTTTTAGCTTTTAAAGTTGTATAAGACGAAGACTGATTGTCTTCTGAACCATTAATTAC
>Ga0114957_1004950_pt1 | contig 11228 bp, 4 predicted proteins | sample BantaG_FD_87175 | JGI IMG/M metagenome (GOLD analysis project Ga0114957, IMG submission 87175) | Marine algal microbial communities from Bantry Bay, Ireland - BantryBay_4 metaG | ecosystem: Host-associated > Algae > Red algae > Unclassified | place: Bantry Bay, Ireland | collected 2014-11-21 | reverse complement strand
TACTTGTTGTATTTTTAGGATTGGAATTTTTTATCTTTTCTTTAGTTGCTGCGCGCCATTGTTCCGTATCTGCCTTTAGGTTGACAATTACTGCTCACGAGGAGAAGTAATTGTCAACAGCCGAATCAAATTTGCTAAACCTATCTACCAACTAGACCCTAAGGAATGTTGATAAAATAGTTCGCCTTTTATCTCAATCTATTTAATCGCCATTCCTAAAACACCTCCACTTCTCCTTCAGACACCGGCAATCCCGTTGGATAGTCAAAGCCAATTCGCTTCCCATGTTCTGAATTACCCGAAGGCAGTTGTGCGAATCGTTCTGCCTTTCGTCGAAAGAAACCATCCACCCTGCCCGTGAGTCCTTGCCAGAATAACAAGGGAATAGAATCCGCTTTTTCCAGCTCTTCATAAGCAACCTCAATACCTGCTCCTCTTCGATAAACTTCGACAGAAATAATACAGATAAAAGCGAGTATCACACTAAAGCCAACAAAGAACGAAAATAGGTTACCCCAAAAACTGGCATCCTTCCGCTTGGCAGATTGTCGTGCCAAAAGCGCGGTCTCTCCTTTCTCTACTGCAGTCTGCAGTTTAGTCTCTTCTCGACTGATCGCCGTAGACTTCTTCCGCTGCCATTCATCGAGTTGAGCACCATAGGCAGATTGATGACGGCTGAGTTTTTCCGCCAGTGCTGTTTCCAGTCCATTGGCTTTCTTGCGATACTTATCGGCTTGACTACCCGCCCATTTATGTCCGTCGGCTAGCTTACGTTCGTAAGATTTTACGCGAAGCTGAAGCGCATTGATACGAGCTGCATATTGCGCTTTGGTGCTTTCCATTACGCCCTGATGGTTCTCTCGTACGACGGTCAAATCCTGATCTAATCGTTGATTGATGGAAGTCACTTTTTTCTGGTGTTCAGTTTGTAACCGCTGGTCGTCAAAGTTGATGCCCACTGGAACATTGGAGGTAAACGCATATTGAATTCCATTCGTCGACATCCGAAAAGACAGCACGCCCATACCGATGGTAATTGCGAGCACAATAGAAAACAATCCAATGTACCAGGCATTTTTCAATCGCTTCCAAACCAGCGCCCGCGTCAATACTTGGAGGAACTTCCGTCCACCCAATTCTAATAACGCAACGACTAGAATCATCGCAAGAATCGAAATCGAAATCGATAAAAATTTACCCGTATTGGCCATCTCCGACTGTGTAATGTACCAGATCGTCACCGCCTCCGTGAGTCCACTAATGACCTGCGCCACTTTTCCGATCACCTCAATTCCCGGCGCAATCGGCCGGAATAAATTGTAAAAGTCGCGGTTCGTTGCCGCTGTTTCTTTTACCTGTAGTTTTACTTGTTTTTGCATAAAAATAAATAAACGGTATCCTGATAACACGATCAGCATACCAGCTGATTTTTTCCCAAAAGAAAAAATCAATAAAATAAATAACCCGATACCCTCGCATCACTACGAAGATTCAAGCAAAAATAAAACGTAAAAAAAAATTGGTAAACACTATCGAAATGCGGGAAACAAGGTCCCTGGAAATCATACTTATGGATAGGAAAAATTACAACCTAATACTATATCTTACCTTATTTATACGTGAGAAATACGGAAAGGTCACAAATAGTAGTTCTTTAGTTTTTTAATCTTTTAAACGCATTCAAAAAAATACCTTTCTTCATTAATCAAAACCCTTCCTCATCCGTTATATTATCGGTATAAAGCATTCTATACCACAAATAATCCTATTTTTCACCTAAATTCTATTTTTAAGCCCTATTCATGCTGAAAAAAATTCTAAAATGGATCGCCATTTTCTTCTTAATTCTAATATTACTCTTCGTAATAGCATGGGGATTATTGCAATCACCCTCGGTACAAACTAAAATCGTATCCAAAGTAACTGCGTCACTAGAGGAAACTTTAGGAACCAAAGTCTCCGTAGATCGTGTCAATATCAAATTTTTTAAAACTCTTTCTGCTGAAGGTATCTATATCGAAGACCAACAGCAGGATACCTTATTATATGCCTCCTCGCTTGACGTAAATATTGGTGTACTCGATCTTTTCGGTAGCGAAATATTTATCAATCAAGTCACCCTCAATGATGCTTACCTCAACATTTATCAACATCCCGGCGATACCGCACTCAATCTAAATTTTCTCCTCGAAGCCTTTGCGCCTGATCCGAACGTAGTGAAAGATACCACGGCTGCGGCTTGGACATTTGGCTTGGGTAAGGTAGGACTCAACCGTACCCGTATCCGTTATGATGACCATGCAACGGGGATAGATTTGTCGGTGCAGTCGAAAGAGTTATCGGTTGATATGGAGGAATTAGATATAGAAAATCAGCGTGTCAATATTGATAATGTTTTTATTGATAAAACAAATGTTATATTTATTTCTAATCCTAGAGAAATAAATGTAGTAGATACGGTACTGACCGATGAATCTATCGCTTTTCCATATACGGGATGGGATATCAAGTTAAGCAATCTAGAAGTAAAAGCGGCCAATGCACAGTATACGGTCAATGCGGGTGATGCTACGTCAACTAAAAAGCAAGGGATCAATTTTAATGACTTGCGGATTGCAGATTTGGGAATTGAAGTGAAAGACTTGGCATGGAATAAAGACGTCATCAAAACAGAGATTGAGAAAATTAGCTTTTTAGAAGAAAATGGTTTACAAATTGATGGCTTTAAAAGCAAGATTAATTTTACGCCACAGCAAATCGAAATTTCTGATTTTAATATCAAAACACCCCATTCAAACATTGATAACGATACCAAAGTTACCTTTAATGATTTTTCAGCATTAGCTGCCTTGTCGGAAACGGTGGACATTAATACTAGTTTTAATAATACAGAAATTGGAGTGCGAGATATTGAATTACTAGCGCCGGTTTTGGGCGATGTAAAAGATGTCAATATATCAGCCCTCAATCGCGTATTCTTAAATGGTAGTGTAACTGGAAATACTAAAAAAATTAATTTAAATAATACGGAAATAAAAATTGGTCAAATCCTTACCCTTGCTGTTTCTGGAACTGCAACGGATATCATGGACGTAGACAAATTAGGTTTTGATGTGCAGCTCCGCGAGTTCTCTTCCTCTTACAAAAAAATAAATAGTATTTTAAATGGCCTAACCCTTCCTCCTGGCCTAGCCGAATTCGGCACCTTTAATTTGAGTGGTGGGGCAAAGGGTACGTTGTCCGATTTTAATGCAAACAACCTCGCCTTATCCACTGACCTTCAAACGGGGTTTGCCCTCAGCGGTCGGCTTCAAAATGTTACTGAACCTGATCAGTTATTTTTGACAATTGACATTGAAAAACTAGCTACCCACATCACCGAAATCGGCTATCTTGCTCCAGAAGGATTACCGGCAGATTTAGATAGTCTCGGTAGTATTAACTATGTTGGAAAATTTACCGGAAACCTCACCGACATGGAATTGGTAGGAGACCTCACCACCGGAATCGGAAGTCTCACCTCTGACCTAAAAGCAACCTTTAACGAAGATTATTCCGATGCAACCTACGCAGGTGACCTGTCCCTAAAAGAAATGGAACTCAATCAAATTTTGGGTGACAGCCTCGGCGTAGGAACCGTCAGTCTAACTGGAAAAATTAATGGCTCTGGTATTTCTCCAGAAAAGATTAAAGCCACGCTGGATGCTAATATTAATTCAGCCGTCTATCAGGACTACGAATATAAAAATTTAAATATCAACGGAACCATTGATCGGAAAAAATTTACGGGAGAACTTGATATTCAGGATCCTAATATAGCTTTCGATTTTCAAGGGTTGGTAGACTTAAATGCCGATGTTCCTGTCTTTCAGTTTACCATGGGAATCGATACGATAGATGTGCAGGCACTGAATCTGCTGGATCGTCCACTGCAGGTAAGTGGAGACTTGGATTTTGATTTCCAAGCTAGTTCTATTAATGATTTAGGTGGCGTTGCGAGTATCACAGATTTAATGGTAAGTGATTCTTCACAAACGTATGTGGCGGATTCTATTTTGTTGTATTCTGGTTTAAATGAAGAAGGAAACAATGAATTGTCATTGAATGCGCCATTTTTATTAGCTAAAATAAAAGGAGATTATGATTTAGAAGAATTACCTACATTGGTGCTGGCGTATATCAATGATTATTTTCCATTGGAAGAGATGTTAACGCCTGAACAATCGGCTATTAAATTTGCAGATATAGAGGGAAAGCAGGCGTTGTCGCAACGAATGGAAGTCCTTGATATTACACCGATTCGAATGCTGGCATTACCTGATTTGGAATTTGTGGGAAAGGCGATAATGACTGGAAAATTTGATTCTGATAAACAAACCATGACGCTTTCTACGGAATTAAAGAAAGTAGTGTATGGGACCAATAAGTTTAAAAAATTCATCTGGAAAGCAGATGGAACCAATGTAAGACTCATCAACGATTTTGAAATAGAAGAACTCGCACTAGGTGCCAATGAATTTCCTCAAGTAACACTTAATAATATTTTACGTCAAGACAGTGCTTATCTGGAATTTAATGTGGCTGGCGCACAAGACAGTGTTGAAAATCTATTGCAACTTGGAGCAGTAGTGGATCGTGCAAATAAGGCTTACGAATTACGTTTTAACGAAAAATTTATACTCAATGATGTAGATTGGGATATCGCTCCCGAAAACTTGATTCGTTATGATGGACAACAAATTTTGATCAATAACCTCGCCCTCCAGGATGGCGTACATCAACTTATTATTAACACGGAAGCCACCGAAAATAAGACGATTCTGATCCCTGATCTAACCGTAGATTTTGACCAATTTCAGCTGTCGGAAATCTCTGCCTTGCTGGTTCCAAATGCAACTTTAGGAGGAAAGATTAACGGAAAAGTCCATATACTTGATCCAACTGGAAATTTACACTTCACGGTCGATCTGAAAATTCCTGACTTGTCCATGAATAAGACCTCTATAGGTGCATTGAATGTGGATATTGCGCAAGCGTCAAATAGTTCTGTCATCAATGTAGATGTAGGAATGCAAGGTGAAAACAATAATATAAAAGCTACAGGTACTTACCAAATTGATAATAAAAATTTTAATGTTAATCTTGGTATTCAGGAAATGGAAATGCGCTTACTGGATTTAGTTATGATAGATATTATTGCGGATAGCAAAGGGAAATTAGAGGGAGAAATCAACCTGAAAGGTACACCAGACAAGCCAGATATAAATGGTCAAATCAACTTAAATAATGTCAGCACGATTGTTGAATTCACGCAAGCCCGCTACGCTATCGAAACGGGAAAAATTACCTTGAATAATAAAACCATCGACCTTGGACAATTAACCCTCCGTGATACTGCTAATAATACGGCCAACCTTAGTGGACAACTAAATCACAATTTTTTCACAAAAATAAAAATGGATTTAAATCTGGATACAGATCGTTTTTTAATTTTAAATACAACGGCAGCAGACAATCCAATTTTTTACGGAAATTTAATGTTGGGCGCAAAAGTAGAGGTGACTGGGCCGATAGAATTACCGAAAGTAAATGTAGTTGCAAATACACTTGACGGTTCTGAAATTAATATTTCTCCGTTTAGTGAAACAGATGTGGTGGTAGAAGAAGACTTTATTATTTTTGGCAATCCTGATACCTATGTCAAGCCGGGCGATAGTACAGATGTGTATGATGCAAAAGCTGCTTTGCCTGTGGATGTGACGCTGAACTTGGAATTGTCTGATAACGCGTTGTTACGAATCATCGTAGATCCGTTGACGGGCGACCAGCTGGAGTGCAGAGGTAATTCGAATTTAGCGATGCGTTTTTTACCTTCTGGGTTGATGGAAATGTTTGGAACGTATACGATTTCTAGTGGGCAGTATGGATTCTCGTATAGTGATGTGGTGCGAAGAAATTTTGAGATCGTTCCCGGAGGAACCGTTTTCTTTAATGGTGATCCACTTAATTCCCGTTTTAATGTAGCTGCTAAATATGAAACCAAAACCACCACTTATGAACTCATCGCCAGTGAAGCAACGCTTAGTCCTGGAGAAACAACGCAGGCACAACGCCGCCAGCCCGTTGCTGTCGTTCTTAACCTGGATGGTAATTTGGCTGCACCCGAATTGGCCTTTGATATTGAATTGCCGGAGTCACAAGGGACCGCCGTTAATAGTACGATAGAGCGAAAATTGGCCGATTTGCGAAACAACTCCAACGAGCTAAACAAACAGGTATTTGGTTTATTGTTGATTAATAGCTTTATTGTGTCCAGTTCTTCGACCAACTTGGGAGACGTAGGTGAAAATGTAGTGTTATCGAGTGTTAGTAAATTGTTTGCAAATCAACTCAATAGTTTAGCTGAGAAATTTGTCAAGGGGGTAGAAATTAATTTTGACCTCAGTTCTTACAAATCTCAATATGCCAACGAAGGCTCCGGCGGTACGGTAACGGAGGTAGGATTGGGTATCACCAAGCAACTATTCAATGACCGATTAAGCCTGACGGCAGGAGGTAGCTTTGACGTAGGAGAAACGGGTGCTTCACAAGTAGCAGGTGATTTTTTACTTTCTTATGAACTTACGTCCAATGGAAATTATTTGTTAAAAGTTTTTCGCCGCAGTGACTACGATGCACTCAGTGAAGAGAATGCCATCAAAACTGGAGTGGGGATTTCTTTCCGAAAACTGTTTGGTAAAAAGTGATTATTTATTCCTTCAACTATGTCTGTTAATTCAAATTCATTTATACATTTCTTCGTACTGATTTTCTTTTTGGGAATCTTCGGTACAGCCTGTAACACAACGCAATTTCTTCGGGATGATGAGTTGTTGATTACTGAATCTAGTATTAATTTTGTGGATAAAAAAACGATTTCTAATAAAAGAGAAGCCAGGTATGAACTTGAAAATATAGCAAAACCCCGGCCCAATACTGGATTTTTTAAATTTCGTTTATGGGTGTATTTAAAGTTGAGAGACCATAAAAAGGAAAAGGGAATTAAATCCTTTATGAAGCGGAAACTCGGACAAGCTCCTTCTTTATATGAGTCAGCCAAAGTGAAAAAGAACAAATTACAGATGAAAAAATACCTGAAAGACAATGGGTATTTTGAATCAGATATTAGAGTGGATACTGTAGCACAGAACAAAAAAGTGAAGGTGAAGTATTTTGTGGAAACACGAGGCCAATATAAAATCAGAGATATTTATTTGCCACCTGACTCTTCAGATATTGCGACTATTGTTTATGAGGCGAATAAGAAATCATTATTAAAAAAAGGTGATCCTTATCAAGAATTATTATTGAGTGGAGAGCGGGTACGGATTAGCGAAGTAGCAAATAATAAGGGGTATCTTAATTTTGATCCCAATTCTATTTTTTACTATGTAGATACCGTGCAAAGTAATTTAATGTTAGATATTCATGTACGGGTAGATGAAAAGGAAAAAAATAAAGTTCATCAAGTTTTTCAAGTTGGTAAAACATATTTGTATCCCAACTTTGACCTCAGTAGAGAAAATAGTTTAGACTTTAAAGATTCTATAATCTTTCAACCCGATTTCATTGTTATTCAAGACGAAAAATTCTTACGCCCCAGTACCCTTCACCGACTGATTCTTCAGGAAGAAGGGGATGTTTATAATAAAAGCTATCAGGATATTTCGATCAGTCATTTGTTGGATTTAGGTGTTTTTAAATTTGTGAATCTTCGTTATAAATCTACTGTAGACACCAGCTTTATAAATCCCTCAAGTTCTAGTGATTCTCTTTCTGTCGACTCCTCAGAAGTCAATCCCGTCCTCGACCGGCTGATCTATCTGACCCCGGGCGTCGAAAAATCACTAACCACAGATGTAGAACTCAACAACCGCACCGGCTCTTTCTATGGAATCGCAGCAGGAATAAATTTTAACCACAAAAATGTATTTGACCGTGCATTGATTTGGAACAATCGACTGTCGGGTGGGGTAGAGACCCAACGAGGTGTCGGCGGCTCACTCATCAACACCATTGAGGTCAACTTTGAAACCAGCCTCTCCTTACCACGCCTAATCCTGTTCCCCAGAAAAATAAAATCATCTGCCGTCTTCGTTCCCCGAACCAATCTAACCCTCAGCAATAATTACCAACAGCGCGCTAACCTATACACCATCAATTCCACCGGATTCTCGTTTGGATACAATTGGAAACCCAGCCGAAAAGTACAGCACATTCTGAATCCATTGACCATCAGAAGAGTAAGTATCCTATCCACCAGCAACGACTTTGAAACCTTGCTTGACGAGAATGCAAGATTACAGGAAAGTTTTACAAATCTATTTATCGGTGGATTAGAATATACCTTTATTCGTTCTACTCAAGCTAAAAACCCAAAAGACGATTACTGGTATTATCGAGCAAAAACCAAAGTAATAGGTAATATGTTTTCATTAATTACTGGTAAAGGATCAAACGATCAGGTAGGAGAAATTCTTGGACAAGCTTATAGTCAGTTTATCAGCCTGGAGCAAGACTTACGATATTATTTTCCATTTTTGCGAAAAGGTAAACTTGCCTTCCGTTTTGTTCCCGCCATTGGTATTGCTTATGGAAATTCAAATGTGCTACCTTATGTAGAACAGTATTTTGTCGGCGGCTCGAATAGCCTTCGCGCCTTCCAAATCCGCGGCGTAGGCCCAGGAGGATTCGTAAACCCTAACATTGACAATACCAGTATCCGCCAGCAGTTTATTGATCAAACCGGAGACATAAAACTAGAATTTAATGCAGAATACCGTTTCCCCATTTTCGGTTTTTTCAAAGGCGCTCTTTTCGCCGATGTAGGTAATGTATGGCTCTTGAATGAAGATTTGGAAATCCCCGGAGGAGATTTTAACTTTACCCGTTTTTACAAAGAGCTAGCCGTCGGAGCTGGTTTTGGATTACGATTAGATGTAGACTTTTTTGTATTACGATTAGATTTAGCGACCCCTATCCGCCGGCCTGCTCAAGGACAAGACTTTACCTGGAAACTGGATAATCTGAACATTGTTAGTGAATTCGATAAGTGGGTATGGAATATCGCGATTGGGTATCCGTTTTAAAATCAATAATTTTTTATATCTGCCCACTTCTATAGATGGGACTGTATATTAATTTGTCCACTTGTCTAGATAGAATTGTCTATTCATCTATCCACGGCCTGCTTTCGCGGGGTCTTCATTAATGCCTTGTCAGCCATTATCTCTAGCGGGGATTTATTGGGTTATCCCCTAACCACCGCAAAACATTTCCCTCCCACATCTGATCATACTGCACCTGATCTATAACTTTCCGTTCCAATGCCAAATCCAATAATTTGCCTGGATAAGAAGACTGCGAGTCACTTTGCATCTCTCCCAACGGATAAGGATCATCCAGTCCGACAAAGATCTGATCTGTCCCATTCCGCCGAATCATCAACTCCAGCGAATCCGTATCATGCACCAGTGTATCAAAAAAGATATTAGGATGCCCAACAGCTTTTCGTGGATGCACCTTTCCCTCAAATAAATCAGGCCGCCCATCAAACCCCTGAATTCTTCTACCCAGATTAATCTGAGCCAGTTGCCCACCATGTGCAAAGCAAGTACGAATTTTAGGATATTTTTCTTGATAGCCATTGAGCGTAAAAAAGTGATACGCATCCGCACACTGCGCCAACATCCATACGAGATGAAACCGCCAGGCCGTATTTTCCAGTTTAATTAATTTTTCTCCATCATAAGGATGCACCTCAATCGCCAAATTATAATGATTTGCCAATTCGAGAATCGGCTCAATTTCTTCATCAAAAATACACCGCCACGTCCCAATGGAATCCATATAATGCGTCGGCAAACAAAGCACCCGCATATTCAGTTTCTCCACACAACGCTCCATCTCCCACAATGCCCCTTGCACGTATCCGCAATGCACCACAAATCCCGTCGTAAATTTATCCGGATAATCCTCTTGCACCTTTGCATTAAAATCATTCTGAAACCGCAACACCTGCTTCATTTCCTCCAATCGCAATCCATTCCCATACAGTTGAGAAAGATTCAACACGACCGCATGATCGATCTTATTCGTCTCCATCCATTCCAGCTTCTCATGTAAAAAGAAACTCTTATCGGTAATCGGCCGCTTCCAGTTCTTTTGCAGCATAAACTCCCGTTTTTCATCAATCCAGAAAATTTCCTTTTCCTTCATAAAAGAAGGAATCTGCTCAGGATAAGGCAGCAAGTGAGAATGTCCGTTGATTCGCATAGAAGGTTAAGTTGGTTTAATTGGGATAAAGATAATTGTTTTTTCCGTGGTACATGGTGCATGGTACACCGCACATTGATACATCATATTATGCTATCCACTCCACCCGCCGTTTTGTCACCAAACCCAACATTTTGTCACCCAAAAATCTTCTAAAACCTCCATTTTGTCACTCCAAAACCCCTTTTTGGCCCATTTTTTCCCGTGGCACAACCATTGATAATATAATGGTGTCAAACAAAATTTAAATAAAAAATTCACATTCGTATTTCGATACGAATTCTAAAACTAGTACATAATGGGTAAAATTATTGGAATTGATTTAGGAACCACCAACTCGTGTGTGGCCGTAATGGAAGGTAACGAACCAGTCGTTATCCCAAACGAAGAAGGACGAAGAACGACTCCTTCCGTTGTTGCATTCTTGGATAATGGAGAACGTAAAATCGGTGACCCGGCAAAACGTCAGGCGATTACCAATCCAACACGTACCATTTCTTCTATCAAACGTTTTATGGGTAATCGCTTCGATGAAGTAGGTAGCGAACTCGGTAACGTACCATATAAGGTAGTGAAAGGTAACAACAACACAACTAAAGTAGAAATCGATGGACGGGCGTATACGCCACAGGAATTGTCTGCTATGATTCTTCAGAAAATGAAGAAGACCGCAGAAGATTTTCTAGGACAAGAAGTTACGGAAGCTGTGGTAACCGTTCCTGCTTACTTTAATGATTCGCAGCGACAAGCAACGATTGAAGCTGGTGAAATCGCAGGATTGAAAGTGAAGCGTATTATCAACGAGCCTACCGCAGCAGCGCTAGCGTATGGTTTGGATAAGCGCGATCAAGACGCAACGATTGCCGTATACGATTTAGGTGGAGGTACATTTGATATCTCTATTCTGGAATTAG
>Ga0114957_1004947_pt1 | contig 11232 bp, 16 predicted proteins | sample BantaG_FD_87175 | JGI IMG/M metagenome (GOLD analysis project Ga0114957, IMG submission 87175) | Marine algal microbial communities from Bantry Bay, Ireland - BantryBay_4 metaG | ecosystem: Host-associated > Algae > Red algae > Unclassified | place: Bantry Bay, Ireland | collected 2014-11-21 | reverse complement strand
GGCCCTGTGACCCTTGTGGCAGGACAGTCCTTCTCAGCCACGTAACTCTATTCGCTTTTAGCGTCATCGCGACCCTTCCAACGTCGACACGCCCTCAGATCCCTAAGGACACGAATGCAGACTGCCACCTCTGAAACGAAGAGTAAGTCCCGTGATCTAAGTATATGTGTGCATCACTACACTTTGAGAGCACCCTGTCCTAAAGGCCAGGGAATACATCAGCGATTGGATATTGCTTTCTTCCCAATTTTGGCCGATGCGGTCGAAGTCAAAACAGGCTCTCGGTCAACTGCCCATTGGTCGAACGACTTTATCCGGCTGAATGGATGGCTGAGAAACTGCTTCGCACAGTTGATCACCCCTCTTGACATCGACGGCATCGGTCAAAATTGGGAAGAGAGCAATGGCTATGGTGCGTGTCCCAAAAATGAGACATGCGCGTTTTCTGAAGGACTGGCACATCACTACACGGGGGCAGGCGGCGTGGGGTACGAGAAAATTCTCGAATGGCATCCGTGGAAAGAGCCCCTCCCAACGCAGGCTTGGCTGACAACTTTTTAGTACCCGCCTGTGGGCCCTGTTTTGCGGACCTCCGAGATAGCCCCGATCTTGTAGCCAGTCTTTTTCAGGTTCTTGGGGTTAAAAGTTTGCAACGCCCAAGTTCATGTGCTAACTGGAGCTTCGATGAGGGGCGTCCCGAATCGTGCTTTCCTCACAGGGGGCTACATGGGGGTATTCTTCACGTTTTTATTTGTATAGCGCTTCTCTCTTTTCTGATGGCACCCTTTGGACGCGTTACGGCAGGTTGTTTTTTTCTCCCTCCCAGGAGGTCCGTTCAGGGTGATCGGATGTTTTCTGAGCTCCAATTTCGGCACAACGGGCGGCACTCGTGTGGCAAAGTGATTGCACTCGGCCGAATCACGAGGAAAAACGCGGATTACGGCGCGTGTGGTGCTCCTTTGCTGGAAGAGCGCGCAGACAGAGGTTCATCTTCACACCCAGTCTGAAAAAAGCGTAGTTGTTTACCACTCCGCTCCTAGTTTATTTTTGCGGAGGAGCCTCAGCTGCTCCAGAAAGTGGTGCCACAAATTCGCCCATGTACAACATCGGCCCGATTGAGCCTGCAGCCAAAAGAACCTGAGAAGTTCCCATCGCATGGCTAGCTTCTTCTAAACTTATTCGGTCGCACGGGGCTCCTTCCATGCCAGATCCAGCGGTCAACCAGGTGATTTCTCTGTTGTGGCGCTCGCCTCCTATTGTGTGGTGTGCTGAGTTTCCGAGCTGAGTCCCAATCGCCCGACACCGGTCCTCTGTGGTCGGCTGAGAGAGGGGCCGTGGAGTGGTGGGCGGCCCTCCAGCGCATTGCCATCGGGGGGGCCTCCGGGAACTAGAGTTGACGCATGGGTGTCACCAGGACTGCGCGCGGAACGGACGTGTTCGCACTCACCAAGGCAACGTGCTCGGAGACGCCGTCGCGTCTTTATTCTTGCGCGGCGAGGTGGTCGCGTTTGTGTTCGTGCGCGCGGTTTCGGTCGCTTCTGTTTTAGGGCGCGGCGACGTCGTGGCGGTTGTGGTCGTGCTCAGCGTCTCGGTCGCGCCTGTATTTGTCCTCGGCTGGGTGACGCGGTTGTGCTTCTTGTCGTGCTTGGCGACACGGTCGCGCCTGTGGTCGTGCTCGGAAGGGCGACGTGGTCGCTCCTGCGGTCTTGGTCGCGCTCTTCGACGCGGTTGTGCTTGTGGTTGTGGTCGTTCTCCGCCACTCCGCTGAGCTTCTCGTCGTGCTCGGTGACGCGGTCGCGCTTATTGTCGTGCGCGACGACGGGGTCGCGCTTGTGATCGTGCTCGGCGGCGACGCGGTCGTGGGTCTGACTGTTATCGGCTGCCACGCGTTTGTGTTTGTGGGCTTTCTCGACGACCTCGCGGTTGTGCTTGTGGTCGTGCTTGGCGGCAACGTGGTCGTGCTCGGGCGCGGCGTGTCGCAGGCGCAGAAGTGGCGTCTGTGCCCGCTCTTCGTCCGCGACAGAGCCGGTCTTGTCTAATTCGAGCCCCGCTTTGACTCGGTGCCTCCTGTGTGGCTACGACTCGAAAAACAGGACCGGACACGGCCAGGTCTCGTGCGAGCTTCGCGAGCTGCCGTGTCGTCGCATGCTGCCCTCGGGCAACCGGTTCAAGCGCCACACTACGCAATGCACCGACTTGTCCTGCGCGTGCGAAAAGACGTACCCGTCGTGCGACATCGTTGGTCACACCAACAGGACACTGGCAGTGAACGGCACGCACTACCGATGCGGTGCCGGCGGCAAAATCTTGCGCAAGGATTCCGCGCCTCCGTTGTGCGGCGCGGACAATGTCTGTTGTCTCATCCACGCCGCCCAGACGGAGGGCTTCCGCATCGCTGCTATGGCACACTACAAGAGGAGGCTGAACGACTGCACTGGTTGGCAGGTGCGGCAAGGGAGCTCGTCGGCAGTACGGCAAAGTCGGGCCTGAATCCCCCCGCAAGCTTGACCCGAATGGAAGAGATGGCCTTCAAAGCAGCCACGTTGGAACCTTCCAATCGAGCACATTTTGAAGAGTCGTCTCGGCTCCTGCAGGACCCCGCCGTCTCTGCGGTCGACGCAGCTTCGGGTGCTTGCGGTGTGTTGGCTGCGCCGCCGCAGCTCAACTGCGCACCCGCGGCCGCAGCCTTCGGAGCTTTCGTCGGCGCATCTTCGTGCAGGGCGTGGCGGCCGCCGTACGAGCAGCGGGTGCCACGCCGTCCGCTGACGTCACCGCTGCCACAGAAGATGGAGGGCGGGCTGCGCCGCCGCTGACGCCCCGTTCACGCGGAGGCCGGTCGTCACGGGGGAGCTCCATCGTGAACGCGCAGACACTTGTCGGCGCGAACAACTTGTCGATGGTGCAAGCCGGCGTTGACACTGCTTGCCGACTTTCTCTGACCGGGTCCGTATCAGAGAGGGCCGGGTCGAGATCAGGAAGCGCGTCCACCGGTGCGGGTAGCGGGACGCGTTCCAACAAGGACCCCGCGAGGCCATTTATTTGGCCGGCAGGGGAGCACCAGCGATTCGATGAGTCGCTGGGTGCGTTTGAGATGCCATCGCTCAGTGCCATGACGTCCGAGGAGCTCGGTGCAGCTGCGCACAGGGACTCCCTCGGCGAGGGGATGCCGTCTTAGCTGCCGGAGCGGAAGACTGACTTCAATGACGGCGCCCGGAGCAACATGCTCCTGGGCGTGATGCTGACGTGCGGCGTCGTCACGCCGGCGCGCTTCGCGGCGCAGTTGTTCTCTTCGAGACTGCAGAAGCCGCATACAAACTTGCTTATGATGCTGGCGGTCTGGATGGTCAAGATCCATAAGGACGCGGTTGCATCTTAGGCGGAGGAGGCGCGTGGTCGAAAGCGGTCGCGATCTGGAGACGTATTGGTTGGGAGCTGGAGTGGGACTGGGAATGGCGATGAGAGCCCCGACGGAGATGGACCGTTTGATGTCGACGAACTTCCCGCGCACTCGTCAGGGGGCGAAACGACCGGTAAGGAATCAACAGCCTTGTGTTTCCGCTTACTTCCACCGTAGGGCAGTCAGTACACAGTCGGCCAGTTGGCTACAGGTGCGCGTCGAGCGTGTGCGCCTGCTGCCTCACCAGTCATTCTATTTGCCGCCGACAGCCGGTGCCGTAACTCACGTGTCTCGCCAGGCGGCAGCCATTGGCGGACAGAGACGTCGCGACCACCGACGCGTGGGCCTCCTCCGAGACGTCGGCGGCGGGCATCCCGCTCTAGGGCGGACGCGGCGGCGACGGGCGTCGCGGCGCCGCCTACGATGCGGGCGAGATTTCCCTGGCCAATGCCTCGGGGTGGGACTCCGCAGGCAGAAAAAGGACGCGGGGGCAGCCGGAAGCGCGTTTGCAGCCAGAGGATGGCAGGAGCGTCTACGCCGTCGAGGAGTCGGCATGCGCCGAGGCATAGGTTGCGAGCAGCCCGTGGCAAGGCGGACGCGGTGGTGCCGGACGTCGCGGCGCCGCCGACGACTCGGGGGGGGATGCCCCCGGCCAGCAGCACGCGGGGGGGAGCTGCAGCCGACAGGAGGACATGGAGGCGGCCGCGACCACGTCGGCATATAGTCGCGGGCAGGGGCGCTGCTGCTGCCGAAGCGTCGGCAACGGACAAGTCGTCGGCGGCGGTCATCCCGCTGCTGGGTGGCATGCGGCGGCAACGGCCGTCCAAGAGCCGCTGATGACTCCGAGGGGGATGCACGAGCCGGTGACGGGAGGGATTGCAGGCGGCAGCGGCCACCATCCGGGCTGCTGCCCGGCGGCTTTGGGCCGGACGCCGCTAGCGTCGAACGCTACCGCTGCTGCGGCGGCAGTCGTGGCGTACTCTGGCTTTCGCCGACTCTGCAGGAATCGGCAACAGAGATGGCCACCATTGATGGAAAACAATGACAAAGACGCGGTGTCTCGTGGTGATTGGGATTTGAGCAAGTGCGACACCACTTAGTCACACATGTGGCCCATTGCAAGACACCTGCCGGTTGATAACCCAGCTTCATCGTGAAAGGGGGAGCACAAGTTCGAGTCGTGAGATAGCTTCGAGCAATTTTCAGTTTATATTTCCGTCACGCCGCACACGGCACGTGGAGGCCCTGAAGTTTGCCAAACACCGAACGTCATGAAAGACATTCACAATTCTTCACGGTTCGTACAGCTTTCAGAAGCACGATGGCTCCATGTGATTTGCGTGGCAAAAAAGTCAGGTGCCAGTAGCATGTATTAGTCACGGTTCATTCGACACCGGTCTTCCAAAGTGTCTTTCACGGAAGGTTTTCATCGCGCGTCTGATTTTCTCCTGCACTCTGTCGGACTCGAACGGGTGGATAGAGGGCGCCTCGGTTTCTTTTTGCGGGTGAGCGACCCAGTTTAGTTGTCGTTTGCCTCGTTGAGACGGTCACCGCGTGGGTAGTGCACGCTGTCTGCACCGCGCTATGTGGTGGTTCGGGGCGTCTTCAAAGTATATAGATCTGCTCCGCTGTGACGGCTTGGAAGGGCACGCCTGTTCAAGAAAGGCTGCGGAGCGCAATGAACGGTACAGAAGAACGCAGCGTACCCGAACAGAAGTTTGTGCAAGAGAGGAGCTAAGAGAAAGGAAATAACACCGAGAGATGTACATCACAAAAGTGGACGCTCTTCCCACATTGCGGTGCCAACGGAGATCGTGCGCTCCACGTCACTCGCAGGAGCGCTGCTGCCCACGCCACCGCCGCTGTCGCCCGTGCCCGCACTGCCATTTCCGGCGGGGCGGCGGATCTCCGACCTGCTCCGTCACCGAACAGCGCCCCCCAAAAGCCTAGCGTCCCTTCCGCTCTGAACCCAGACGAGGGCATTCGGGCGCATGTAGCAACTGCATGAGTCAAACAGCCGGTGTCGTGGCGACCGTGTACCCCCCCGGAGGGCCGAAGATAACCTTCGGCAGCCATAACTGCGCACTGCGGCAGTGTCATGAGCGGGTATTGATGACGCGGGCCACCAGCGTCTGCGGCAGACCTGGCACGCTAAATACAGTGTAAAGAGGCGGCCAAACTGTCGCCAAGCTTCCACCCCTCCCGCTGGATAAGAGCATGCGGCTGACGCCTTAACATTCGAGCGTTGTCGTCGCCATTCAATGTGTGGCCCAGGCGGGCCTTTCACATTCTCCATCACCGCCACGCACAAGGTACCAGCGCACTTCTCGTGCTCTCTCACTCTACTTTACAGCGCCGAATGACACAGAGACCATCGGTGGCGGCCTGGAATCTGGCGTGGCGGACAGACAGCGGCCGCTGCCGGCCGCTCGTGGTCGCCGCGGCTGCGGCGAGACGGGTCGCTGTGCCTCTACCAAGGAGGAGCCGACGGCTTGCTGCAGCGCCGCAATGGCCAATGTGCGGCTGCAGCTGCGGATGAAAGGGCTCGGCGGCGCCAGAATTTGCCGCTGTCGCCACCGCCGGCATGAAAGCATCGCCCGCATCGACGCCTTCGCACGGGGCCGCCCAGATTCGGAAGTTTCCTTCGCGTCAGCGCGAAAACGACATCCGCTGCCGCAGCAGCGATGCCTTCAATGGTCTCTCGTGCTGTATTTCCGTAGCAGACGGGCTCAATGAAGCGTCTCCAGCCGTTGACAATCCGTATCCGACTGTCCCCACATCCAGAAAAACGCACGCGGTCCCGTGGTGGCGGCGGCGGAGGTCTCCGCTGTTGCGTTGGTGGCCGCCACTTGCCGACGCAGGAGCTTTGCAGCCCTCAATGCGTGCGCATGGGGGGGTTTCGGGGCGCAAGTGCTTCCGACGCCAGCCAGGACGGTGGTATCACGAAAGGACCTGTTGAAAGTCTTCAAGGTCACCATCCGCAATTGCCGGTGCCCTGGACTCCAAATTCCTTTTGTTCCATACTAGCTGCAGCCATCGGCTGCCTGAAAGCTGCATCCGTGACGTACTGTTTGCCACTTAAATCGCATCTATGACGTCATCGTTTAGATCGGTGTGCGTTGGGTCCTTTCATGGCAAGCACTCACCGATCGTTGACTTTCAAGAAATAAAGCACATGCCAGACCCCGGCAGGAGTCGTAAGCACATTGCCCAAAGCGAGCTTTGCCTGCTCAATGCTCAATTATGCAGTTACGCAGTGTAGCGCACTGTTGCGGTCGAGCCGGGGCATCCAGCACGGCCTCAGGGCTGTGCGTAGGTTCGTCACGTGACAATTTCGTCTCAGCCACTGTCACGCAAGTGGCAGTTTGTGGCGTGGCCGGCAGTGTTGTGCTATCCGGCAATGTTTCTCTCCATGCGCATCCTGCCGCCGCCATAAGTCGTCAGATGCGATGCTATCGAAGGCTCGTCTGGGGTGCAGCCGCGCAGCTTCATTGCTGTCTAAAAAGGTTCACGTGTCTCCCTCTCATCGGAGTGATCCAGGGTCTAGCAGCACTGAAGTTCCTACCTCATAGACCGCGCCGTAGAGAGCTTCAGCCTCTCTAAGCCCCGCGCAGATTTTCCAAGCATCTCCGGCCTGCCAAGTCCGAGAGAAGTGTTTCTCTTCTTCATCAGATGTTCTCTGTCTCGTGCTAGGAAGGCAAATATTTGCATTTCTGGCGACTTCATTGCCGCACAGTCTGTTTTTGCAGCCGTCTGTCGCGACCTATCGGTTTGGGATCCTCATCTGCTGAAAAAGAGCGCGTTCGGCCGCAGTCGAATCCAAGAAGGTCGACTGCGTCGATCAACCCTGTCCAAAAAAAGGCCTACAACATGTGTGATGAAGAAGACCTCGTTATTGGAAGATTCGTGCGTCCCGAGGCAATCCCTTCAGCTTGGGCCTCACCGTCCTCGGCAGCTGCGACAGCAGCGTCGTCACCGTCCTGTACCTCGATCCACGCATCCTGCAACGTCCCTCTTCCACCGTTGATGGCAGTTGTCGAGTCGTAGGCGGCAACGTTGCCTCTTTGCTCTGTCATATCGGCGTGCGTTGCCGCGGTTATCACTTGTCCTTGTTGTCGTTCATTGAGCACCGTTGTCGATGGCCGCGAGTGTGGTCGCACACAAGCCGCGTTGAAGCTCGGTTCGTTGCTGCTGCCGTCTCTGCCGCCATGGTCTTCTCCATCATTTGTGTCTGTATGCGACTGCAGCAAGTCATAGTGTGTAGGCATGCTCCTGTTTTGGTCTTGTCTAGTGAATGGCTTTCCGACCCCCACCTGTGTTCTGGATGTCTGGCTCCCATTCGGGACGTTTCCGTGCTTCATGCAGAATGACTGTTGACACTGCTTGCACGTAGTTACCCATCTACATACTTTCTTTCGATTTCTTCTTTGTCGCGTCTCGTGTGTTCGTATCTCAACGGGGCCGGCGCGAGCTGACCTGTAGCGTTTCGCGCCGGGTGGCGGCTACTGCGTGAAGTCGGCACTGCACAGTCAGCACATCACCCTGTCCTTGAAAATGCGGATTCCGACCGTCTCTTCGCCGTATAGATGCCGACCACACCAGAAAATAAACAGACTACAAGTCGCTTCCGTGTCGTTTTGTATTCTTTGCTCTTTTCCCTGCTTCGATCCCATGAAAGTCGTTCCAAGTGGGGCTGTGGATGTGTGCTGCATCTTCACTCGAAAACCAACGTGCGCTTGGCATACGTAAGCGCGGTTGCATATCCAGTGCTCTAGGGATTCTCATTTGTGCTCTGTCCCCTAGTGCCGCATGTGCTGGTGTGCGTCGATGCGCTGGGGCTCTGTGTAGTGAGCGGCACCGTCTTCGTGCTGGCTTGTGCTGATGCGGTCTTGCTGGAGCGCGGCGTCTTGCTCGAGCGCGGCGTCTCGCTTGTGCTCGTGCTTTCTGCTCTGCATGTCCTCCCCGTCGTGGTTAGCTACGCGTTCGTTGTGTTGCCCTATGTCGCCGTTACCCCTGTGCCCCCTATCGTGGGCGTCGCTGTCGTCGTGCTGGCTTTCACTGACGCGGCTGCGCTGGGGCGTGGCGCCATGCTTGTGCCCGTGCTTTTTGTTTTTCTCTTCCTCCCGGTCGTGGTTGGCGAACCCATCGTAGAGCTGTTCGGTGACGCCGCCACGCCTTCGCCCCCTCCTGTCGCGTCTTAGCTGTCGGGATGCTACTGTCAGATACGGGTGTTTTGTCGTGCGTCAGGGCTCAGGCGCTGTTGTTATAGTTGTTTGGCGGTGGCTGGACGGTGCGGCCTTGTGCTGCTGGGCGGCCAGGGGGTTGAGGTCGTGGTGGCGCTCGTCGGCACTACGCTGTAGTCACGGTGTGTGTCGCGGCCCTTTTGCTAATACTGTCCGGCGTGCACCCCCGGTCGCTCATCAATATACATACATATATGCAGTTATTGTCCACAACGCAACCACCCGTGTATCAAAGAACCATTCCATTCCTGCAATGCAGACGCCTTGAAAAGAGAGCAGTGCAGTCCTGTGGCTGCGTGATCTTCGGTGTTGCACAGCCTTGCCTGGAGGGATGAAGAAACCGACGCGGGTGAGAGAACAGAAAATACAGGAGAGATAGGCAAGGCACAATGACCACCAAAACCACAAAGAGGTCGGCGTGGTCTCAGGAAAGACAGGTGCTGAAGTGGCAAGTAAAGTGTGGCTTAGAAGTTTGTACAGATGTTCACAGAGGCGCTCCCGTTGTCAGAAGTGGGAGTCGCAATGGCGCAACACCAGGTAGAGCTTGATCGTGCCAGGCGGAGCCCGCGAGTTTCATCGTCTTGGATCCGTGCAGCGTCCTCACTCCGACGATGGCGCGGACGAAGGTGCTGGGGCGGCGGTACCACTGACAAAAGCGTTCGGGTAGGCTGTGACGACGACCGTACAGAGGGTGATGAAGGTGCTGACAGGGTGGCTCGATAGAGGGCAAACTGAGAGGCGAAAGGGACACGAACAATGGAGTATCGTCCATAGAGCCAATGGGAGGCGAGTCGTGGGATTCGTTCATCCGTAGCCACTCGCTGCTCTGCTGAAAGGCGATCTCCATTGCGGGAGGCGTCATCCCGGCAATATTTTGACAGATTCATTCCAAAACACGACCGATGCGACTGTTGTGCGGCTGACAGTGCGCATGTCGCAGTCGACGAGGCGGCAGAAGCGCCTTGGGTACTGGAACGTACATGCCAAAGTCTCTGGACAACTGGACATGCAAATATTTCTCGGACTCTAGACCGCCACTATCCTTGCGTGCCAAAGTCGCGTCGTCGGAATGGCCTGAAATCGTCTTCCTTCCTTTTTGTGACAGGCAGCACCACGAATGTCACTGCACAACGCTCAGGCTCGTAGCCGACCTCTAGAAAAGCGGTAGCATGCATCCACGGCAAAAAAACTGACGTGAGCTGCGGCATGCTTCCTCAAGCCACGCATCGAGTGTTCTACCGACGAAGGACTGGTGGCAGCGTGAATAGGCGGACTGTGGAAGTCATTGAACCGACGACATATGGGCAGAGGACATCACAGACGGCATCGGCTGTGTCGTTTGTTCATCGTATGCTGGGTGCGAGCCATGATCGAGTCGAGCCTTGACCTGGTGCTGTCGATCATTGCCTGTAGCTGTTTGTCGAAAGATCGACTTTGCAAATTATAGTAACTGACAAATCGACCGTTTTTGGAAGCTGTGTGGCACTTACTCGCATTGGGAGTACAATTATGAAGTCTAGTTAGAGCTCCACCGCCCAAGTGTGATGGCGGTAAGGCCCGGGTTGTGATTGCTCCCTTTGCCTCCTCAAGAGTTTCTGTTTTGGAATCCTCACCTGCTGCCTTTACATCAGTCCAATACCTGCAACGGAAGGCCGACACGCTGGCAGGCGTCTGTGGTGCCCTTCTGGCTGTGAGAGCGAAAACGCGTAATGCTGCAGTGCTGGTCCCCAGCTGGTGTGCTCCAGCCGCTGTCGCCGCCGTGTCCGCAGCCAGCGACCTCTCCGCCCTCTGCGCCGCGGCAGCTGCGCGGCAGTGGTGACGGCCGTCTGCCCATCGCCTGCTCTGCTCAAACATAAATTTCATCCAAGCAGCTTCCGTAACGGCCAGGCGCTCGCTCGCCATCTTCGCCGCTGCCTTGGCCGCCGCCGCGGTTGTCGGGCAAATGCTGCGGTTCGAAGCCGACGTGAGTAGCTGCCAAAGACCAGCAATATAACAACAAAGTGAGTGAGAGCAAGGAGCCGCGACCTACAGACGAGGCAGCATTGGGTGCGGCCGACGCGAGTGCAGGCAGGAACAAGAACTGGCTTCCAGCTGCAAAAAGATTGTCGGAGTGGCTCGGCGACTGCCTTCGCATTGTTCTTCTCGATGCCAACGCGGCAAGGCTCGACATGCCATGCGAATCCAACTGAGGTTGTCATGATATTGCTGACCACCAAAAAATGGCGGTTGCAGAGTGGTTGCAATCATTCAACAGCGTACGTGGACCAATGGAAAAGCTAGGAATCATCTGAGTTCCTTACAGAGTCTCCCCATGCAGCTCTGCGCAATGAAACCGCACATCAGGATCTCAAGAAATCTGAAGAAATTTGTTGATCTCATGAGAAATCACAGGTCTGGCCCAGAGCCTTCTCCATGCCCTCTCCAGGCCCAAGCAAGCGGCCCAAAAATCTCAGGAAATTTCATTGTGGGTTGCAATGGCTCTGCGTGACTCCTGCAAGACACGGTGATTGGCTAGCAAGATTACTGGCGGCAACTCTCAGCCAATAGTTCGATCGTGGCTGGTCGAACAGCCAATCCGACTTCATTTCTATG
>Ga0114957_1004946_pt1 | contig 11236 bp, 14 predicted proteins | sample BantaG_FD_87175 | JGI IMG/M metagenome (GOLD analysis project Ga0114957, IMG submission 87175) | Marine algal microbial communities from Bantry Bay, Ireland - BantryBay_4 metaG | ecosystem: Host-associated > Algae > Red algae > Unclassified | place: Bantry Bay, Ireland | collected 2014-11-21 | reverse complement strand
TTTTTGTGTCCAGACTGGGTGCCTGTCCCCAACCAAGGTGCACAGCCGCCACCTGCTGAATCATTTGGACCCCCCTGAAAACTTCCTCTTCGCGACGCCTTGTTGACGCCATTTGGAGTTGGGGCGTTAGGGGCGCACGACGCCCAAATGACGCCCTGGTGACGCCCTTAACGACGCCCCGGGCGTTCTGAGCAGCCCTAGCCCTGAAGGCCAGGGTATTGCACGCACGTGCCTGGAACCGATTCCAGCATGTTTGCCCGTCATGTCGTCTGCGCACGAGACATCAAATGAAATTTTACAGCCAAGATGGACACAGCACCAGCAGAAAAATGCATAGGATGGAAGATGAGCTTCTGCTCTTTCCATGCATGTCTCCTACAGGCAGGATGCATTTCTGCTTCTTCTCACTTGGTGGCTGTTTGTAAAGAGACAACGGATCCCTTGACAAAGTCAAGGATCATTGCGGATTGACGCGGCAACGCTGCCGTCAACTGGATCGACGTAAGTTCACCCTTCAGGCAGTGTGTGTCTGGCATTCGATTGCGTCGTCGCGGACCTCTGTTCTCCTCCACAGAACAATCCAATCGACTGTGGATCACGTGTGCACTTTACGTTCCAGAGTATCGACGATTCGGCACCGGCAGGACTTGGCGGGGCGACATCCTCGCGCTGTCAAGCACACGTGAAGGAGTACAACAGAGCATACGGTACCTGCGAGGCACTTGAAGAGCTCCTCATGGGATTTTTTGTCATGTGTCTTGCTCACAGCGACTCATGGCGGTTGATGTGGAAAGAAAAAAAAATGCAGGAAGTGTTCCGAACATCCGACACCCTTGATAGGGGAGGCCACGTCCGATGAGGAGGGCATGCGCAATTACGGACAGATACAGGCAGTTTCGGCAGTCTCGGGGGGCTAGGGATGCCGAGTAGAGGGCAAGAAATGGTAGCACCCCATCGCACCCCTGCCCCCGAATTTGGCACGCCCGCAATTCGGCCGACCGGCCCGCGGCCTTCGGCCGCCCCACATCCACCCACGGCCACCCACGAGCCACCCCAAATTATCATTCACCCAAGCCCCCCTCTTGCTCGGGCCCGGGCCCGACCGTTTTTAAATCCCGTTTGAACGACCCAATTGCCAAATATCTTCGCCCTTGCACCATTTAGACAACCGCCACCACTGCTGGCCGACCCCATTTGCGCGCGCTCGGGGTCACGGCTCGGCCGCGCGGGGTGCCGCACAACCGCTCGCGCCGCACACCCACTCGCCTGCGGCACCCGACGCGCTGTCGCGTCGCCGGTTTGAGCACGTTGGGACCTGTGCCCCCACGCCATTGGAGGCGCTGTCAACAGGAGATTTCCCCGCCTACTGCCAACACGGTGGCTTTGGGGGCCTGCGGGACGCGACTGTGGCGGCTTAGGCCGTCCAACGGCCACCCACCTAACTGGCCGCTCGTGGGCGCACTGTGGCCCCGTCTGTTCCTGCACGGGGTTGCCCGCGTGTGCCCGCGTTTTCTGACCGCCACCGCCACCGCCACCACGGCCGCGCATTGGCCTCAGGCGACACCCCCGAGCTGCCGCCACCGTGCCCGCCGACCGCCCATCCTGCTCACTTCCCGCTCGCCGCTGAGCGCGCGCGGGCATCCGGCGGGTCTGGCGGCATGGGGCTGTCTCGACCGCCGACCCCGGCCCTCATAGCCAACCCCGCGGCTCGGACCGCGGCCTCCTCTCGACCTCACCCGCACGCACGGGCAGCCTCCCCGCCCTGTACCGTTTCCTTCCGCGTCTGATCCCGGCGTCCAGCCGCGTTGCTGCTTGTTCTCTCCTCCTCCTCCCCCTTTCCGCACCCCCCCGCTCCCACGGTGCTGCCTCCTCTTCCTGCCCCCCACCGCACCCCCATCACCCGCAGTGCCTCTCCCTTCTACTCCCCCCCCGCCTTTCCATGCCTCAGCCTCTCGCGGCAATGGCTACCGGCTGTCTCTTTTTGGCGGCCCGTCACCCCACCATCCCCGCCGCATGCCGTGTTTTCTCTCTCGTCGGGTCGGAAGCCGCGTCCCCCGCGGACCTCCGCGCGCACCTCCTCCGCTCCTGGACCCTGCGTTTGAAGATGTTTGAGAGCAAGGACGCTGCCGACCAGTGGGCGGCGAAGGGCGCCGATGACGGTGCGTCGGCATCCTCGCTGGCGTCACCCGCTCCCTCCCCTCACTCGTTCGCGGAGGGCTCCCTTTTGCGGACGGTCTCCCCTGCGGGGGATGCCATGTACGACCTGGCCGACTGCTCGAGCGCGTCGTCCTTCTTCGTCGCCATCGGCACCTCAACGCACGCGGCAGGGGTTCGGGCCCAGGGGGTCGCGCTGACCCCAGAGGGGGTCAGAGACCATCCCCGCGACGTGCGCAAGCGGCGCCGTCTGGAGGCGGTAGCGCACGACGCGCCAGAAGTCACCCACTCGTGTGCGACTGTCGACCTGCCGGCTACGTCTGCCACAGGCCCAAGCGCGGGGAGGGGCGCCGCGCTTACCGCCTTGCCCGTTGTCGCTCAAGCGGTGTCGTTGGGCAAGCGCGGCCCGCCGCGGCCCCCGGTGTCGTGGTCCTACTCCGAAATGGGCCGCGCGACCAAGGGAGGCAAGGACGACTACCACTCGCCCACGCTTCACGTCGCTACCCCCCTCGCCGACGTCGCCGTGCCGGTCGGCATGAGCAGCGACGCGTCGCTCGCGTTTGAGCTCCTGGCGGGCGGCACCAGCGTCTTTTTTACCGGGCCACCCGGGTGCGGCAAGACCTACATGGCCAACCAGGTCATCGGTGCCTTGCGTGACGCTAGGCTGGTGGTCGCTGCCTGCGGCAGCTCAGGGGTGGCGGCGGCGCTGGTGGGCGGTATCACCGTGCCCTCGTGGGCTAGCTTCTGCAACGGGGACGCCGACGTGACGTCCCCGCTGGACGTGGTGTTTCGCAAGGTAATCCCGCTGTCGGAAAAGGTGCGCATGTGTGGCGCCATGGCTTTGGTTGTGGAAGAGGTTGGCACGCTGTCCGCTGCTTTCCTCGCGCGGCTCGACCTCGTGCTGCGCGCGGTTCGTCGCCGGGCCTCGCCATTTGGCGGCCTGACCGTGCTGTTCGTCGGGGACTTCTTGCAGCTGGCGCCGCCGAAGGAGCAGTACGCTTTTTTGAGTGACGTCTGGGGGCTCGTTTTTTCCGACCGAGCTGTCGTGTTAGCGACGCACTGGCGGCACGTGCGGGACGGCGACCTACTGGGGCTCCTTTTGCGTTTGCGCGCGGGCACCCACACGAGCGCCGACATGGCGGTGCTGGCATCCCGGCGGTCCCTGCACCCTCCTGGCCATGCTCTGTGGCTTTTTTGCCACATCCAGGACGTGCTCGCCAAGAACGCGGACGAGCTACAGCGCCTGCCCGGCAAGCTGGTCAAGTTTGAGGCGATGGACAAGGCAATGGCCTCCTACCTGACCGGGCCCAAGGCGTCGGCCCTCCTGGATACGACCGTCAAGTACGTGCGCGTGTTGTCTTTGAGGGTGGGGGCGATGGTGGCGGTGCCGACTGGGTGTCTTGCATCGCAAGGGGTTCCTTGCGGCTCGCGCGGGGTCGTTGTTTCTTTTTTTCTGTTGGGTGCGCGTCTGTTTCCGCGGGTGTCCTTCTCGTTGGCGTGTGGGGGCACCAAGACGGTGGTTGTGCTGCCCGCGACGTCCCACGCAGTCGCGTTGGACGGTTGGAGCAAGGCGGCAACGCGCACGCAGGTACCTCTGGTGCTTGCCTGGGCGGCCACGATCCACGCCGCCCAGGGCTGGACGCTACCAGAGGTAGCGGTCGACCTGAGCAAGGCATTTGCCGCGGGCCAAGCTCTCTCTGGCCTTTCTTGCACCCCCACCCTCGAGGGCCTCCACCTCGTCGGGTTTGACGAGTCCAAGATCATAGTCGACAGTGCTGCTCTTTCTTTCCATGAGGGCCTACATGCGTACGAATAAATCTTCTCTTATTTTCTTGTTTCTGCTCCTCTGGTCGTAGTCCGTCGACCGCTGCTCCCTTTATTTTGGGGTGGCCATGTGCTGTGCGCAGTCCGGGAATCTGACTCGCGCTTCCCTGTCCTTAAAGAGCTATTTGACCTTATCCCCAACTTGTTATCTGGAGTTGTACGACTCACATAAATTTCGGTAGGTGCAAAATTCCTGTGTCAACCCGGATAAGCTTCAATGTCTGGGCGACAGTCGTGTCTGGAAGAAGATATTTGGTGCGCACGTCAGGCGCGGTTTTCAGCCAACCAGTCAGCCCGGCCACCAGACAGCCATCGAGGGGCCACCGGCACCTGCGACGCCTGTGCGGGCCATCTGCCCACATTCGATCCGCCTCCCGTCTCCCGCCCAAAGACTGCCAACCGCCAGCGTCGCCCGCTTCTGCTGTCCGTACCCCCGTCGCCCCTACGGCGCGCAACTACCCCTCCCTCCCCTTTTGTTTGCCGAGCACTCCTCCGCGTCTGCGCTTCCCCCTCGTTTCCCTCTACTCAGTGGCTTTGCTTTTCCCCCCTGTGTGCGCGCCCCACTGTTGTTCCGACGGAAGAGGCCTCTGCCTTCGCCGGCATGGTCCCGCCGGCGCTGCCCAACCGCTCGCCACCACCCTTTCCAGCGGCGATGGAGGCAAGGCTGCACGCGCTGGGCGTGTCGGTCGCGTCTGCCGCGGCGCCGTCACCATCGGCGACCACGCCGGCGGCCACGGCTTGTGCGACCACGGCGGGGACCGGGCAGCCGCCACTGTCGCCGTTGATGCAGCAGCTGCTGCTGCGTGACATCACCAATGTGGACCAGGCGGAAGAGGACCACGCGTCGCTGCAGCGGCTCGCGACTGAGGACGCGGGGCATGGTGTGCCGCGCCAGCGGCGGTCGTCGCCGGCGCCTACGACCGAGCTGCCGTTCACCTTTGCGCCCCTCCCGGCGCTGGACGCCCTGAAGGAGTATCGCTTGCTGTTCGTGAGCATGTGGATGCTGCGCATCGTCTGCACCTGGCCGCAGACGGCGTCCACCGCCAAGCGCCGCCGGCTCAACTCGCTGGGCGTCGACTGCTCCAGAGCCGGCAACAAGGCGGCCGTCGGCACCACCGCCATCGTCAAGACCTGGGCGTCGCGCATCCGCACGGCTTGCGCCTTTGCAAACTTTGTCGGGGAGGTGCTCTGCGTGCGGCCTGGTGCGCCGAGGCCGCCCAACGAGGAGATTGACCGCGGCGTGCAAAAGTTCTTCCGTTGCATGACGGCCGGCACTCACCAGGTCATCACGCTCTTCCTCAAGTGCCGCCGCCTGGGGTACAAGGTCGCCGGCGGGAAGAAGGGCATCTCGGCAGTGACCCTGAAGGAATACACGTCGGGGCTGACATTCCTCTTCGGCGCCGCCAAGGTGGACGGGCACGGCGGCGTAGAGAAGGTCGTCGTGGACTGTGCCGGCACGGCGTCGCCGTGGGGGCTGAAGGGCATCAACGAGCTCCAGGCCTAGCGGAAGGTGCGCGTGGACGCCGGCACGCACGTCGGCAACCCCATGTCGACGGACGACCTCAAGGACTTCCGCGGCGCCACCCAGAAGGACGCGAGGCACAGCGGTGAGCACTCCCTGAGCTCGGCGCCAGTGACGCCCGCGGTGATGGAGGCGCTCCACAACGAGCTTGTTGTGAAGCACGTGCCCGACATGGGCGCCACGGACAACCCTGTTGAGCTGACGATGAGGCGCACGCTTGCCACCTCTGCCCCCTCGGGTAAAGACGACGCCGTCACACCGCCCTCTGTCGTGCAGGCCGATCTCCTGACGTACATCTTCTAGGTCTTCGCTTTTGTCACGATCGCCCGGCCTCTCTCGCTCATCAACCTTGCCTTCTGTGACATAACCTTCCCTGACCTGATGCTGGCCAACGAGCAAGAGTTCTTCAACAGGTACGTTCGACAGTGGCCAGGCGGTGATTCGAACTGGTTCTTATTGCGGGGGGCCCATGTGATGAGCTGTGTTTGTCTGTGCAGTTGCTGACGTCTGTTACGCTTTGCTTGTTGCCTGTCCTTCTTCGTTGTTTGCCTTGTATGCTTTGGTGCAGGCACCAGCACTTCCGGTTCGTCAACATCCAGCTGCGCATCGTCAAGACCGGGACGAGCACGGTGGACGTGATGACCGTGCGGCTCTTCAGCTACTTCTCGTCGGTCACGGCTAAGGATGTGGAGGAGCTTGGGTCGGGCGCACACGTGCAGTGCCCGAGTGAGCACTTAAACGTGCCGCAGCTCTTCATGACGCTGCTGCTGTTTGCGTGCTCGGCGCCGGGGGTCGGCGTGGACATGGGGATGCTGCACGAGCAGCCGCTGTTCCCGAGCCTGCTGGCTCGCAGCGTCTCGGGCGCCGTCTCGTTCTTCAAGCGGCGCTCCGAGACAGAGATCAACGCCCGCTTGATTGCGGACTTGGGCCGCATCGGCATGGCGTTGATGAACGGCGAGCGGGCGTGCCGTATGTACGGCTTTCGTCGTGGGGGGGCCCAGTTTTTGCTTGACCTGACAGGCAAGTTTGAGCAGGTGATGCGGCTGGGCGGCTGGACGGTAACGTCGAGCTCCATCCTATCCTACCTGACTGCGATGAATGGCCGCGGCACATTGCGGTCGACCTTGCGGTCGTTCCGCCGCGACGAGGTGACGCAGATCGTCGCCCAGTTGGCGTCGACCTACAGCCGCTGGACCGTCGGGGTGGTGAAGGGGGTGGTGCAGCGGGCGATGGGCGAGACGGGGGAGGTAGACCACGCCGTGCTTGTTGCCATTGAGTAGGAGAACGTGAAGGTTTTGTGCACTTTATTAACCGAGTGTGTGTTGGAATTGAGGAACGGCAAAGAAGAAGACAATGCGAGGGAAGAAGAGTCGGTGGAGGAGGACTTTGGGGAGGACGGCGAGCCTGAGGGTGGGGGCGATGAAGACGAGATGGACAGTGAGTAGCACAAAGGGTTGTTTTATTATTGACACGGTGACTACGAACGGCAGCATGCCAACGGCAGCATGCCAACTGGACTCCGCCAAGGAAACGCGACCATCGCGGGCACTGCGCTCATCGAGGGCGGCGACGACTGCTCTCAAGACCGGCACAGCCTCTTGCCCCGGCGTGGACAAGCGCCTCCAGCCCCGCCACAGCCCTGTGCTCATGGACGCCGTCCTCTTAATCGGAGGCCGCGGCGGCCAGACCCACCAGCGCCGCCGCCGCCCATTGCTGGCCGTCGTTTCCTCGTGGGCGGCGGCGACGAGCCCCATCACCGCCGCCGCCGCGCCTTGCCGCCACTTGTTCCTCGCGGGGCGGCGGCGACGAGCTCCACAAGCACCGCGGCCGCTCTTCGCCGCTGATGGTCGCTTGCGGGGCGGAGGCGCAGTGCTCCACCAGCGCCGCCACCAGCCTTGGAAGCCATCGATGCCAATGGTTTCGGCGGCGACCAGCGGCACAGCCGCTGTCGCCGCCCCTTGCCGCCGCTCGTCGCTTCTGTGGCGGCGGCGACGAGCGTCACCAGCGCCGCCGCCGCCCCTCGACTCGGGTCCCATCTCGTGGGGTGGTAACGATGAGCGCCACCATCGCCGCCACCGCCCCTTGCCAACATTTGTATCTGCGGGGGGGTTGGCGACGAACGCCACCAGCGCCGCCGCCGCCCCCGGCCGTCGACACTGCCGTGGTCGGTGGCGGCGCCCAGCAGCACCGCCGTCATCGCCACCACTTGCCGCCAATCTTTGACTCACGGGCGGCGGCGACGAGCGCCACGAGCGCCACCGCCGCCCGTCGCCGCCGCTTGTTTCTCGCGGGGAGGCGGAGACGGACGCCACCAGCGCCGCCGCCGCCCCCGGCCGACACCGTTGCCGCAGTTGGCGGCGGCGACAAGAGGCACTGCCGCCACCGCCCCTTCTTGCCTCCGGTCATTGCTGGCGAGGAGACGGCCACGAGCGCCGCGAATGTCCCACATGCCTGTTCCTCGATTTGGCCTGCCATCGAGAAAGATCCGACGAAATCACATCTGCAAGATTCTTGCTGAGTTTATTGATTGCGCCGGATGAAATGAGGCTGGGGGGACTGACAGTGCACAAGTCCACCTCACCCTCACTTGATTCAGCTGGTCTCACGCAGTTAATGATGCAAGCGCCGCGTCGTTTTCAAGCCCATGAGGTCAAGTATCGCCACTCTCGGCCGCGAACAAAGCCGTTTCTCGTGCGGCAAGCAGCTATATACGATACAGGAGGCTTGCTTCTGGCGCACTCCCACCTGAACGCGGGGACGAGAATAGCTTTTTGGGATATGCACGCGGTAGCCAGGGGTCGTGCTTCTATGCGGGCGGCAGCTGTGATCACGCCAGTCGTGGCTGTCCCGGCAGGTATTGGTTCGACAGCGACAGAGGGGACCGAGGCGCGATGCGGTGGCGGCGGCGGGCAGCAGACTCGCCACTCGACAACGTCGAGCAGCCGCCCGTCGAGGCGGCCGACGAGGCCATCGGGGACAAGCCACCGCCGCCACCGCCGCCCACCGCGCAGCCGATTCCGAGCACAGCGCGGGCGCCATGCAGCAGCGGGCGGGTGCTGCTACCTCCACCGGCACTGCGTAGCATGATGGCGCTTGCGCTGCAAACCCTACAGTACTCGGAGTGACTGGGTGGCGAGTGCGTAGAGCAGCCGCCTCGGAACTTCGGCTCATCGGCCGCCTACCCCTACGGAAAACCTAGAGTTGAATGCAAAGCCAGGTACCTGTCCATGAACATGTATACAACAGCACAGCTACGCATATTTTATTCGAATGTTCTTCTGGGCTTCTGCTAGCAGCTCCTTGAAAGGTGATACAGACAGCATGTGCTCTACGGTGCAGGCCTGAGCTGTCCGCCCGACCCTTGCATGCAGCACGGCGCGCAGGGTGTTCGACCTCGCCTTGGTTGGCAGCCTGATACCATGGTCGGGAGGCAGCCCGAGCGCGTCGGCCTCGCGAATGAGGGCGGCGGTGAGCGTTGTCCGCTTGTCGTCGTCGATGGTGACGCTTTGCATGTGCGCAAACGTCGCCTCCGCCGGCGGCTTGAACAGCCCCGGCATGATGCTGAACAGCCAGAAGAGCTCCTTAAGGTAGCGGTTGGCCTTGTTCTTGATGATACTCTTCATCTTTTCCGTCTTCTTGGAGTTGACGACCGCGACCTTGCCGCCGTCGCGCACCACCGCCTTCGTCCTCTCGACGCCCTCTTCGTAAAGCTGGTTACACGCAAAGGAGCCAAAGAGCCCCTGGTGGTCGGCAGAGACGTGGCAGAGCCGCAGCATGTCCGTCAGCTGGAGAAAGAGCGGCTTGGCGTCCATCCGCTTCGTCATCATCTCCACCGGAAGCGCCCAGTCGTGCACGAGCGGGCAGTAAAACGACAAGACGGCACCAGATGGAGCCGCGGCGATGGGGGAGAAGGAGGAGACAGCAGGCGCATCTCGCGCATCCACCCGCCCCGAGCCGCCCGCCACGAGCCCACCTGTCCTCTGGGCCTGCCGCATGGATACCGCCCTTGACGGCGGACACGCCAACACCCCGCTCGGAGCAGCGTCGCCAGCTGCCACCTTGTTGAGCGCCACAAACACGGCGTCGGCGCGGACGTTGGCAGCAGCCTGCGACTGCGCGTGCGCCTCGAGCCGCCGCGACACGCCCTCAATGGCGCCATGAACCGCAGCCACTTGGTCCGCCGTGGCTACGGCCGACAGCGTCTTGCTCACCTCTGCGTCCTCCTCAGCCATCGCCTCGACCATCTTCGCCGCGTAGATGGTCGAGGAGCGCCGGAAGCGAGAGCCACCGCTGCCGGGATCGGGGTTGGGCGACTCCCCCGCTGATGCCGCGGGACTCGGTGGTGTTGTCGGTGTCAGCGAGGATGGCGCCGGTGATGAACACCGCCGCGGTCAGCGGAGTGAAGCGGAGTGTAGCGGTGGTCGGCCGGTGGGTGTGGTGAGTCGCGGGGTGGGGGAGGGAGACGTTGGGCAGGATTGTAGTGGGGGGGTCGGAGTGGAGTGGCTAGGCGGCAGGACGGCGAGCGCAGTAGATGGCGACGGGGAGGCCAGTTCGCCCCCCGCGTCGGCGACACGACGGGCGAGGAAGAGGGGCAATGGCGGAGGAGGGGGGAGCCGACCGGCGGCCGACGGGTCGGATTGACCGTCCACCCCAGCGTCCGCGGGGTGGTACATGGCTGACTGGCAAGGTAGTAGCCGCCCACGGTACTGGTCGGCTTGTCGACGCACAAAAACCGCGGCAAACAGCATGCGCGCCCCCCACACCGTCGACGAAGACGCGTTAAAGCGGCGCAGGCTCGTCTTGAGCGACGGCACTGAGTCGGTGTCGCCAAACGCGATGGTCCGCTCGCGGCAGAGGTCCTGCAGCATCGGCTTCGTTGTAGACGCGTCGTCCAACAGCTGTTGAGGCACGGGCGGGATGAACGAGGCCCGCGGGTTGGCAGCACGCGGCCGCTTGGATCCGGCCCAGGCTGACACCCCGGTATGCAGCGCTGCCTCGAGGTCGCCGACGGTAGCCGCCGGCCTCTTGCGCTTCTGCGCCGCCCCTCGGGCGACCACACCAGCCCTGCCAGCAGCACGAGCGGCGTCAGATTCCCGCGCCGCTCTGGTGCCTGCCGCAGCAGCGGCGCCTCGAGCGGCAAGAAGGACCGCGGCGGGTCCCCTAGGTGCTGGTGCCACGAGGAGAGGCGCAGCAGGGTTGGTGGCCGCCGATGGCCGTACAGCAGCGGGAGAGGGAGGCAGCGCGACGACAGCTGCCGCAGAGGAAGCAGACAGGACCCGGGCAGAGGCACCGGCCCGCGCCGCACCAGCACCGCCGCGGGCAACAACGGGATCACGCAGCAGGGGGACGGGGAGCAGCACAGGAGCAGCACACGGAGCGGGGGAGGTGCGATGGTCGAGTAGCGCGGGGGCACCAGGTGGCGGGCGGGCAGTCGCAGGTGGCGGGCGGGCAGTCGCAGGTGGCGCGGCGGCCGTCCGGGCGGCAAGCGGGAACACGGCAACCCCAGTGTCGCCAGCCGCCAGCGCGGCCGCCGCACGACGAGTGGCCGCCACCAATGCGGAATCAGCTGCTTGGCGCGCGGCCACGCCCGCCAGGGGCACGCCAGCAGGAGGACGGCCCATGGGGCACTGGGGGGGGGGGGGGCCCCCCCAGTAAGGGGGTCTCTTCGGGCTCGGAGCATTACAAACACCTCGAAAAAAAAGGTCGCGGGGGGGGAAAGCCGGAAGGGGGCCGGGG
>Ga0114957_1004944_pt1 | contig 11239 bp, 9 predicted proteins | sample BantaG_FD_87175 | JGI IMG/M metagenome (GOLD analysis project Ga0114957, IMG submission 87175) | Marine algal microbial communities from Bantry Bay, Ireland - BantryBay_4 metaG | ecosystem: Host-associated > Algae > Red algae > Unclassified | place: Bantry Bay, Ireland | collected 2014-11-21 | reverse complement strand
CGAAGAAAAAGAGCGAGCAGTTTCGATTTATAATTTGAACGGAATTATTATTTATCAAGATGTTATTTCTAGTAATAAATTTATTCATACCCATGATTGGGCAGCAGGAATGTATCTCGTCAGAGTTGGTCATTCTTCTTTAAAATTAGTGGTCAAATAAAATAATTTTCGTTCTTTTACAAATCAGTTGGAAATAAAAACGACCGAAGGAAGTGTTATTTTCGACTTTGGTCTGACTTAAAATACGGGATTTGTCAAAGAACCATAATTAATAAAGCTAGTGGTGGATCCCATAATTAACTGCTTAAAATGAGGCTATTTTTTCGTAAGACAAGGCATGAAGAAGAAAGATAGCCTTAGCTATCAAGGTGAGTATATGACGAAGAGTTGGATGAAACGACATGCTCATATTATCAAATCGAGGAACGCACGGAACCTGATAGCCTTAGCTATCAAAGTGAGTACATGACGAAGAGTTGGATAAAAAGACATGCTCATAATATTAAAGAAGTTCTGTTACAGAGTACTAGCCTTTTCTTGAAAAAATCAACTCTCAAAAAATGTATGGTAAAGAAGTTCATCCCTCTTTTTTTTACGAAAAAAAACAAAACATAGGGGGATGATAACTTCCAAGTGTCTTAACTATGTGCAGTTCTTTAATTGAAAACTGTACACACTTCTATCTCTGCAAAAACGAATCATATGATCATGCAAAAATTTCTATCCTTTTTAATTATCATTTTCATTAGCCATTCGCTCTTCGCTCAACCTGACCCTTGTGGACCAAATCCAGCGACCACTTCCACTTGTCTGGAAGCTTGTGTGATCTGTGATATTGATGGATTTACAGGAACTAATGATACTCCAGAAGGAGGACAAGGTTTTGATGAATTCTGCACAACTCAATATAACCGTATGGGATATATTGCTTTTATCGCAGGAACGGTCGATTTAGAAATACAAGTAACCGTAACTAATTGTATCGGTTTTTCTGGCCTGGAAGTTGGAATTTTTGAAAGTTTTGATTGTGAAAATTTTTCTCAAGTTACTTTTTGTGATACAGATATTCCATCCAATGCTTCGGTTATTTTCACCAATACAGTTCCCTTAGTTGTTGGTCAACATTATTACTTAGTGATGGATGGGTCGGGTGGAACTATTTGTGATTGGACCTTTGATGTATTGAGTGGAAGTACTGCCGTTGGAGAATTAACTACGTCGGGCGACATCAGCGGACTCGCTCAAACTTGCCCTGATTTACCAACTACTTATTCTACAACTGGTGATGTCGGTGCAGCACTTTTTTATTGGACTATAAATGGAACGTCTGCAGGTGGAACAACTCAAACGGTTGATATTACTTTCCCTGCTGACGGAACTTATGAGTTATGTGTCACCGCTGCGAATGTTTGTGATCAAGCACCTCCAAGTTGCACAACAATAGAAGTCGTCACTCCAGGCACTTTAAATTTGGTAGAAGAAATTTGTGATAATGATTGTTACGATGTGGCAGGACAAACGATTTGTGCAAGTGGAATTTATGATTTTGCCATCACGCTTCCGAATGGATGTGATAGTTTGATATTTTTAGATTTGACTGTTTTGCCGCAGGCGCAAGAAACTATAGATATTAATTTATGTGTCGGTCAAGAATTTTTTATTGGTACTAATCCATACTCAACTACGGGTATTTTCATTGATACCATTTTGACTGCCGCAGCTTGCGATAGTATTGTTACGCTCGATTTATTTATGGTCGAATGTGAAATTATTGGATCAACAGATTTTATTTCTCCGATTTGCAATGGCGAAGCAAATGGCTTTTTGGTTTTCTCTGTGCAAAATGGAACGCCTCCTTTTACTTATGTTTGGGAGCATATTACTGATGTAACTATTTTCGGATCAGGTAGCACTATTTTATTTGACAATAATCAAATTTCTAATGTTCCCGCAGGTATTTATGAAATAAATATCATGGATGATTTTGGAAATAATGTGGTGCTTTTTCAAGAAGTAACGGAACCTTCTGTGTTGTCAGTTATGACTGATGCAATTGACATTGATGGTTTTAATTTGAGTTGCAACGGTGGAATGGATGGGACAGCTTTGGCAACTGGAAATGGCGGAGTGCTTCCCTACTCTTTCGCTTGGAGCGATAATCAAATGCAAATGGGCGATCAAGCCAATAACCTAACGGCAGGTTTATACACCGTCAGTATCACCGATGATAATGGTTGTGTGCAAACCAATAATATTACTTTGACAGAACCTACGCCGATTGAATTTTTAATCAATTATATTGATCCTAATTGCGATGGCTTTGAAACTGGTTTAATTCAAATCGATTCCGTTTGGGGCGGAACATCTCCTTACCAGACGGCTCTGGGAAGTGGTCCATTCAGTTCAGCGAACCTTTATCAAGACCTTGCTTCGGGGACTTACGATATTTCGATCATGGATGATAATGCTTGCGAAATCGAAGATAGCGGAACCTTAACTGCACCAGATATTCCTGTTCTTTTTATGGGTCCAGATTTGGAAGTGGCTTTGGGTTGCGATATTTTAATTCCAGTTACTACCAATAATACGAATCTGATCGACATCATTTGGACGAGTGTAGATAACAGCATTGATTGCGATACTTGTCTTCGCCCTACCATTGCGCCTATCAATACCGCTGATTATTTTTTGACCGTAACTTCTATTGACGATTGTTCGACAAGTGATTCGATCAATGTTTTTGTCAATAAAATTCGAGATGTTTTTGTGCCTAATGCTTTCTCTCCAAATGCAGATGGTACGAACGACTTCTTTTATATCAATGCCAACAAGTCAGTTTCATTAGTAAAAAACATACGTGTTTTCAATCGTTGGGGAGCAGTCGTTTTTGAAGGAAATGATTTGCCTCCGAATGATTATAGTTATGGTTGGGATGGGTTTTTTAAAGGAAAATTAGTCAACTCAGGTATTTATATTTGGATGGCAGAAATTGAATATTTGGATGGTGAAGTTATTCAGATTTCGGGTGACTTGACGGTGACTCTTTAAGAAAAAAATGAATATCCAATATCGATCAAGATGCGATTTATAAAATTCCACTTTATCCTCAAGAGAATACAGGTACCCCTTCCGCTACAACTCCAGGAAATATTGGAGTATTTATTAACGGTGTTTCGCTCTTCGATTATCGAGATGGCGTAACTTGGAATCCCAACACAAATTCACTTTGTGGCGAACCTGATAATCCGATGTGTCTTGGTGGGCCAATGGCTCAAAACGATTGGAACCGAGATGCGATCCCTGCAGAAATGGATGGCTTCGATTGTTCCAAAGCGCACCCTGCAATGGGCAATTATCATCATCACCAAAATCCTTCAGCCTTCAAGTTAGATCAAAGTGTAATTTCTGATATTTGTAATTTGTACGATGCAGAAGGATTATATGCGATTGATGCTACAACTGTTTATGATGGAACATAGAGCCTTTCGGAAGCTGAATTTAAAAATCTAAATATTTCTATTTTTCCAAATCCAGCAACTGATTTGATTGCCATTCAAGTAGCAGGATTGGTCGATGAAGATCTAGCCATTGAGTTAGTTGATTTATACCGAATTCAATAAGAGGTGAGTACTTCGCAGATTAGCAAAGGAACTACGATTGCTTATTTTGATATTCAAACCTTTTATGCAGGAATATATTTTGTGAAAATTACGAATGGTGGGTTGAGTGTTTCGGAGAAGGTGCTGATTATCAAGGAATAACATTCTATTTTCTTTTTTTATAAAACAGGAGTCATCCCGAATTTTCAGATTGGAAGTTCGGGATGTTTTTTTTCAAAATGGAAGGAGTCGGAATTACGGCAAATTTCATTAGACTTGTTACCCTTTAAAAAATGTGCTTATGGAACCTGCTTGCGGCAGGCAGGCTTAGATTTTTTTGATAGTTTTTCTTAAAAAGAAGGAGTTTTGTTGATACTATGACTGATTTTTAAGGAAAAATAGCGAAAAAGATTGTTTCAGAAGTATGTTTTTTAAAGGGTAACAAGTCTATTTTAAAAACAATGCAATTACGAATAATAATTTGCCATTAATTTTAAAACTTAAATCCCACCAAACTTAAATTTGGTTTTCAAAAATCGGATTATAGTTTTTTCACAGACTGCAGTTACACATCATAAAAAATCAATCACATTTATCTTTTTCGTAAATATTATTTCGTATATTTCGTTGTAATTAAAACACTATGAACCTAATTGAAAAGAAAACTGGTAAAAAGCTTAATGCAGTCATAGAAGAAGTCAGTAAAAGTGATTTAAAAAGAATAAAAAAAGAGAAAAATTTTGGATTCGATTGGAATCTAAAGGCAGATAATCTGTTATATAAAATTAGACTAACAAGGAACAAAGAAATTCTTGGAATCATATCGATAATTGATTATCCAAATGAGTTTAGAATTCACATTAATCTAATCGAATCCTCTAAAAATTATCGTGGTAAAGACAAGAGTATTCTTAATATTCCAGGATGTTTAATCGCTTTTACCTGTAAAATGGCTTTCAAAAACGGATATGAAGGATTTGTATCCTTAACTCCCAAGACGGAATTGGTCGAATACTATAATAAAACTTATGGTTTCCTTCAGTTTGGGCCCCAAATGGCTGTATTAGAAGAAATTTCAGAATCATTAATCCAAAAATATATCGGCGATGAAGAGATTTGAAAAAATTTATAAAGAACTCAGAAAAAAATATACTGACGAAGAAATCGCAGAATCAATGCTTATTCCTCAAGATTTAACACCAAAGGAAAAGAAAAAAGCGGATGAAGAGTTACTTGCTTTTAGATTTAAAATGCTAAAGGAACAAACAGAGGATAAAAGAATTTATTCTGATTTACTTAGATTCAAATATCTAATGGAAGATTACATTAAAGAAAAAATCTTTGACGAGGATAAAACCTTTGGTAAGCATTTAGAGGAATATGTTCGAATTCTTAAAAGAACTAAAAAAAGTTTATCTGAGGATTTAGATATTCATTATACTAGATTAAGTAGAATCATCAATAATCGGGAAGAACCTAATATTGAATTGATGTATCGTTTAGAAAAACATTCAGCTAACTTAATTCCTGCTCTTTATTGGTGGAAACTTGTAACCAAGAAACAAGAATACTTCATAAAACAAGATAAGAAAACACGTAAAAAGGAAGCTTCTAAAGTGAAAAATGCAATCAAGTTTAGAGCTTAAAAAGAAAGGAATACGATGTGTAGTCGAGTAGGATGGTTACAAAGATTTTGTTTTGCCAAAAATGATAAAATCCTGATGATTAATTTTTTCTTTTCGACTAGTGAAAATAAATTGGAGATGAAAAATAATCAATTTTAAAAATTGTACGCTAACTCTTTTCCCAAAAAAATCTCCTTACATTTGCTATAATTCTAAAGCGGTCAGTTACGATCGCTTTAGAATTTTCATTAGACTCCTTACCCTTTGAAAAGTGCTTAGCAGAAAAAGATGTTTTCAAATGAGTGCTTTTTAAAGGGTAACAAGTCTATTTAAAAACATCAACTCAATAAATGTCAAACGAAAATTACTTCACCCACGAATCTGCCTACGTCGATGATGGTTGCAAAATCGGAGCAGGAACAAAAATATGGCACTTTTCCCACGTGATGCCCAATTGCAAAATCGGCGAAAATTGCAGCTTAGGACAGAACGTTTTTGTTGCCTCCAAAGTCGTTTTAGGGAACAATGTCAAGGTGCAGAATAATGTCTCCATTTATGAAGGTGTATTTTGTGAAAACGATGTTTTCCTTGGCCCATCAATGGTTTTCACCAATGTTTATAATCCTCGAAGTGGCGTAATTCGAAAGGACGAATATCGAAAAACAATCGTCAAAAAAGGAGCGAGCATTGGAGCCAATGCCACTATCATTTGTGGAAACAACATTGGTCAATATGCGTTTATTGGTGCAGGCGCAGTCATCAAAACAGAAGTGCCAGATTACGCACTCATGGTAGGTGTTCCCGCTCGACAAATTGGCTGGATCAGCGAACATGGAGAACGACTTGTATTCAATGAAAGCGGCAGCGCAACTTGTTCTGGGAACGGGGAAAAATATCTACTCAAAGATAATAAAGTAACAAAAGAAATTTCATGAAAAATTTTGCATTAATTGGCGCAGCAGGATATATCGCTCCTCGACATATGCGTGCGATAAAAGATACTAACAATAATTTAGTAGCAGCCCTGGATACCTCTGATTCGGTCGGAGTGATTGATAGTTACTTCCCAAAGTCTGCTTTTTTTACGGAGTTCGAACGCTTTGATCGGCACTTAGAAAAACTACGGCGGAAGGAAGATAAAATTGATTATGTGAGCATTTGTTCGCCCAACTATTTACACGATTCACATATTAGATTTGGTTTGAGAAATGGAGCAGATGTGATTTGCGAAAAACCAATTGTTCTCAATCCTTGGAATATTGATGCACTCGAAGAATCTGAAAAAGAGTCAGGGAAACACATCTATAATATTCTACAATTGCGCTTGCACAAAAGTGTTATCGAACTAAAAGAACAAGTGGACAAAGCGCCCAAAGATAAAGTTTTCGATATAGATTTGACTTATTTGACTTCGCGTGGCAATTGGTATTATGCCAGTTGGAAAGGGGACAAAAGTAAGTCTGGTGGAATTGCGACAAATATCGGCGTTCATTTTTATGATATGCTTTCTTGGATTTTTGGTGATGTGAAAAAAAGTACCGTTCATGTTCATGAACATGATCGAGCTGCTGGATTCTTAGAATTAGAGCGAGCAAATGTTCGCTGGTTTTTAGGTATCAATTACGACTTGATTCCAGCCCACATCAAAGAAAAAGGACTTCGAACTTATCGATCTATTCAAATCGAAAATCAAGAATTTGAATTCAGCGGCGGATTTACCGAATTACATACTCGGAGCTACGAAGAAATTTTAAAAGGAAATGGATTTAGAATTGGATTGGCCAGAAGAGCAATTGAAACTGTTTATGATATTCGACACAAAACACCGATTGGGTTAGTTGGAGATTATCATCCTTTAGCCAAGATTCCTTTGTCAAAACATCCATTCAATAGAGGATAGAATAAAGAAAACCAGCGAAACAATTTCGCTGGTTACTCTTGCTATCAATAATCATCAAAGTAATTTCTAATTGGAGAATCGTGGCTTTAGTTAAAAGCACAATTTTGAGTAACAAATTTACTCATTATTTGACTAAAACGAAAGATTCGTTTTTTTATTTTATTTAATTCAATTTTTAACCTTGTCACAAGTTAACTTTTTAGATTATATTTTCTCATCTAAATGACCAAAAAAGAGAGCTATTATTTATTTTGCAAAAAAGAAAAAGAGCTGCCTCTTTTTTCGCAATCTTGGTATTTGGATGCAGTTTGTGGTGAAAAAGGATGGGATATTTTGATGATTACCAAAGGAAATGAGGTGGCAGCGACTATGCCTATTTTAAAAAAGAAGCAATTTGTTTTTTCGCTTTCAAGGATGCCTTTAATTACACCCTATTTGGGGCCTTATTTTACTAAAAAATTTCGCTCCATCAAGCAACAGGAAAAATTGATGCGAGCGTTGATAGAACAACTTCCAAAGTTTGATTTCTTTGACCAAAATTTTCATCTCTCGATCACGAATTGGTTGCCATTTTACTGGGAAGATTTTGAGGCAACGGTGAGGTATAGTTTTTTGATTGATTTGGAAAAAAATTTGGAAAAAATATATCAAAACATTAGTTCTAATTATCGAAATAATAAAATAGCAAAAGCGAAGAAATCCATCAAAATAATATCAGATCGAAGTTTAAAAGAATTTTACAAGGTTCAAAAAAAGACTTTCGAAAAACAACAGATGCAAGTCCCCTACTCTTTCGATTTTATTAAAAAATTTGACGATGCTTTGGCAATAGAAAATGCAAGGAAAGTCTTTTTTGCCATTGATGAAAAAGAACAAATTCATTCGGTGGCGTACTTAACTTGGGATGAGCATACTGCCTATTTTCAGATGATGGGAAATGATCCGATTTTTAGAAATAGCGGTGCTGGAGTTTTGATTATTTGGGAATCAATTAAATATGCAAAAGAAATTTTAGGTAAATCACGTTTTGATTTTTGTGGAAGCGTGATTGAAAATATTGCGAAAGTGAGGCAAGAGTTTGGGGCAGAGCAGGTGCCTTATTTTAATGTAAAGATATTTGAATCAAAGCTTTTGGAGATTTTGTACAAAATTAAATAATCAAGTTATGATAAATCTTTTAAAGCGTATTTTAAGAGGCGATAAAAAAGTCTTTGGAAGAATTTGTAAAGTAGTTGGTCTTTCGCTTAATTACTCAAAAAATAAAGATGGAATTGAAGTGTTGAAGGCTATTTTTGAAGAAAGAGAATATGCTGATTATTTTCCTTTTTATAAAAAAATAACTGTTGTTGATATAGGCGCGCATTATGGGTATTTTTCAATTTTTGCTGCAAAAAATACTACTCCAGATTCAACTATATTTTCTATTGAACCGAGTCAGCTAAATTTTAATATTCTAAAACAAAATATATCTGATTGCAAGATTAATAATGTAAAACCATTTCAAATAGGCATTGGTGGAGAGAATGGAACGCTTGATTTATTTACAGGACGAAGTGTGAATCATTCGCTTATTGAAAATTATGCCTTGCTCGGAAATGAAAAAAATATTCAAAAAGTTGAAGTCAAAACATTGGAGCAATTTATAATTGAAAACAATATTGAGAAAATTGATTTTTTAAAAATGGATTGTGAAGGTGCGGAATATGCTATTTTATTCAATACGCCTGATTATATTTTTGATAAGATTACTACGATTTCGATGGAGTTTCATGATATGAAAAATGCGGATTTTACTGGGGAGGAGATTGTGAAAAAATTGGTGGGGAATGGATTTGAAATCGTGAAGTTTGAGTATGGGAAGACGGGGATGGACTTGAATTATGGTAGGATTGTGGGGAGGAAATAGAAACATGAACAATGTTGATTATAAGACCAATACTAGATTAGTATTAAATATTTTCAAATTTTTTTTTAATATTGTTTATGGTTTTTTCCAAAAACATCATTGTCCAAGCTGCCATAATTTTATTCAGTCTAGTCGTCATTAATGCTCCTTGTTTTGCTTGAACTAAGTCCTTTTGGTATAATTTGACCAAAGGAATTATCCCATTTATATCATTGAAAAATGGTGAATTAATAAAAGCTATTCTTCCCAAATTCATTATTTTTTTCCCTAATAATTTTTTCACTTTGGAACTAGGAACTCCCTTTTTATTTTTCACGATAGCAATATTATTTTTTGCAAAAATATGATTAAGTAAATATGAATTATACAATCGCTCTTCCCCTACTCGATCTTGATTGGGTTGTCTATACCACCACTCTATCAATTCTTTATCCCAAAGCGGCATACTCCATTCATAACCAAAATATTCATATACTCGAAGTCCATTAACTATATATTTTGAACCTGTATTCTTAGTGTAAAACCATTCATTTACATTGACAAATTCATTGATTGTTGTAACTTTAGAATGATTAATAATTATTTTTTCAATTTGGTTTGAAAGTCTAACTTGCATTTTCTTATTAATTTTGTTTTCATAACAAAATTGTGTTTTCAGTATATGATTTTTCAATTTTGTCTCATCTACCCTTAAATCTTCTTTATAAAAATCAGGAACAAAACTTCCCCCCAATACGTCTCCACAGAACCCTGGGACAAGAATCGCATCATCATCTATTAATTTCTTTTTTTTCAAATATTTGACCGCTAAAAAATCTTGTTCATGTGGAAGAGATGCCAATTGAGAGGCAAATATTTGATAGTCATGGCATTCATAATAAGGAGTCCAATCTTTTGGATATTCAATAAAGTGCCATTTATAATTTAATCGCTCGGCAACTTTTTGAGCAATTTTCACTTCATAACTTGAAGGGATTCCATAAGTATATGTCACTACGTTTTCATAACCTATCTGCTTCAACATGGCAACAATGTATCTTGAATCATATCCTCCACTTAGAGGAATCACCAATTGCCTTCCATCTGCCTTTTGGATTAAACGTTTAAATATATTTTTTGATATTTGATTAAGTTCCTCTATTCGATCTTTATCTCTTTTTAAAGAATAATTTCCACGCTGATGTTTATAGTAATCATTTATCATCACTATTCCTCCATTAAAGTACAAATATTGACCTGCTTCTAATTGAAGTACTTCATCTACTAATGTATGATTCTCTAATGTATAACCTGCCAGCAGAAAGGAACTTTTTTGTAGAGAATTTATTTCATTTTTCCCAAATTTAGCATGCAAATAGAAAGCATTATCACTAATTAATATTTCATTTTCTTTTTTCGAAAAAAACAAAGGCATACTTCGAATATGATCAACTGCTGCCACCCAACCTCCTTCAATTTTTTTTATTATTAAGAAAAATCCATTCGCAGTTCTTAATTTTTTTTGAAAAATTTCAACAGTAGTTGCCTTATCGAAGTATTGAATAATTTGTTCATCTGCAAATAATTTATTCTGTTCATCATACAAATATCCTTTTGCAAATGTATTGTTATTTGAATGCCATTGGAAACCTTTATTATATTGACAATAAACACTCATTTTATTTTTAATGTTTTTTTTAAAAAAGATTAATTGATTTGGAACCGATTCTGTCAAGTATCTTTAAATACTAATTTTATTTTCATTCATCTTGTTTTTTTGACAAAATATCATTCAAAATTTTTACAACTTGAAAGGTTGTTTTTTGCTGATCAAAATCGTTTAAATACAATTTTCCTCTCTTTCGAATGGCTATATATATTGAATCATCAATCCATTCTTGCAGGATTTCTTGCAGCTCATTTTTATCTGCAAAATAATCAATTAAAGGGCTAATTTCTTTTTCTACTGAATAGTCCTTTGTCACCAATGCAGGAATTCCAAATCTCAAAATGTCATTCAATCCTCCTGAAATACCTGATAAGCCAATTACTTCTTGACACAACCCAAATTTTCGATATTTATGTAAGGGCAAAATCATAAAATCTGTATTCCTTAAAAAGGAATCGAATTCTTTTTGAGCTAAGGATTGTTGAAAATAAACCAATTGAAAATTATCGCTTTCTAATTTTTTAAAAAACTTAATAATATTTTTTCCTGATTCATTTTCTG
>Ga0114957_1004943_pt1 | contig 11239 bp, 17 predicted proteins | sample BantaG_FD_87175 | JGI IMG/M metagenome (GOLD analysis project Ga0114957, IMG submission 87175) | Marine algal microbial communities from Bantry Bay, Ireland - BantryBay_4 metaG | ecosystem: Host-associated > Algae > Red algae > Unclassified | place: Bantry Bay, Ireland | collected 2014-11-21 | reverse complement strand
TTTGCGAGGAACGTGGATGAATGAAACTTTAGCTTTAAAGTTTGCGGCATGGCTGAATCCTAAGTTTGAATTGTGGGTATATGGAAAAATTAAGGAGTTATTATTGACAGGGAAAACGGAACTTAATTCGAAACCTGATTTAGATATCAAAACTTTAGAATTTGTATTCCAAAAGATAAAAGACAATGCTATGGAGATTCATTATTTGTCAGATATCATGGAAGATTTGAAAAATAAAGATGAAGAGTAGATTATGACGTATGTATTTTTTGGAAAAACAGAAGCTTGGAAATCAGATGATTTAAAAGAACTACAAGAATTTGTAAATCGAAATTTTGGAGTTGAAACCTATTGGATGAATTTTGGAATAGGGGAGAAGGTTGCATTTTCAGAATGTAAAGGAATGAGTTTAGAAAGATGTCCAGCACATTATAAATCCTTGCATCTAATTCCAACGATTGGAGAGACATATATAAAAGTCGAATTACAGAATTAGAATGCCGTCAAATTTGTTCCTGGGAAAAAGAGATCTAACAACTAAATGCCGTCAAAAGGTTTTCAGCTCCTGTTGGTCAAAGTTTCTGCAGACAAAAAACTGACGTCATAATTTTATAACCTTAAAACATCGCAACCGCCATGAGAAGTTTACTAGGGATTTTAAGAATCGCAATTTTATTTACCACTAGAACCATAAATGTAAAACCATTGTTATGACAGCACCTAACCACATCGTCGGAGGAATCGTCGTAACTGGAATTTTTGGAGGAATTGCAGGAATCAATATTTTAGAAGATTGGAAATATCTTTTGGTTTGTGTTATTTTTTCCTTGCTTCCAGATATCGATCATCCCGGTTCAATTATGGGCCGAACTTTCAAACCAATTTCTAGATTCATCAATCGGAATTATGGGCACAGAACCGTAACTCATAATTTAGCAGCTTTAGGAATTGTAGTTTTAATAACTTGGTTGATTTGCAAAGGATCAGGATTGGAAGGACCATTTACATTTCTAGCATTTGGAGGATATTTCAGTCACTTGATTTTTGATATGATGACAATTGCAGGAGTTCCTTTGTTTTATCCTTGGGCTTTGAATCCATGTGTTATTCCAGGAAAGCCAGAAGCCAGATTTGTAGTTTCAGATAATAAGAGTGAAGCGAAGATTTTCAGTTTCTTTTTAATTTGTTTCTTTCTGATGCAGCCGCTAATGGAGCAAGGATTTTGGACTTCATACAATCGAACTTTTGGAACTCAATCACATTTGAAATCTGAATACAATGCAAGTTTGGATTTATTAGAAGTTGATTATAGTTACAAAATGGGAAGTCAAGCATTTAGCGGAAAAGCATTTGTAATTGAAGCCACAGATTCTAAAACTACACTTTTGGAAAATGGGGAATTCAAGTTTTTAGATAAAGCCATTCATCAGGGAATTTCGGTAACGCCAAGTCATACAGACAAGAAGTTCAGATTTGAAAATAAGAGTTTTGTTTCGGTGTCTGCAGATAGTTTGAATAAGTTGACGGTAGATTCTTTGATTATGGAAATTGAGATTGTCGCTAATAATGAATTTAAAACCTCAACTTTTGAAACTGGAAATAAATACAAAGGCTCTTATCTCAAAGACTTTTTTGTAGAAGAACTTTATCAGGAATCAGAAAAGGAAATTTACATTTCAAGTTCAAATCCTAGAATCAAAACTTTGGAAACTAGAATCAAAAACCTAGAAGACGAAGAGCAAGAAATGAAAAGAGATTTTCAACAACAGGAATCCATTTTGAAAAGTTTGAAATCAGACTTGGATTTTGCTACGGAGATTTATGAAAAAGAAAAATTGATGGAAGAGATCAAGGAGCAAGAAAAGAAAGTCAATTCAGTTTTTGAAAATGGTTCAAAGGTCCAGGAGTTGAAAGTTCAAATTCGAGAATTGAGACAAGCGGATAGAATCAAAAATCAAGAAAAGCGGATGGACGTGGAACGGAAGAATAGGGAAGGGGAGTTGGAGCCGACTCGATTTAGTGGGGTGGTAAGGTACTTGATTCTGTTGTAAATGTTTTTACTTTAAAACCTATCTCGCCTGTCCAGAAAAAGAAGGACGAATTAAAGAATAATTTAATTTGGACAAGGAAAATAAAAATACTATTTTTATATATGTGTTATCTTCGATTCTGTCATTACCTTTTAGGAGGATGGTAGAAAAGAAAGTTTAGCACTAGACACAAAGATTTATTTATACAAGACCCAAACATCAAATTCTAATTCCCTCATCGTAAGAATTACTACCATTATAATATTGGAAAGTTTTGGGTTATTTATAGGTATCTATAAATAAGATATGCATTCAGCTCGAAGGCTGTGGTTTTATGTGAACTAGGGTAGCAGGTTTGGTAAAATTTGCTTCTTGATTTGTGTAGGGTTTGATGTAATCTTGGTTGCATTGGAATGTTGAAGGTGTAGATATAAATAAGTTCGAGGCAATTTAAAAAAAAAGAAAATGACAACATTAGCAGCAAAAAGATTAATTATGGTAAAAGGACTAAATCCTAAATCAGTAAGAAAAATTACCACTTTTGGTGAATTACAAAGTTTACTAAAAACTAAAAATATTCTAATAAGCAGCAAAGAAAATTTTATAACAATTGAAATTCCAAATTCCAATTATCAAAATTCTGTTTCAATAATAAGGATTATAGATAACGAAACAATCCATGATATTAAGATATACGAGTTAACCTAACAAAATAAACACAAAATGAAAAAATGTCCCTATTGTGCTGAAGAAATTCAACTAGAAGCAATTAAATGTAAACATTGCCAAGAATGGTTAGATAGCCCTAAAATTAATTCTCCTCAAATTGGGAAAGATATGCTTAATAAATTTTCAGATGGAATTGAATACTTTAAGGCGAAAAATAATGAGCGTTTAGAAAAACGATACGAACATCTTTATGAACCAACAGATGATAGACCTTTAGTATTATCTGATTTTAAATTATATGGTACTTATTTAGAGTGTACTGAAAGATTCTCTTACAAAGATGTTGCTGCTATTCAATACGAATCGAGTGCAAATAGTACTTATGGGATTCCAATGGATAGCAAAATAAAATCATATATATACTTTAGTAAAAAAGAGAATTTAATTGAAGAAGATGAAAATTTCCAATGGGATGCGGTTATGAGATTCAGACATCAAAAATCATTCGGAATGATTGGTAAGGAAAAATTTGAATTAATAAATTACATGGTCGCATATTTAAAAAACCGTACTTTTAACAATAGACTTTACAAGTATGTTGAATTTATCAACCAGAAGGGATATTTACAATTTGGAGAATATAAACTTATGCCTAATGGAGATATATTTAATATGAAAGATAAGTTTCAATTAAATTTGATTGAGGCTAATGAAAAAGATTTAATAGAATATGGCGCTGAATGGACTGGAAAGATTTCCTCTAATGATCCTTACTCTTTTATTGTATATAAAACAGGTAAACCAAAAATGAAACTTGCTGGCTTATCAATGAGAAGTAATATTTCATTTTATAATATTCTCAATCAAGATGTGTATGATGTTTTAATCATGAATCTGCTACAAAAGGGAAAATTAATTTAAAGAAAAAAAACTGTCTCGAAAAATGCATATACGTAAATCGTCAGCAAAAGCTGACGACTGCGCCGATGCGGGGACGGTTCATGTAAATAAAAAAAAATCAACTAAAAGGAACTTTAGAGATATAAAAAAAACATTATATTAATTTATAAATGATATTACAAAATGAAGAGAGTTTATATTGATAGTAACGTTTTTAGATTTTTAAAGAAAAGAGACAACGACTTCTATTCTAAGCTTTATAATGATTTAAATAAGTTAGCCGATAGATTTATCTATTATTTTTCGCATGCTCACATTCTTGATTTAACAAGAGACAAAACGGATCATAAATTTGATGATTTGAAATTTATGGAAGAATTTGTTAAGTCAAATTACCTATTCTTACCTCATAAAAAGAATGTTTTGAATGTTCAAATTGCTACACCTACTGAAGCTTTTCAGGGACAAGATGAATCCAAACCGCTAAAAGAATATTTTAATTTTGGTGAATTATTTGACGATAAACTACTGAGTGAATCCCCCGAGATGGTCACAGCAAAAGAAACGCTCAATAAATTGATGGGAACTACATTTAAAGTAGATTTGAAAAGTAATTTAGAAGGTCAACCAGAAGGTATAAAAAACTTATGGAGAAAACTTGTCCCAGAATTAAAAGATGAATATAAATTTTCTGAATGGCTTGACCATATGTCAGACATGTTCGATAACATATACGAAGATAAATCTATTTACAAAGACATAAGACGACACTCTTTAGAGAATTTAGATCTTACTAAAAAATACAATATTGATATAAGCAGTTTCAGCTTTGATGAAGACCTAAAGAATACTCCTTTGCAAAAATCTTTTCTTGAATTAGTAGAGGAATCAATTTCACATAACAAAGATAATCAAGACCAGAGGGAGTTTAATTATTTTATAACAGCATTTAACCTGTTGAATATTCTTGGAATTGATAAAGAATCAAATAGTAAAGCACAATTTGCTAATACAATACATGATTCTCAACATGCTTTTTATGCTGCTCATTGCGATTATTTAGTATCAGATGATGAAGGATTAATTTTAAAAGCAAAGGTTCTTTATAAGCTACTCGAAATCGAAACAAATGCACTAACAATTGACGAGTTCGGCAAATTTATAGATGTTATTGCTGGACAAAATGACCTAAATATTAATGGTTACTTAAAGTTTTTACAATTTGAATTAAAAAACACTTTGATTATAGATAAAAAATATTCCTTAAAATATAATCGAGAATATATAACTTTTAAAACATCTGCCTATCATTTTGGGTATTTTAATCGATTTGATTTTATTGACGATAAAGATGAAGGTCAATTTTATGTATTTTATAACGGAACAAAAAATTACTCAAGATTTATTTCCTACGTTGAATTAGAATTCATTACGAATAGAATTGTCGCTCTTTTTGGGAAAGATAATTATTTCAAAGGAAAATATACTTCTGAAGATACAAAAGCGATCGGAGAAGGAACTTGGCAAGGAAGAACTTGGATAATTAATGAAATGGAATTTATTTTAGAATATAATATAGGAAAGAATAAACTTTGCTTTACCATTGAACTCTAATAAATTAAAAGCCATGAACAAAGTGCAAAACGGCTATAGCCGCTAAACGCGGACAACATTGTTTGCACAGAGCGTTACATCCAACCAATAAAAATAAATAAATAACTTCACAAATAAATTTTATTAAAACATGAAAAATTCTCTATTTTTTGCTTTTGTATTCTCATTACTTTTCAACTCATGCGCTCCTATGAAAAGAGGAGTCGTTACATTTTCAGATAAGGAAAACGAAATTTTTACAAAAGAATCTTTAAAAAGCTTTTTAAGAGCAAATCCAAATCCTAAAATAGTTTTACGTGTACCAAAAAGTGCAGATAATCCTACATCTGAAGATTCATTTTCAAGAACAGATGTTTATAATGCAATCGAAAAAGAATTGCTAAAAGCTGGATTTAATGTGAGAGATAGAGGACTATTCAACGAAATTTTAGGCAAAACTGCAACCAACGATTATTCAAAAATCAAGGAACTCACAGATACTGATTTAATCTTAGAATTGGTAAGTTTAAAAACTGATATTGAATATCACACAAATAAATACAAATCTTATAAGAAAAATAAAAACATGAAATTAAGTAATGGAAACATTACACTTTATGGAGCCCTAGCTGATTTCAAAGTAATATTAGTGAATTCAAATGAACTTGCAGGTGCTTACGAATTTAATTATGCTCCTTGTACAGATGGATGTGGTTTTTATATAAATGCAAATGGAAATATTTTTAAAAGAAGAGACGGTAAGTTTTCTGAAATTCCAGCGTATGAAATTATCGAAACAGATTTACTAATAGATTTTATGAAAATTGCAACAAAAGAATTAATTGGGAATTTGAAATAAAAAGAAGCCTGTGCCTAACATTAAGGGCTGATCGTACTGACAACGCCCGACTAATAAGCCTTTGTTGAACGAAGCGGGGTCAATCAATTTCCTATGAACTTTCAATTTTATAAAGATTCAAGTATCTTGTTTTTAAAAAACAGAAATATATGTCAGAGACTAGAACACCGATGCAAGTAAAACGAAAATTGAAAGCTAGAATGAAGGATTTGAAACCGATGATTCGAAGAGGCGAACCTCAACTAATTGCAAAGGAATTGGGAGTTTCAGATTCTTACGTTTATGAAGTTGTTGCGGGCAGAAGATGGGATTTAAATGTCATAGAAGCTTTAATAGAAGTTGGAGAAACTAATTTTAAAAGAGCGATTAGAGCAACTGAAAAACTCGATAAGATAGTTCCAGAAATTCGAAAGGCGACTCAAGGGTAATTAATCCAAGAGTCGCCAATCTAAAACTTAAGCATCACAAAGATGCACATTTTTTGTATTAATTATATAGCTTAGATATTCAAACTTTAAAACTTAGAGGGCATGCATTTAGAATTATCAGATCAAGGTTTTAAAAATCTAGTTGAAGTTCAAGTTTTTTTAAAAGAAGAAACTGGTAGAACTTTTAACTCGGAAGAGGTTGTCGAATATCTACTTCAAAATGCAATCAATTATGCCAAGTCTAAACGATATCAAGAAGAAAATGGGGAAGTCCACGAACCAAAAATTCAAGGGCAAGATGCCAACAGTTCACCACAAGGATCCTATTTTGGAAATTCATCAGAATGAGAAACAAAGGATAGTGACATTTGATCCTGAGATAAAAAAAATCTTTGATGGAATATTGACAGACAGAAAAGAAATTTTTGAATATGGAGACGGAGAAGGAATCAAAGCTTTTGAAGCTGAAAAAAGAAAAATAGAAAACAAGGGAAAAGGAGTTGGAAGTTTGGTTCCTAGAAAATTGACAAAAGATGAAATTTCAAGTTTTGCAAATTTGTATCGAAGAGGTAGAAAATAAAAATTTAGAAATCCGATTCAATTAGTTTTGAATCGGATTTCTTGTTTCCACGAACTTTGTTTTTTTGAAAGTTGAATCTTTGAATCTACAAGCGACGAAAGCGCGGGTTTGATTTGTGTTTAGCTTGAAGCGAAAGTCAGCGCCAATCTAACTTTGAAAAATATATCTCATCTGTTCATCAGCAGCTTCATTATTCCATTCATTCAGATGAAAGATTGGAAGCTGTTTTTTTGCATTACTCAAATCCATTTACAGCTTCATTCCGTTCCTCCATTCAGCCGTAACGCGCACAGCATCCAATCTTTCACCTTCATTCATTTCATAACTTCAGCAGCTTCTCTCACGCTCCTGAGTAGCTTCATTCCGTTCCTCCATTCAGCCACTCCTAAAACCTTCCCGCTCATTCTTTCAGTCAACGGCTTTCCTTTCATTTTCCTAAAATGTGCTTTCCATCATACATACTTCTGCGCTCTATTATTTTCTAATGTGCACAGCTGCAATTTTCTGTCACGCAAAGCGCGCCATAAAAATTGCACCTGCACACATTAGAAAAATAAGATAGCGTAGAAGTATGCATTCAGTCAGCAATTTCCCCAAAGTTGCTAGTTTAACTTTCAGGTGTTTTTTCAAAACTTCTTTTAGGTTTTGTCCTTGCTTCCCGTTCATGCTCAGGAGCGGAATTTTTAGCTAGAAGAATTTAGAAAGTGGAACCGTTAATTTTAGATACTCGTCTTTGAATTTCTCATACAGCGGTTTTCCTACTTTTTCGGTTTGCGCTGCTGTAAATCCAGTTCCTCCGGTTCTTTCGTTTCCTGAATAAATTGCCAGGGTTTTATCTGCCAGTTTCACTAGTTCGATGTTTCGAATTATTGGGGCAGATTTTGGATGATGGTTTTTATAGTCAGGTTTTAGTATCTGAGTTTTGATTCCATTTTCATTGGCCCATTTTTCGGCTAGCGTATCGACACCTTTTGCACCTCCATGTAAGAGCATTGTTATTTTTTGCCCTTCTATAGTTTCTAGTTCTTGGATTGCCAGTTTCACCGTTTCATAGTTGGTGATTTTTCGGCTTCCTGTTATTAATAATTTCATACTTTAAATTACACATTTTTTGTATGTTATTATAGTTTGGGTTTGTGTATTAAGCATATTTTTTTTTGTAATGTATTGCTCGGTTGTAAGTCATATTAGTAAAAAAAAAAGACGTGAAATAGGTAAAATAAATTATGTTTTTTCCCTCTTTTTTTGTATATTTACTTATCGAAACAAAGGGATTAATTACCCCTTATTTATTAACATTTATCTAAAACTTAAGCCAAATGTACACACCACCAAATCCATTCGACCATGGCAACCGCTATGTAGGGAATCACGTAACAGATGACATTCACGAGCAAGAAATTTTCCAAGCTGCTCTCAATGCTGAGAAGCGAGAAATGCGGCTAGGATCTAAGAACTGCAAAAATATTGAATGCCTTAAATCTCTGTCTTACATTGCTACGATGCTAGCTGAGAAAATTGAGCGAAGTCACACGCTGATTCCCAATCCTCACAAAATGAATATTGAAATATCAAAAATTCATCGAAGAATTGAGGACATAGAATCAGAGTTTTTTGAGTATCAGTTTAATTCCTGATACACATACTATGAGAAACGAGCGCAGCAAACCCGCTGCGCTCACATTCAAAAATTCTTAAAACAAACATCATGGAAATCAAAAGCCAAAGCTTTCGACTGGGGCGAACTATGCTCACACGTCAAGTAAATTCTTACCTCAATCAAATTGCAAATTTCAATTTATTCATTAAGCAATGCCTAGAAAAACACAAGTCATGTGACTGGGGCGACTGCTGCGAAAGTGACTGGAAAGACAACGATGCAAGTATAGAAATAGGGGAACGGATCTTCTCTGTCTATAACCTTCCATCTGATTTTCAGAAAATAATGAAGGAAGAAAAAATATGGATAATCACAGAACGTGACCGAAGCGCAACGACTGTATTATTTCCATCCGAATATTAAAACAGCGGATTTTGACCCTGAATCTTTTGACGTATATCCAAATAGAAATACCGAAAAGAGGACGGGTCAAATTTTTATAACCACATTTTTACAAACTTTTTTTAAACAAACAATTATGAAAAATTTAAATCCGAATTTCCTTCCTAAGAATCTGATCAATGAAGGAGAAGTAAAAAGAATTCTTTACATGGCAGGAAGCCCAAGAAGTTACCGCCTAGATTTGAGCAAAGGTTACTTAAACCTAAACGGAATTACAGCTATCACAAAACCGAAAGAAGAGTTCCAAGTAATTCCAATTGCCATCCGAACCATTGAAGCAAATTTATTCAACCAAGGACAAAAAAAATGGTGTGAGTTCTTTTTCCTCAATGAGGAATCTCACGTTTGTTGCTTTATGTTCCATGAGTATTCGCTTGATAATTTTAGAGAGCAATTTAAAGAATTGTATTACGATGAAATTGCACCAACTGACGCAAGATGGAAAATTAGTTTTGATGAAAAATTGAACAAAGATGGGAACAAATATTTCATAGCGAATTTTGCCTACGAAATGTTGAAGCCTGACGAAGTAGCTATCCAAGTGGAATTAGTTTCTCAAATTAAAAAGGAAGCAACCTACATTTTTAGAGCCGACACGGCAGAGCATCCAAGCACCTACAAAATTGGTTATTCGTCACCGCAAGAACCAACACAAGAGGACTTGAAATTAGAGGCAGAAAAGCGGCAAAGTTTACTCGATGAAGTTTTTCCAATCCCTGAGAAAAAAGAAGCGGGAAAACCAAAGTCAGCAAGAACTAGGAAACCAAGAGCCGCAAAAGCAAAAGCTTAAATCTTAGATTATAATGTTTCATTTCGAGGAAGCGGGGAAACTCGCTTCCTACTTTGAAAACTCAAAACTCAAAATTATGATTATTGCAGCTTGGATAATTTTAGTTTTTCTAGGTGCATTCATTCCCGAAATTTTTCACCAGAGAGAAGAGAAAAAGAAGCAGAAGGAAAATGAAAGGAAACTCAAAAACCTAGAAAACAAAAAAATAGATTCAGATGGAAAAAATTGAATTACTCAAAATTCAAATTTCCAAATTGTCGGTAGAATACACAGCAACACAGCACCGAAGGAAACGAGAAATTTTAGCCCAAGAATGGGAAACTAGAAAAGCAGAATTAGACGAACTATTGATATCGAAATGCTGCGAGGTAAAAATCCTACAAAACCAAATTTTCGGAAACGGAAAAGGAATTTGCGAAAACTGCAGACAAAAAGCTGAACCCAAAGAACCAACTTCCAATTGTTGTGATGCTGAAATCTGGATGCACGATTCAAACTATCACGGCAAGTGTAAAGCGTGCGGAGAAAATTGCACGCCATAAGAAAGTATGTTTGTTTAGATCCCCGAATTTCCAAAAAAAAGATTTTGGATTTTCGGGATTTTTTCAAAAACACCATAAAGACAGAAAAGTTTTTTTGTAAAACACCTGAGCAATTTTTTTCGTGAACGAATGTACCTGTGCAACTACGTTTTGCGAAGCTCGGATTTTGTAGGGTTGGAAAAGCAAAGCGTAGATACAGGTGCATGAGTGAGCGACGCTTGAAAGTAAAATGTAGCTGCAAAGTCGGAGGAGTGGATTTAGTGGAGAGGAAGCTTTGTAGCGGCCAAAGCTAAAACTGAACTTTAAGAAATCCACTAGCTTTTTACTTTTGAATTTGAAAGGAAAACTTTTGGCTGAAAGTAGGAGAGGGTTTGGTTGGTGAGTGGCTAGAGAAAAAGACGTATAGCAGGCTTTTTTCTCTAGCTACTCACAAGCGTGAGAGAAGCTGCTAAATGGAGGAACGGAATGAAGCTGCTGATGAATGGATAGGAAAGATTTTCTTTTAATTTTAGATTGGCGCTGACTTTCGCTTCAAGCTAAACTCCAAACCAAACCCGCGCTTTCGTCGCTTGTAGATTCAAAGATTCAACTTTCAAAATTCCCAAAACTAAAACCTTGATGTAGGAAAATAAATATCTAAAAATCGACATATAATCTTTTCGTTTCCTGCAGCAAAATGCGTAATTTAAAGGTATTGTTTTAGTAACCGCCAAACTTATGTTAGAGACTAAAAAATTGAATCTTTCTACCAAAATCGGACACATCGAATTTCAATCTGAGGAACTC
>Ga0114957_1004941_pt1 | contig 11240 bp, 7 predicted proteins | sample BantaG_FD_87175 | JGI IMG/M metagenome (GOLD analysis project Ga0114957, IMG submission 87175) | Marine algal microbial communities from Bantry Bay, Ireland - BantryBay_4 metaG | ecosystem: Host-associated > Algae > Red algae > Unclassified | place: Bantry Bay, Ireland | collected 2014-11-21 | reverse complement strand
TAAGTAACGTGACTCTCCGAGTCGCGAAGATCTTCGACAATACTTATTGAGAATGTGTTTGTCGAAAATCTTCGCAACTCAGAGAGTCACGTTACTTAAAGTCTTGTCGTAATACTGTAATTTATTTTAACTAAGGCCTACGACGCATAATAGACTACTCCTTACGAATACTCAACTTACCTTAATTTTTATTTTCCCATAACATAAATTGGTGAATCGTTTCACAAAAAAATACGTACAAAATGAAACCAATTTACTTTTTATTGATACTGTTATTCAGCAGTTCATGTGTAGAGCAAAAAGATGCTCCACAAATTTCCGAAGTCAAATCACCTTCGAAATCAGAAATTCGAAGAGTCATTGATTCTAATTTTCAAAAAATAATAGACGACGCCAATGTCAATGGTGTACTCTTAATTTATGATCCACAGAACCGAACTTATACTTCGAATGATTTTGATCGAGCAGAAAAAAGATTTTCTCCTGCTTCCACCTACAAGATTCCAAATTCAATTATCGCATTAGAAACTGGAGTGGTGAAAGATGAAAACACTTTTTTCAAATGGGATGGAGAGAAACGCCATTTTAGAATATGGGAGCGAGATTTTATTTTTTCAGAAGCTTATAAAAAATCGTGTTTACCTTGTTATCAAGAAATCGCAAGAGACATCGGAGTCAACCGAATGAAGAAATTTGTCAAAAAAATCGGCTATCCAAATATGCATATCGATTCTTCTAATATTGACCAATTTTGGCTAACAGGTGATTCTAAAATTTCAGCGATCGAGCAAGTTCAATTTCTCGAAAGATTATACAACTCCGAATTACCTATTTCCGAAAGGACTGAAAAAATCATGAAAAAAATCATGGTGATTGAAGAAAAGTTCGATTATCAATTAAGTGGAAAAACAGGATGGATGGTCGATGGAGATGAAAATCTAGGATGGTTTGTAGGCTTTCTCAAACAAAAAGGAAAAGTCTATTTTATGGCAACCAACATAGATCCTAAAGATAATTTTGATATGAAATTATTCCCAAGAATTCGTTTACAGCTCTTAAAAAGGGCATTGAAACTTAAGGGTATTAGTTAATTAGTCCCAATCTCAAGTCACAAGGTGAGTGATCCATTATCATCTGAAACTTCGAAAGTTCAGGTAATTTTGGCAACAGACTCACCTTGTGACTCGTTTTGCACGAGTTACCAACCACCATTTAACTATATCAAAATGCATTTTTGCAATTGAAACTATTATATTTGTACGTTTTCTAGTAACTACTAAGTAGGTGTCAGGAGCGAGGTGTCAGGTTTCTAAGATTTATCGGACTCACTTGATAAATCGTAGAAACCACACGCCTGACACCTGACACCTCGCTCCTGACACCTAATTAGTAATTACGTTTTCTAAAAAAATTAGATAGCGCTATGCAGGAACAATTAAATACAGCCAAAGAAATACAAGAACATAGAGCACCGCTTTACCAAAAGTTGGTGAAATGGATGTGGGGATTATCCATAGCAGGAGTAATCGGAGTTAGTGTATTATTTTTCGCTCTTTCGTATTCTGATCTTCCTAGTTTTGAAGAACTAGAAAATCCTAAAAATAATTTAGCAAGTGAAGTCTATGCTTCCAATGGGGAGGTACTGGGGCGATATTTTATTGAAAATAGAATCCCTGTCGATTTCGAAAAAATCTCAAATCATGTCGTTGATGCTTTAATCGCAACAGAAGATGAAAGATATATGAAGCATGCTGGGATTGATTTTTGGGGACTTGGTCGAGCAGGTGTTAAAACTGTTTTGTTAGGAGATTCAAGTGCAGGTGGGGCAAGTACAATTACACAGCAGTTGGCAAAAATGCTTTTTACTAAAAAACCAGGTTCTGGTTTGGAACGAGTATCTCAAAAATTAAAAGAGTGGATCATTGCAGTTCGTTTGGAAAAGAAATATACCAAACAAGAAATCGTTGCAATGTACTTGAACAAGTTTAGTTTCCTTAATGGTGCATATGGAATCAAAGCAGCCTCTGAAATTTATTTTGGAAAAAATCAGGAAGACCTTGAAATTCAAGAAGCTGCGATGCTGATGGGGATGCTTAAAAATCCTTCTTTTTATAATCCAATCCGACGTCCTGATACCACTCGTCATCGAAGAATGATTGTATTAAAGCAAATGGAAAAAAATGATTTGCTTACTCAAGTAGAATACGATTCTCTTCGAGCCCTTCCAATGGAAATGAAAAGTTTTAATAGAAAAACTCATGATGATGGGCTAGCACCATATTTCAGAATGCACTTGCGAGAAGAGTTGAAAAGAATATTGGTAGATGAAAATAAAGCACAGTTCAACTCAGACGGAAAGCCTTACAATATTTATGAAGATGGAATAAAAATTTATACTACAATTGATCCTATTGTTCAAGCACATGCTGAAGATGCGATGAAGGAACACATGAAAAAACAACAGGAAAAATTTTGGAAAAGATGGAAAGGGAAAGATCCTTGGACCTACCGTGACCCTGCTGATGATCGTGAACCAGAAGAAATTGATGCGGACATCGAAAGCCGTCAACGGTCTTTGAAAAAATTAATCAGAACCACAGATCGTTACCAAAAATTAAGAACAAAACACCTTGATGATATTGTTAAAAAAATTAGCAAAGATATTGATGACTACGAATTGAAAGATTTTGATATTGATCGAATGTTTGCGGAAGACGAAAAGAAAGGAGCGATTGCAAGATTAGTTTCTAAAAAAATTGTACCTACTAACCGTGCAGTTAAGTATAGAAAAATAATGAATGGAGCTGATTGGAAAGTATTGAAAACGCAATGGAGAACATTACAAAACTCTGTCAAAAAAGATTTTGACAAACCTGTTGAGATGGTGGTTTTTGATTATAATCCACAAAATGAAAAAGATACTGTAATGACTCCTTTGGATTCGATTCGCTATCATCGAATGTTTTTACAATTCGGTTCTATGGCAGTTAATCCAATCACAGGTCATGTCAAATCATGGATTGGAGGAATCAATCATAAGTATTTCCAATACGATCACGTAACTTCTGACCGTCAAGTTGGTTCTACTTTCAAACCATTTATTTATGCTACGGCAATCCATCAAATGGGATTTTCGCCATGTCATAAAGTTCCTGATATTCCTTATACGATTCACCAAGGAGAAGGCAACTTTGTGCTCTTTGAAGATTGGACGCCAAAGAATGCAGGTGGAGAATTTTCAGGAGAAGAGTTTACTTTGATCAGAGGATTACAATATTCAAAAAATACGATTTCAGTTTATTTGATGAAGCAACTAGGAAGTACTGAGTTAGTTCGACAATTGGTTCATAAAATGGGATTGGATAAAAATAAACAGCGTTCCAACGGAATGTATCGGATTCCAAAAGTACCTTCTATTTGTCTTGGATCTACAGATTTGAGTGTGATGGAGATGACAGGTGCGTACACTACTTTTGCAAATAATGGATTGTATAACAAACCCATTTTTATTACAAAAATAGTAGACAAAAACGGAAAGCTAATTTACTCAGAATCAGCACTTGAAGATCGTGCAATGGACTCCAAACCAAATTACGTGATGCTTCACATGTTGAAGCAAGTAATGAATCAAGGGCAAAGAGAACTTCGTGGATTAAAAAGTGAAATGGGTGGAAAAACTGGAACTACTAATGATTATGTTGATGGTTGGTTTATGGGATTAACACCTGATTTGGTTGTCGGAACTTGGGTAGGTGGTGAAGATCGATGGATTCGTTTCTTATCGCTTCGAGATGGAATTGGAGCAAAGATGGCGCGTCCTTTCTTTGCGGAATTAATTCGAAAATTAGAGAATGATGAAAAAGCAGATTACGATGCTGATGCTCGTTTTTATGTTCCAAGAGGAGCGTTGGGAATCGAAATAAATTGCTCCGTTTATCAAGATGAAGCTAACCCTTTCGCTCCTGAAAATGAAGATGAAAGTTTTGGCGACCAAGTGGAAGATGAAGGTTTTGGTGATGAATCGGAAGATGAGGAGAACGAAGAATTTAATTAATATTTTGTAATTAGTAATTAGTAACTCGTGATTGGTTTGACGAATCACGAGTTACCAATCACTAATTACAATTTTCAACAACATATGACCAAGACTTCTACAAAATGGCTTTTACTCCTCTTGGGTCTAGCATTTCTCCTACTCCAACTTCCCTTTATCAAAGCTGACCCCGACGTTGAAATCTCATGGAGCCGAGGTGCCAATACCGACGAAGGACTCCACTCTGGTCAAATTAGAAATTATATCCACCAGGGCAATTTTGACATTACAGAATCTGATAATTTTATCAAGACGCCTCTCTTTGGTGCTTATTTATATTTTCCACTTTTATGGTTTGGTTCAAGTTTATCAGTTGCTCGTTGGGCGATGGTCTTTCCATTTTTTGCCATGCTCTTTTGGGTCGCTTGGCGGAATAATTATTTTAGGAATTTTCTTTTTGTCCTCATTCCAATAGCATTATTTGAGTACAGTACTTTTAATTTTGCACATTTTAGTTTAGCGGAAATGCCTAGTAATTATTTTATACTTTCGAGTGTTTTATTACTTGCGCACTCCATTTCCAAAAACCAAATCTGGAAATATGCTTTCCTAATCGCTCTTTTTATTTCCATTGCATTTTTATTAAAAATTCAATTCCTGTATATCATTTTTCTTCCGCCTATTTTATTCGTTATTTATTTTTTAAAAAGAAAAAAAGGCGATGAGGTGAGTTGGAAAGTTTTATTGTACGCTAATATTTTTTTAGTTGTTATGGGGATACTCTATCTCCTCCTTTGGTATTTACCCAATAGAGATTTCTTCCATTATGTGATGGTAGATCAAACAACTAATCGTTTTGCAAAACTTCCTGATTTATATAACCACGTTCGAGCGTTTCATCATATCATTTTATTAGGAAAATATTTAGCCCCATTCACTATCGCATTCTACTTTCTTTTTCCGATAGGGATATTTTTAAGTTTTAAAAAATCCCATCCAACATTTAAAAAAATATTCTTAGGATTAAGTGTTTGGTGGCTTTTGGAATGTCATAAACTTGGAATGACTTATTTGCCAACAAGATATTTGTTAGGTTTTATTTTTAGTATGTCTGCGATCAATGCCTTAGTGATCTTTGAATTACTCCGACTTTGTTTAGAAAATAAAAAATATAAAAAATGGGTTTTTATTCCAGCTCTAGTTTTTGGCGTTTTATTCATTTTTAATATTTATAATTATAAAAACGCCTACGATCGGAGAACTTATTCCATTCGACAAATCAATCAATATCTTTCTCAATTTGAATTTGATGAACGTCCTATAATTGGTGCATGGGCGCCGTCGCTCACTTGGAAAACCAATGCACGCACCTATCCTGTTTGGGGTAAATATTTTAATGACCAAGAAGTTTTAACTCAACAAAAACCTGCCATCATCATCTCTGAGGTAGATGAAAACGATTCCAACCAAGCCTACCTCAATCAAGGTTTACAAATAGATCAACATGCCGATTCTATCAAATACTTCCAAATTCATCATATCAAGTTGAAATTACTTTGGATGAAAGATTTGTAAGATAATGTGTATAGGTGTATAGGTGTTTAAGTGTATATGTTGTCGAATACTTGTGATTCTAAATACTTTCGAAACATATACACTTAAACACACATACACCTATACACAAATAAAATCCCTTTTGCTACCGAATATTAAAAGGTTTGGACTATTTTTGCCGAAAATAAAAAATCAAAATGTTCAAGCATTATTTCTTTTTATTATTAGGTCTTTTGTTGCTTTCACGATGTGTGCCAGCAAACGAGGAGATACTTACTGACGTTAATTTTGACCTCACGAAACCAGAATTTCAACGATTTTTTGATTTACAAGATCAACAATTAACGGATAGTTTAGAATTCTACTTCGATCACCGAGACCCATCTTATCGATATGCCGCTGCGATGGCATTTGCTTCCATTAAATATGACAGCTCAGTTATCAACAGTCTTGCACGTTTATTGGATGATGATGTTGAAGAAGTCCGTATTGCCGCAGCCTATGCTATGGGGCAAATTGGTTCATTAAAAGGAGAAAAATGGTTAACTAAATCATTTGAACAATATGATACATTGGGTATCCACCACAAACTGAATGCTACTATTCTGGAAGCAATTGGAAAATGCGGTAGTGACAATACTTTAAGATTACTTTGTAATGCGAAAGAATATGTAAAAACAGATACACTCTTATTAGAAGGCTATTCTAAAGCAATTTATCGTTTTATGCTTCGAGGAATTACTTCAGCAGAAGGAACAGAAAAAATGGTTAATTTTTTAACCACAAAAAATTACCCGCCTGAAGTAAGAATGATTGCCGCTAATTACCTCGGCAGATCAAGCTCCATTAATATTGACACCCTTGCTACACCTCTTATGGAGGTGCTTTATATTGAAAAAGATCCGCGTGTAAAAATGGCATTGGTTACGGGTTTAGGCAGAACAAAAGCACCTGAAGTATTGACTGGTCTTTTAGAAATTTTAGGCAAGGAACGGGACTATCGTGTCAAGTGTAACATTATATCTACATTAGGAAATTTTGAATACCGAAAAGTGGTAGGCGCGATTGCTCCACTTTTGGAAGATAAAAATATTCAAGTCGCAACTTCTGCTGCAAACTATTTTTTAAATTATGGAAGTCCTCAAGCAGCCCCTCAATATCGACAAATTGCTCGAAGAAATGATTCCTTAAATTGGCACATTCGGTCAACACTTTATCGAGCGGCTAACAAAAATTTAAGTCCTTATTCACAAGGTACTCGAATTGCGATTCAGTATGAATTAAAAGATCAATTTAAAAATGCAACTGATGTTTATCAAAAAGCTGCGGCACTCCGATCTTTAGGTGAGTATGGAAAAAATTATAAAGATATTTTCGAGATGGGTTTTAGAAATAGCAAGCCTCTTTTGCGAACTACATCTATCGAAGCTCTAGGGAATATAGTTGCCAATCCTGATTTTAATATTGTATTTGGTTCTTCTCGAAATAGAGTAAAAAAAGAACTCAGCTTATATTTTAAAGAAGCAATCGAAAAAGGTGATGCGGCTATGATGGCTGTCGCAGCTGGCATTATTAGAAAACCAGAATTGGATTTCAAATCCGTTTATGATACGCTTACTTTTTTGGAGGTAGGAAAAAACAGATTGGAGTTACCAAAAGAAACAGAGACCCTTTACGAAATTCAACAAACCATTGATTTTTTTAATGGTAAAAAAACAAAAGCGTTACCTAAACCTGATTTTAATCATCCTATTAATTGGAGAGTTTTTAATACGGTTAATGCGGATACAAAGGCTCAAGTAAAAACTAGTAAAGGAACTTTTGTAATGGAATTTTTTCCAAACGAAGCACCAGGTTCTGTTACTAATTTTATTTCCTTAGCCAAGAGTGGATTTTATGATAAAAAAACATTTCATAGAGTCATTCCTAATTTTGTTGCACAAGGTGGATGTCCACGAGGCGATGGTTATGGATCTCTAGAATATACGATTCGTTCCGAATTACCTTTTTTAAATTATGATAAGGAAGGGTATGTAGGAATGGCTTCGGCTGGAGTACATACGGAAGGTACACAATGGTTTGTAACTTTCTCTCCTACTCCTCACCTTGATGGTCGATATACGATTTTTGCAAAAGTGATAGATGGAATGGATGTGGTACATCAATTGACTGTAGGTGATAAAATTAATCAGGTGCAGATTGTGGAGTAAAAAATCAAAATCAAAAATTCAATCAAAATCAAAAGTCGAATATCTTGTATTCACTATATTACTTTTTGATTTTGATTTTGATTTAATTTTTGATTTAATTTTTGATTTAATTTTTGATTTTGATTGACATTTTGAACATCATTTTATAACAATAGTATTTCATTTACTTATTTTTTTAAACGAAATACTTTTTTCAAGAGACAAAGTTTTATGAAAAGTACACCTCTTACACAAAAGCACATTGACCTAGGTGCTAGAATGGCAGAATTTGCAGGTTATAATATGCCTATTTCATATGCAGGAATTAAAGACGAGCATCATGCTATAAGAAATGGCGTGGGCGTATTTGATGTATCTCATATGGGCGAATTTTTAATCAAAGGAAATGGCTCAACTGAACTCATTCAAAAAGTAACTTCTAATAATGTTACTAAACTTACGCCAGGCGAAGCACAATATTCTTGTTTACCAAATCATGATGGAGGAATTGTAGATGACTTGTTGGTGTACCGTATGGAAGATGAAAATGAGGCACCTTCTTATATGCTTGTAGTCAATGCATCTAATATTGAAAAAGATTGGAATTGGATTGCTCAACATAATGATACTGGGGCTTCGATGGAAAATATATCTGATAATTGTGGGCTGCTTGCTATACAAGGACCAAAAGCAACCGAGGCTCTACAGTCGATGACTGACGTAGATTTAAGTAGTATCAAATACTACGATTTTAAAGTTGGAAAAATTGCTGGAATCGATAATGTGATTATCTCTGCAACAGGTTATACGGGTTCAGGTGGATTTGAATTATATGTCAATAATGAAGATTTAGCTGGACTTTGGGATGCAGTTTTTGAAGCAGGAAAACCATTTGATATTCAACCAACGGGATTGGGTGCAAGAGATACTTTAAGATTGGAAATGGGGTACTGTCTTTACGGAAATGATATTGATGACACCACTTCTCCTATCGAAGCTGGTTTAAGTTGGATTACAAAAGTAAAAAAAGGAGACTTTAATTCTCAACCACTTTTTGCTCAACAAAAGGCTGAAGGCATTTCTAAAAAATTAGTAGGCTTTGTTGTTGAAGATCGTCGAGTACCTCGTCATGGTTACTTGATAGAAGATTCTGCGGAGAATGGAATTGGTGTGGTAACTTCTGGAACACAATCTCCATCACTAGACATTCCTATCGGAATGGGTTATGTTAAAAAAGAATTTGCTGCGGAAGGAACTGAAATTTTAATCGTAGCTGGTAAGAAAAAATTAAAGGCAAAGGTTACTAAAGTTCCTTTTTATAAGAAATAGTGATTGGTGATTAGTAACTCGTAATTGGTCTAATGAATTACGAGTTACTAATTAATCACCAATTACAACTTATTCATCAAGTCATTTATCAATTTAGGATTCATCTCGCACACTTTCCCCAAAGCAGTTTTCAACTTCTCCTTATCCATTTTATCATCGACATTTTCTTTGGTACATTTTACTGCCGTGTCAAAAGCAGCACCAGTTTTTTCTATTAATATTGTTAACTCATCTACTTTGCCAGCACGTTGCAAGGCTTGAACTTCTTGATTTATTTTCACAACAGGTTGTGTACATTCGCAAATGTTTTTTGCAGCATTTTCCACAGATGCACCATCTCCTGTACAACTAAAAAAAATCATCATTCCAATAATTGCTATGAATCCGTTTTTAATAAAATGCATACACATTGTTTTTATTTGAAAAAATATAAATCAGTCTTTCCAAAAATACGTAATTATCTGCAAGGATAAAAGTGGTTTTCTATTTGTGTTAGGGTGTATGAGTGTATAGGTGTATAGGTGTATAGGTGTATAGGTGTATAGGTGTATAGGTTTCGAAAATGTTTTGAGTCTTACTGTTCAAAAGTATTCGACAACATATACACCTACTACACTCATACACCTTAACACAAATAAAACTACTTCGATTCATCCAAAAACCATTTCTTCAAAACCTCTTCCGCCATTTTCCCTTGAGGAGTGTAATCAGCCGCTCTAAATTTTGCACGCCTTCCTTGCCCTTCGCCTTGATAATTTGGATACCATTTCCACAGAAAACCACCGCCCCACCAATCCTCTTTCCAAAATACTTCAAAGACTGCTTCGATAGCATTGGCTTGAGCTTGTTGATTAACTGGAATCTCAGTTCGTTTATGTTCTAGTTCCCAATTTTTATGCGCACATCCATCAATGCTCATATAACCATACTCTGTAAAAACGATAGGTTTCCCTGTTTTCTGATGGAATCGTCTAAGTTTTTTTAAAATAGGTTGCCATGCTTTTTTTAATTCCTCAACTGTTGGCGTTGTCGATTCCACTAAAGGAAAATAAGTATTTACTCCTACAAAATCCAACTCATCCCAGAATGGAACCAAAGGATATTCATCCCAATTAGATGCGTAAGTCAATTTTCCATCATACACTTTCTTAATAGCACGAATCAAACCTCTCCAATATTCTTCACGCTCTTGCACCGCTAACTTAAATTCCGTTCCAATACATAAAACTTCCACATCCATAGAATCCGCAACCTTGGCAAAGGTCATTATAAAATCAGTATATTCAGATTCCCATTTTTTCCAATCTTCTTCTTTATCAAAAGTCATATCTCCAACCCATCCATTGCCCATCCAAACTTGAGGTTTAATAATCACTTTTATATTACTTTCTTTAGCAAGCCGAACGGTTTCTATGACTCCTTCTGGGCGTTCGCCCCACCATTGTCGAGAACTATTAAAATGTACTTGAGGTTCTCCCACAGGAGAAAAGGCGAAAGGCATCACCGTAATCCAATCCACTCCAATAGTATTTAGAGGTTCCATTGGGTTATTGGTAAATGGTCTTGCTGGAGCAACTAAACTTATTCCTTTCATTTTTTCAACAGGAGTTTCAAGTGGAGAGGAATAGTTTATTTTTTCCGAAGGAGGATTACAACAAAAATTAAAAAAACAAATACTGAAAAGGAGAGTATAGAATTTCATTTATCTAAAATTAAATTTGAAAGAATTTTTTGAATCCATAATCATAATCTAGAGGTGTTCAGAAAAATTTCTTCGAAATTATTTTCCTTGAAATGGTGATTTTTTGACGCAGACTTATTATGATTTTTATGAATTTTTATGTTTTTCTATAACGTGTTATTCGTCAAACATAATAAGTCTTAAAAATCATAATAAGTCTGCGTCAAAAAATCACCATTTCAAGGATATAATTTCGAAGATATTTTTCTGAACACTCCTAATAATTGAAGAACACATTTGGATCGGGACTGTTTTGAGAAAATTGAGATAACATAGACTCACTTGCTACACCTGGAAAGTCACCTTCTTTTCCCATCATATCTTTTATGATTTGAAAATGCAAATGAGGAACCCATCCTCCATTTTCATGACGCTCTCCCATTGCTGTAAAAGG
>Ga0114957_1004939_pt1 | contig 11245 bp, 3 predicted proteins | sample BantaG_FD_87175 | JGI IMG/M metagenome (GOLD analysis project Ga0114957, IMG submission 87175) | Marine algal microbial communities from Bantry Bay, Ireland - BantryBay_4 metaG | ecosystem: Host-associated > Algae > Red algae > Unclassified | place: Bantry Bay, Ireland | collected 2014-11-21 | reverse complement strand
TTATCAGCTGGATCGAGCGAATCGGTCTCGCTGCCATCGGGATCGGCTACTGGTGCACCATCTGGATCGGTGCCCGCATCTGAATCATCTGTGACAGGTGTGGCTGGCGTGCCGTCTGGTGCAGGGGGTGGTGTACCCGTTGCAACTGCAAGATTTTGCACACCACCGGCGTCAATATCAGCCTGCGTTAGCGTATAAAGATCTGCGCTACAGGTGGTCGAACCGTTTGGCGCGAGAGCCGTTACGGCACAGGTGACATTTGTGACCATTGGGTCGCTTACGCTAATTGGATCGAGCGTAACATTGCCCGTGTTGCTCACCGTAAAAATATAGTTGATCTGATCGCCCGCATCGACAATCGCGGCATTTGCGCCGAGCGCTGTCGAGATAGAATCGATAGATTTTACAACTTGAACCGACGGGGCTGCTGGCACCAGCAAAACGGTTGGATCATCGGTCGGATCACCATTGGTATCGCCAGCGAGATCACCCGTTTCGGTAGCCTCATCTCCGCTATCTGACAGATCTGTAACTGGTGTGGCTGGCGTGCCGTCTGGTGCAGTAGGTGGTGTACCATTAGCCGTCGCGGTGTTCTCCACACCGCCCGCATCAACATTGGCCTGCGTCAGCGTATAGGGATCGGCTGTACAGGTTGTGGTTGCATCTGGTGCCAAGCTCGTAACCAGACAGCTAATATTTGTCAAGTTCGCATCAGTCACGCTGATCGGATCGAGCGTAACGTTCCCCGTATTTTTTACAGTAAAGCCATAGCTGATCTGGTCACCGGCATCGGTCACGCCGCTGCCGTTTGTGTCTGCAATATCAGCTATTGATTTCACAAGCTGAATCGCTGGTGCTAAATCACAACCTTCAACAACTATCTCAATGCCGTCATTACCAGCGCCTTCAACGCCAACGCCAGTAACTTCAAAGGTTAGAGACGTAATACCGGACCCCAAAAATTCAATACTACCTGCGCCAGTACCACTTGAATTGCCAGTACTCTCGGTCCCTGGATTTGCGGGGCCTAAATCCGCATCAGGGGTTCGGTAGAACTGATTGCCAACCACTTCAAATTGAACGTTACCAGCCAGTCGGTTTAAGGTTACACCGCTTGTTGTCAAAGTCCACTCTGATGAGTTGGAGATAAAGTTGCTAAAATCTTGCTGCCCATATCCACCCATGCGATCAAAGTGTATAATGGGGTTTACCTGTGGCGAAGAGAAAGTAATGGTCACTTCACGCACGCCAGCATCTGTATCAGCTCGAGTCAAAGCATTTGCTTCAGCAGTTGTATCCCATATCAATGCGAACTCCAAAGAGCTTGATCCAGCAATATTGCTGTTCGACCAAAGGGCAGGGATATTGTTCATTGCACCGTTTGGTGTGTAGGTTAAATCTGTATTTCCGCCAGAAATTTCTGACGTACTCATAGTGACAGTGGTCGTACCTGCTGTACTAGAGGCTGATGTGCCTGAAACTCTCCATGCAGTCGATAAATTGCGTGCGCAAGTACCGGTTTGGGCATAGGCTGTCTTGATCGAAAATCCCGGGATGTGACTATTTAGCGAGCCAAGTCCCATCACTAATAAGGCAATAATCATGCCAAGTGCGCGAATTGTGTCGCACTTACGAATCAGTGAACCGCGCGGCCATTTTTTTAGCGGACGCCCAATCTGAACGCTCTTTGCTAAAAATCTTTGTTTATTCACTCTATCAAATCCTTATTGGTAACAAATTATAGATCGTGCCATCTATTAAATGTAGAAATAGGCATAGACTCGCATACGCAGATAAGTTTGCAAGGAGTTGGGTTCAGTGCGACTGCGTGATGTGCTAAAATCCATTGCGGTAAGTTAGTCATTAGTATCTGTTCATAGGCACGCTACTTATTTTTACATGTAAACAAGGAGAAATTGACAAAAGAAGAGAAGAAAGAAGGTACAAAAGCTGTGTTAAAGTGTTACTAGATTGCATTAACTTATAGATGTTAACTATAGGAAGAAAGGTAAATAGACTAATACTAATGAAAGACTGTACCACAAAGTGCGCAAATGGCTTTGCCTGATTAAGTAGCCCGATGCCATGTACACACAATTTGGGACAGTTTCACAAGTGACAGTTCTTTGATAGAATTTTTCCTTTACTTCCTGCTTGAGATACTGTTACAATAATCTTGTATTAGATTTATTGTATATAAGTGTTGTCAGCTTTACTACACTTGTCAGTTTTAACCCAAGGGGGTAGTTCGTTGCTGCGGACTACTCCTTTTTGTTTACCGTACGATCATAAAATAATTCTTTACTTTTGTATATAGGCCATTATGCTTAATTTATTTTCGCATATTACAAAGAAATCGCATGAGGACATGCTACTAGAGAGTCTCAAGGCTTTTTGGTAATTATTGCTCTAGATTAGCCTTATTTGTGGAATGGTTGATATCCATTTAGACAGCACAAACACTTTTGTGTTGAGAAGGTTTTTAACCGTATCCTAAAAAAGGCCCGTAGTCGATGACTACGGGCCTTTTTTAGGATACGGTTTTATCAGGAAGTTATTCCCAACTTTATACCTTTATTTAGATTTGTGACTATTCAGCTTACTTAGGGTGCGTTCAGAAAGATAAGTATGTGTGAATGAATTATTAAGCAGTTTAGTGAGCACGTCTCATATGTAAGGCGTGCCCACTAGTCACACCCCCTGCATAATTACTCGTCCATACTGCTATAGATTCAGCATCCTGCACTTAACCAGCGCTACTCCACAAAGCATCAAGAAGCCGGAATTTTTAAATAGTTGCTATTGAATTCATCCCTACGTACTAATAATGCTTTTGAAATTGGTAACACCGACTTGAGTTGGATGTCGGATCAGTCGTATCTTGTGTAAGTGTATCTAGTTTTGTGTACAAGTTTTTCTTTAGAATCGTACTCATATCGTTTGGTTCTTTACTTACATAACTGAGCGCCTTCTGATAGAAACGGGTGGCATCCTTTACTTTCTGCTTAGATAGCGCTACGTCTCCCTGCATCTTATCGATCAGGGCAGACCAGCCTGCACTCAATTTCCTTTTGCTAATTGCGTAGGAAATCTCTAGCCAATGATTGGCTTCCGGTTGATTATCTCGGAGCAGTGCGATCTGTGCCAAGCCAATGGCCGCGATAAATTCTGTTTTATACTCTTTAACCTCAATGGCTCTTCTATAGGCAAGATCAAAACATTCTTTGGCTTTCTCTAAATCTGAAAGACAGAGGGCCAACTCTCCTTCCTCTCTCTTGACAATACTATGTAATAACGCCTTGTTGTCTATTTGGCTGAAAAAATCGGCAGCAGATGCTAACGAGTCTGCCGATTGCCTATATTCACCTAAATGTCGCTGCGCTTTAGCTAAACCCCAGAAACTTATTGCTAACCAGTAATTTTGCCCAAATTGGCCCATAATACGATTGCATTCATTAAATTGCTCTTGAGCTAGGTTGAATTCTTCTAATTCAAGATAGTTCATTCCTATATTAAATACGACCATCGCACCGCCCAAAACACTGCCGCAGCGCTCTGCAATCTTTTTCGACTCATCTAGCATACCAAGTGACTGATAAAATTTGCCTTGACAACGTAGAAGCATAGCCCGATTTGTTAAAATAAGTGTCAAGGTACCATCATCCTGAATTTCTTCAGCAATTGCCTGGCCTAATCGATAATGATAATCTGCGGTGACCAAATCAGATCGTTCCCCTTTAACCAAATCAGATCGATCTCCATATAAAAGGCCAAGCCGCGAGTGGGTAAGCGCAAGAATTGTGGGATTGTCTTTTAAAGCGGGTATAGCTAAGGCTCGATGACACCACTCTATGCCTTCATCGATATTATAGCGCTCCCATGCCAAACTTCCTAGCGTGCTACAAGTCACAGCCAATCCGGTCAGATCACCGTTACTTTCTTGAGCGCTAAGCGCCCTCCGTGCATATGATTCGGCTTTGGTAAACTTGGATTGGTCACGATAATGATCGCAGATGAGACACTGAATTCGGGCAGGCCAAATAGGATCTTCAAGCGCCACAAAAAGCTCGTTTGCCTCTGCAAGATGCGTTTTACCTTTTTCCCACAAATTTTGTTTACGACAAAGTTGCCCCATATATAAATGGAGTTTGGCTCGTGCCTCTACATCCTGTAATTGCTCAGCGGCCTCGATGGCGAAGGTTAATAAGTGTCCCCAATATTGCCATGGTCCACGACGCATCATATATTCATGACCCATCAAGGCACATTCAACTACAATCTCTTTATTATCATGATAATGATTAACTTCAATAGCTCGCCAGAGATAGTATCGATATATCTCGTTGTTATTTGGCGACTCATTGTACTGAGAAAGATAAGCAATTGCTAATTTTCCCAGTCGCTTGGATTGCTGATTGTGGGTTTCACCCAAAAGCAGGCGCTCCTCATGACAAAACAGATCGTTATGAGATTCACGATTGAGAACCTGATTGACTAAAAATGTATGTGTAAGTCGATAGATAGTATAAATCTTATCGCTCCAGCCACCTACATTAACCAATGAGTAATCAACTAATTCTAATAATGCGCTGCATAGCTGCTGCAACTCTATACTTGCAACAGTGACCAAATCATTCAAAGTTGCGCCTTCCGCAGGCAATACGGATAAAGCCAATAGAATGTGACGCGCTTTTGGCGAAAGGAGTTGCCAAGTGTGCCGATATAAATAAGAATATAATTCACGTTCGGCTTGAGAAGAGTTGTCTACCGCGCGTATTTGAGTCAAAATTGTATGCAATGGCAGAATAGCCATCTGGCCTGCAACCAATTTTAAGGCTAGTGGATTCCCTCCAATGATCTGATAAATATCCTTCAAACACTCCACATCTCTCTCTGTAATGCGACCGTGACCACGCCCCCTAACCTCTTCATACAGTAGAGCAATACTGTCCTCTTCGGTCAATTCATCCATGCGCATATGAAATATATCATCCGAATGAATGCTATAACGGCTGGTTAACACTATCTTACTTGGCCGAGCTAAAAGGCGGCAATCTTCAATAACGTTCATTGTATCAGCCAATGTTTCTAAGTTATCGATAACAATTAAAGCAGGATGCTTGTCAAGGAATGAGCGAAGAGCTTCTTGCTTTGCGTAGGTCTGCATTGGATCACTGGGCAGTTCCGTCATGCCAAGTTGGCTGGCAATTCTGTCGAGCAGTGTATCTAGAGATGTCAGGATTTGATGGCCATCCTTCTCTTGCATTGGTACATTTGATGCAGCATAAGCGTGAGGTATTGAGTGAATGACGCTGGATTCTGAATGCGCTAAATCCAGATAAGGTTGACATTGCCCACTCCACGGATTGAACTCATCTGATTTGGCCGTAATCCAGATAATATGCTCGAAAGCTCCATGGTCCGCAGCCCAAAGCGCCAGAGAATGGGCTAGGGTCGTTTTACCCACGCCGCCCATACCAACAACGTTAATAATCCAGGGCTGCTCAGATGACACGGCAATATTTCGCATCGTTTCTTCTTTTTCGGCCAAGCCAAAAAGCGAGCCATAAGTAATCGATGGCAGCAGCAACCGTTGTGATGAAATTGTTTCTTCCTCGTACCGCTTATTTATCTGCTGCTCTTGCTGGAGTTGCTCTTGGCGAGCCTTGTATTCTCGCGCCATTAGGCAGTCGGTCAGTTGCTGAATCGCTTTCCTTTGACGATAGAAGACATTGCTTTCGGATCGATCTATTTTGAGAGCTAAGCCAGCGACTGTATGACCCTCGAAAAAACGTAGCCGCAGTAGTCTAGCATCATCTACGTTACGAAGTTCCATCTCGGTAAGGCATTCTTCAAAAACATTACGTACTGCCCAGGTAGCATCATATTGACCAACAGGATTTAGGTTTTCTACCTTTTGCATTGGATTTTGAACAACAGTTAAGTTAAGCAGCCAAGGATTTGTTACCGACTCAGAGCGACTCAATTCTCCTAGTGTTTGATGAATGACAGATGTAATTGTTTCTTCATCTATCAATTGGTCATCTAATTCGTTTACTAATTGGTCATTTTTCATGAGGGTTTCTTGATGGGTATTTCTCTAGTATCTTTAAACAATACCTTTACTATGTAAAGCGTGGACTACTTGCAGACAATGCAACATGGGGATGACTAAAGGTAAATTAAAATCATATACGGTTTGAGCCGACTCAATTTTAATTGTATGGCACATATCTCGTTTGGGGTATTCCCCTTTGGGAAAACAGTTCATATATTGATGAAGATGTTGTTTAAAGTAAGCGGGTTTTAATTAATTATACTTCATTAGGGATGCAAGGATGTAGGTTGTCTCCTAATAATTATATATGAATTCATGCTTTCTTTTATTGCATTTGTCTGTCGTTTTTTGGCTTTTTTGTATTATTTTGATGGGTAGAAATAGTACAAATGTAATCTTAAAGGTAGATTCGGGGCCAAGTAGGCCAGAGAATATTAGCAAGCTAAAAGAAATGTTACGAAATCTATAGAAAATGTCAGGAAGTTGATGTCATTCGAGGAAAATGAATCTCCATATGCTACGGAGAAAATATTCTCTGAGCCGGCACTATCCAAGGCCTCACCTTAAAATATTAAAGAATGCTTTTTCTGTATATATGTAATTACCTAATCTGGCTTATACAAGCAAGATGGCTTATGTAAAGCAATCAGCGTTCGACGTGCGCCTTATTACTCACTGAATAAGCTTATATCAATGGCAGCAATATGGTAAGCTTATAGGCAATTCTTAGAAAGTTAAGTGACTCGTTAAGTTTAATTTGCCATGCCATGAATCGGTCCAAATTAGATCGCATATCTATCTTTATGGCAGTAACTTAACAGTAACTTAACAGTAATTTAGCAGTATATTTGCAATCATTAATGCTATAATTTAGTTCAACCCCCAATTGAATACTTAACCTACTGAATAACAGTAACTTTTTTGGGATGCAAACTAAAATTAAACTTTCGCGGAAGCAGGTTATTAATACGAATGATTACATTTCTGAATTAAATTAATAGTCTAAAGTAAGTTCATTTTTTATTTGTTAACGCAATTTTTGCTGATTATTTAGGCAGATGACTGCTCAAGGCAATAACTTTCATCCTTGTGGGTAGAAATCTGTAAATATTCAGTAGGCCGTAGTCCGGCAGCACGCCCCATTTCATACAAAAGCGTGCTTAGTCAACGACTTCAGTCTACCGACTTTTATTAAGGAGCATTTTCTGTATGCCGAGTAAAAACAAATTATTTAAATGGAATTTTGTGTCGTTGGTTGCAATTTTTGCCGCTTTGGCAATTGTTGTACCAGGGTCGGCGCAAGAGGGGGGGTCTATCTTTCTTCCCTTCGTTAGTGAGGGCGCTTCAACAAATTCAGTTGACGTTGTAGCTGATGAAAACGGGGCAAAAGTTGGAGAAGATGTCTACACGGCTCTAGCTAACGACGGAGAAGCCAGAATATTCATCATGCTCAATGAGTCAGAGCTTGGTGAAGTGAATGCAGCCAGCATTAGCAGCCACAAAGAAAAGGTTGCGGCCTTGCAAGAGAATGTTCTGGCAACCTTACAAGACGATAGTCGTATAAATTCGGCCCAAGTCGAAGAGTCTGTTAAGACCTTTAATCTGACTGCGGCGATGATCTTGACGGTCACGTCTGAAGAGATGCTGGACACACTAGTAAACAATGCTGTCGTCCAAAAAATCGATCTAGCAGGCAATGGTGGTACAGGTGGCTTGGGCCAGAGCATTCCTCTGGTTGGCGCCAGCATCAGTCAGGGCAACGGCTTCACAGGGGCAGGTGTTACGATAGCAGTCATCGATTCAGGATTTGACAGTGACCATCCAGCACTGGCTGGCGCATTGGTAGACGAAGCCTGTTTCTCCGCCGCCTCCGGAGCCAATATTTGTCCTAATGGGACGCGTGGTCCTGGTTCGGCTGAAGATGACGAAAGCCACGGCACCCACGTCACTAGTATTGCCGCCAGTCGAGGTGGAGACGGTGTTAGCGTTGGTATGGCACCAGAAGCCAAGATTGCAGCGTTGAAGGTTCTAGATAGCAACAACTCCTTTCAGAGTACATCCCAGCTTGTTGATGCATGGGACTATATCTTTGAGGAACTACCTGAAGTCAAAATTGTTACAATGAGTCTGGGGACGAGCGCATTATTCACAGGTGTGTGTGACGACCAAACTTCCTGGCTACAGGCGATGTCCTCATCTGTCAGACGGCTGCAGAATCGCGGTGTACTCGTGATTGCCATTACCGGCAACAATGGAAGTGAGACGCAGATGCAAGCACCAGGCTGTCTTGGTGATGTACTTTCAGTGACAATGTCTCGGAAGGATGATCAGTGGGGTGGTTTCGGGAACAGCAACCGCCAGACCGACCTGATTGCTCCGGGCGTAAATATTCTTGCAGCAAACTTGGGCGGCGGGGCAACGCAGAAGAGCGGTACCAGTATGTCCGCACCTCATGTTGCAGGTTGTGCAGCGTTACTTGTTGAAAGTGGCATAACAAATGTAAATGCCCTCAAAACGCGGCTAAAGCAATCTCCTGTCAGCATTACCGATCCTGATAACGGCATAAGTTTTCCCCGTCTTGACTGTACGATTGGGGATGCACCAGCACAGCCAACGGCTACACCACCAGCACAGCCAACGGCTACACCACCAGCACAGCCAACGTTTATACCACCAGCAGAGCCAACGTTTACACCACCAGCAGAGCCAACGTTTATACCACCAGCAGAGCCAACGTTTATACCACCAGCAGAGCCAACGTTTATACCACCAGCACCTGTAAGCTGTGGTGGACTGATGCAAGAGGCTGAGGCTGCTCTTCTGTCGGGCAGATTTGTCGTTGGCAACGATAGCGCGGCCAGCGGTGGTGCATATGTTCATGTGCCAAACGGAACCGGCAATTCTTTCTTTGGCTCTCCTAGCCGCATCGAGTTTTGCGTGAACATAACAACTGCAGGCACCTATCGCATCAATGGCAATGCCTATGCGAAAAATGGTCTCTCCGATAGCTTCTTTGTGACAGTCGATGGGCAACCAAGCAGTGGTTACCTCTGGTTTGTGAATAATAACACAACCTATGCGGCTGATTATGTCAACGACAGAGCAGGCAACGAAGATCCGGTTGAGATATTTCTAACTCCAGGCGACCACACAGTTGTTGTGTACCTGCGAGAAGATGGTACACGACTAGACAAGCTGGCACTTGAACTCGTTGGCGGAACTCCACCGACAGCAGTACCACCACAGGCAACGCCAACTCCGCAGCCAGGGGATAAAATGATCTATTTTAGCCCTAGCCGCAGATCGATTAGAATTAATAATGTTGTCTATAGAAACCATGACGTGATTGGCTATAACATACAATCTCGCTCATGGAGTATGGTTATCGATGGCTCGGATATCGGCTTAAGCGGTACAGATATTCTCTCTGTCAACGCTCTAGCAGACGGTAGCTTTGTCTTCACAATCAATTCAATAACGAATATTGCTAACCTTGGTTGGGTTGATCAAGGAGATATCCTCCGCTTTATCCCAACTTCCTTGGGTGACGACACAACTGGACGCATAGAGAAACTATTCGACATTGATGAATTGACACCTAAATTTTGGGGTAGTATAGATGGCTTATCCTTTGGCGACTACCTTCCATAGAATTAAATCTACGGCTAGAGCGTTTTATTTCAAATTAGATGCTCTAAAAGGATGAATTTTGCTAACAATGAGTTCTGTTTGAAACTCGATTTTTATCTAGGCTCATAGTAGCGATGTTCAGCCTTCTATTTTTTAGGCTGTATTACAAAAAGTGCCCCTAGCCAATTGGCTAGGGGCACTTTTTGTAATACTCCCGATTTAATTTATCGAGAAGCTACTGCATTCTTGAACCAATTTATTCTATATTATTGGCTCAAGAATGGCAGGAACATGAACTGTTTTATCTCCGCTGCATCCACTTCCACAGTTGCTGGTCCATAGTAGTTGACGTCACCATTGAATTCAACCTCGTAGAGCCAGAAGCTGAGCAGCTTCAGTGGCGGATCCGCTGTTTCGTCATAGGGTAAGACAAGTTCGTAACTGCCACCCGCACTGCCCTGACTTGCCGTCAGTTGTTCTACAATCTTACGTGCGTTCGCTAATGTGCCATTGCTGCTGCGCAATACGTGGAAACCAGCCGTGTTAATCTCTGCACTGGTCGTCCAGCGGACAATAAGCTCGGTTTCGTTGCGTAGTTCCACCGTAAAGCTGCTTAGGTTGATTGCCGTTGGATTACCCACAATACCGGCACCCGTTTCAATCTTGTTTGAACCAGGCCCCAAAGTGATACTCATAAATCCGCTATCATCAGCACCGCTGTTTAGACCACCATTCGCATTTCGCTGTGTGAAGTCAAATCCGGCTGGCGGCACAAACTGTAGTTGATAATCACCCGGTGGGAGATTATTAAACTCGAATTCCCCATTCTCATCAGTTTTTGTTTGAGCAATGATGTTACCTACTGTGTCATAGATAAGCACATCTGCATTTGCTACCGGTTCTTCATCAGGACTCTTAATGCCATCACCATCGATATCGACCCAGAAGAACGAGCCAAATGAGCTACCTGACGCCAATGGTGTCACAGTCGGATCATCTGGATTTCCATCACCATTTGGATCAACGTCTGTTGAGTCCTGTGGATCATCCGATGTATCTGTGACAGGATTACCGCTTGGGTCTGTACCCTCAGTCGTAGCAGTATTCTCGACCATTCCTGCTGTAATATCTGTCTGTGTCAGCGCGTACACACCCGTGAAGGTTGTGCTGTCACTATCACCTACTGCTAGCATTGCAAGTGGTCCACCAGTTACTGTAATCAAGGCATCGCTTACAGTAACGTTGGTCAAATCTACACTGCCAATGTTGGTAACAGTGAATGCATAGGCTATCGTCTCACCAACCTGCGCAGAACCGTTGCCATCTTCGTCCATGAAGGTGCCGCTCTTCAACAAGCTAATGGCTGGCATCGGCGTTAGCGGTGTAACGGTTGGATCATCCGGGTTGCCGTCATTATTTGGATCAGCATCGGTCGGATCTCGTGGATCGTCTGACGTATCCGTTACTGGGTTCCCACTTGGGTCGGTGCCCTCAGTCGTGGCTGTATTTTCAACGACGCCCGCATTAATGTCTGCCTGCGTTAGCGCGTAAACGCCT
>Ga0114957_1004938_pt1 | contig 11246 bp, 8 predicted proteins | sample BantaG_FD_87175 | JGI IMG/M metagenome (GOLD analysis project Ga0114957, IMG submission 87175) | Marine algal microbial communities from Bantry Bay, Ireland - BantryBay_4 metaG | ecosystem: Host-associated > Algae > Red algae > Unclassified | place: Bantry Bay, Ireland | collected 2014-11-21 | reverse complement strand
GACCCAGATCCAACCGATCACCGAACGGCTCATGACAGTCAGGCCGAAGCGGAAGCCACTTCGCTCCGGGCGCCGTAGCCGCCGAGAATGTATGAACGACGACCGGGATCGTCGCTGCGTACAGGCCAACCGCCGGTGGGAGCCCGGCGAGCAGGGCATAGGCCATGGCCCGGGGCACCAACATGGCGCCAACGGTCACGCCAGCGGCGAGGTCGCTTCGAAGGTCTGCGCGGTCATAGCGAGGCGCCCACTGCGTGATTGGGCGAAGCTATGGGCTGTGGCCATGAGCGCGCACATGAAGCGTCCCCACTGTTAGCTTGCGGCGCATGGATCGCTTCTACCCGATTGGTACGCCCGGCCGACCGTGGACCGACGACGACAAACGGCAGTGGTTCGACGCCCGGACGGTGTCACGGAGCTACCAGGACGAAGTGCTGGCCACCGTCGAGGCGCTCGATGGTTCGGTCGACGTCTTCGAATACGGGAGGCTTCCTCTCGATCACGAGCGATACCCGCTCCTTGCTCTCAAAGTCTCGGCGCCACTACCCGACGCACCGTGGGCGCTGATCACCGGCGGGGTGCACGGCTATGAGACCAGCGGAGTGCAGGGCGCGCTGGCGTTCTTGACTGAAGAGGCATCGTCGTATCAGGACCGCATCAACCTTGTGGTAGCGCCCTGTGTGAGCCCGTGGAGCTACGAAGTGATCAACCGGTGGAACCCCAACTGCCTCGACCCGAACCGATCATTCGTCGCGTCCAGCCCATCGGAAGAAGCTGCGGCACTCATGGCTTTTATCGAGGACTTCGCTGTCGACTTTGCAATGCACATCGATCTGCATGAAACGACCGACAGCGACGAGTCCGAGTTCCGCCCGGCCCAAGCGGCACGCGACGGCGAAGCTGCTGATCCCGGAACGATTCCTGACGGTTTCTACACCGTCGGCGACAGCCTCAACCCGCAAGCCGAGTTCCAGGCGGCCATCATCGCGGGAGTCGCACAGGTCACTCACATCGCTCCGGCCGATGACAACGGGCAGATCATCGGCTCCGACGTGACCCAACGGGGCGTGATCAACTATCCGTTCATAGAACTCGGCCTATGTGCCGGCGTCACCGGAGCCCGCTACACAACCACCACCGAGGTCTATCCCGACAGTGCCAATGCCACCCCGGAGATCTGCATCGAAGCCCAGGTCGCCGCCGTGAAAGCCGGCCTCGACTTCACCCTGGCAAACCTGATCTAGGGACTGCGTTGGCTCGGGCTGCGTCGACTAGGACAAGCCGTCGAGAATGGAGGTCTGGGCGAGGCGGGCGAGGGTGTCCTTGACCGCCTGGGCTTCGGCGGCACTGAGACCCTCGACGGCGGCGAGGTCCGAGACCGAGGCCCGGCTGATCTTGGCGAGGGAGCCGAACTGGCGAACGATGGCTGCGGCCGATGAATTCGGAAGGCGAGGCACCTTTGAAAGCATCCGAAGTCCACGTGGCTGAAGCGCGGTATTCAACTTGTTCTCGCCCACCGGCAAGCGAATACCAGCGACGACCTCATCCAGGCTCAGGAGGCGGTCAGCGTCGATGCCGCCGAGGGCGGCCATGGCCTCGTCGAGATGCCACTCTTCGTCCTCGGCGAAATAGTCGGCGACGACGAGCCGGCGCTCATCCTCGAGCCCGGTGATGAGCTCCTCGCGTTGGAGCCGAATCAGGCGACCGTCGGTTCCCAGCTGCACCACGTAGCGGGCCACCTCGTCGGCGATTCGCACGACCATCTCGCTGGCCTGAAGCACAGTGACGACATCGCTGAGAGTCACCAGATCCTCGAACTCGACGCCGGTGAGGTTGGCCATTGCAGTGTCGAGGCGACCGCGATAGCGAGACAGCGTCGCCAAACCCTGGTTGGCCAGTTCGAGTACCCGCGATGAGCGCTCCAACGGATACTTCTGGCCACCGAGATACAGGGCGATGATGGACATGTCCTCCGAAGCCGATATCACCGGCACCTCGACACAGCGGGCTACCCGCTCGGCGGTGCGGTGGCGAGTACCGGTCTCGGTGGTGGGCACGCTCGGGTTCGGCACCAAATGCACGTTGGCCCGGGCGATACGACCGGCATCGGCCGAAAGAATGAGGGCGCCATCCATCTTTGCCAACTCGGACACCCGCTGGGGAGTGAAGGCGGCATCGAGGAGGAATCCGCCCGAGCACATGTTGAGCACCTCGGCGTCATCGCCAACGATGATCAAAGCCCCCCGACCGGCCTGAAGAATTCGATCCAGGCCCTCACGCAGCGGCGTACCTGGCGCCACTGTTTCGAGTGCGCGCATGAGTGCGCCCTGAGGATCCATGTCGGTCAGTCTAGCGGACCAGGCAACCCCGTAAATCCAGGACTTGTCGGGGACCCTTTCGTGTCTACCCGTTCAGTTCGATGGGTAATCTGAGACTCGGAACGAACACGAGGAGTTTCCGTGAAGCCCAGCCCCCTTGGCGACCAGCTCCGAGGCTCGAGCCGCAGTGCGACCCGGACTGGTGTTCACCAGCCATACCCCTCGCCCCCAGCTCCAGCTGAGTCAGGCCGGGACATCGAAAATCAAGCCAAGCAACTCTCTGGCCTGGCCTCGTCAGGCGGCGACTGATGTGAGGCCCAGGGCGTTGAGGGCGTGGGCCAGGTCGTCTACCGGTGCGAGGCGGAGGTTGGGGCCGGTGTCTTCGCCGGGCACGGTCGAGGGGATGATGGCATGGCGAAACCCCATCCGGCTGGATTCGACGATTCGCTGGGAGGCACGGGCCACCTGACGCACCTCTCCGCCGAGCCCGACTTCTCCCCAGCAGATCATGTCGGCGGGACAGGGTCGATTCATCTGACTCGATACGATGGCGGCGGCAATAGCGAGATCGGCGGCTGGTTCGGTGACTTTGACGCCGCCGACTACCGAGACGTAAATGTCGAGATCACCGAGGCGGAAGCCCAACCGCTTGTCGAGCACCGCCAACAGCTGTGCCAGGCGAGACGAATCCAACCCGCGGGCTGCCCGTTTCGGTGGTCCTCCCGCGGCCGGTTTGCCGACAAGCGCCTGAACCTCGACAGTGATGGCCCGGGTGCCCTCGACCACGGCGGCGACGGCAGACCCGGTGGCGCCGATTCGACGATCGCCGAGAAGACGGGCGCTGGTGTCGGGCACCCCGATCAGGCCTTCCCGGGTCATTTCGAAGACGCCGAGTTCGTTGGTGGATCCGAACCGATGCTTGGTGGTGCGCAGCAGGCGGAGGTCGTGATGGCGGTCCCCGTCGAGCGAAGCGACGGTGTCGACCAGGTGCTCGAGAAGCTTGGGCCCGGCGAGCGACCCGTCTTTGGTCACATGACCGACGATGACGACGGCACAATCGAGGGTTTTCGCGATCGTCACCAACTGCTGAGTGCAGCCGCGCACCTGGTTCGGCGAGCCAGTACCGGAATCGACACTCGGATCTCGTAGGGTCTGGATCGAATCGATCACCACCAGTTCGGGCTCGACCCGTTCGATCTCGGACAGAATGTCGGGAGTCTCGTTTGCCGACGCCAGCCAGAGTTGATCGGGGTGAATACCAAGGCGCTGGGCTCGCCCCCGCACCTGATGGGTCGATTCCTCCCCGCTGGCGTAGAGGACCGACGCCCGACGACTCACCGCAGCGGCCACCTGGAGGGCCAGCGTGGACTTGCCGACGCCCGGCTCGCCGCCAATGAGGGTGACCGAGCCGGGCGTGAGCCCGCCACCCATCACCCGATCGAACTCCTCGATACCAGTGGGCTCGGCGGTGGTCGGGTCGGTGGTGAGATCCCGCAGAAGCACCGCCGGGGCCGGCAGGGGGCCGCTGCGGCCCGGCGACGGCCGACCGGTGGCCGCCGAGCGGCCCTCGACCACCGTGCCCCAGTCGCCGCAGTCACCGCACTGCCCGACCCACTTCGGAGCCTCGTGATCACAGCTGGTGCAGATGTAGACGGTCTTTGATTTTGCCACGCCCTGCACCCTAGGCAGGGGCGGTGACAGGTTTCGCCGATGGCCGATGCTCCGGGCAGTCCTCCATCAGAGACCCTGGGATGGTCCGTCTGATCGGCGCCGGGACGACCAGAGGGCCACGACCATGGCCAGCGCGGCGAGGACACCAGCAATGCCGAGACCGATGGCGAGCGAGCGGGCGTGGTCAGAGTCGGACTGCTGGCTCGCGGCTTCGAGCCGGGCCTGTCCAGGCTCGGGCCTCTGAATGATCGACTGACCCGCCAACTCGAGGGGCGCGGGCTGACCCAGGAGCCCCGAGATCGGCTCTGAGGCCTCGTCACCGGGCAGTTGGGCTTGGATCGAGACCGTGACGTCTCCCGATGCAGCCTCCTCCAGCGCGAAATCGTCGCCGAGAAGCTCGATGAGTTCAGAATCGGCCAGGGCCACGCTGCCGCCCGAGAGATCTGCGGAGGCGGTGACCGAGTATCGATCCTCCCCCGGCTGTTGGCTGCGCTCGATGATCAGCTCCGCAGGGATTCCCGCTCCGCCGATTTCCTGAAAGATCTCCGACGCTTCAGCGGTGTTTGCGAACCGATGAGATGCCTCGAACAGTATGGAACCGTCTGGGTTGTCGGTTCTGGTCACCTCCCAGGACGTTCCGTCGAGATCACTGGTGACAATCTGTCCGGTGCTGTTCAGCTCTTCGGTGGCGGCGGCATCCACCAGCACGCTGGTATCGATGGTGCCGGCACCGTCGGGCTGCACGCCAACGACAACACCGACGCTCAGGGCACATCCTGACGACAGAGCGCCAGCAAGAGCCAGAGCGACAGCACACGCCAGCAATTGCCGTCGGCTCGTTCTTCGGTGGTCCACCGCAGGCATTGTGTCGCGCCCAGGGCGCCAAAACGCGGACCGGAGCCAGCCACGAGTTTCGAAAAACCCGGAACTGGCTCCAGCCGAATGCACCAGCCCGGCGTCAACCGGGCCCACCAATGGTTCTCAGCCCTCGAAGGGACCGACTTCAGCCTCGACCATCTCGATTTCCGGCGGTTCGAAGCCGGGAATGGCGCTGAAGGTGAGCTGAAGCTCTCCAGCGGGGCCATCGGGCACCTGCTCGGTGTCGACGACGATGATTTCGCCGGCAGTGAACTCCTTGGCGAGCAGCTTTTCAGAAAGGGGATCCTCGAGCAGTCGCTGAATGGCACGCCGCAGTGGACGAGCGCCGAGCGTTGGGTCGTAGCCCTTGACCGACAAGTGCGTCTTGGCGCTTGCGGTCACTTCGAGGCCGAGGCCCTGGCCCTGCATCTGTTCGATGATGCGCTTCATCATCAGGTCGACGATGGTGTGCACCTCTTCCTGTGTCAGCTCATGGAAGACGATGGTGTCGTCGATACGGTTCAGGAATTCCGGGCGGAAATGATCCTTGAGGGCATCGTTGACCTTTTCTTTCATCCGCTCGTAGCTGATCGCCTCGTCGTTCTTGGTGAAACCGAGGTGCGCCTTGCGCAGATCCCGGGTACCGAGGTTCGAGGTCATGATGAGCACGGTGTTACGGAAGTCGACCGATCGACCCTGGCTGTCGGTCAGGCGACCCTCTTCCAGGATCTGGAGGAGCGTGTTGAAGACATCCGGGTGGGCTTTTTCGATCTCGTCGAAGAGCACCACCGAGAACGGCTTGCGCCGCACGGCTTCGGTCAGCTGACCGCCCTCTTCATAGCCAACGTAACCGGGAGGTGAACCGACCAGACGACTGACCGTGTGCTTCTCCATGTACTCAGACATGTCGAGGCTGATCAGGCTCTGTTCATCGCCGAACAGGAACTCGGCAAGCGTCTTGGCAAGCTCCGTCTTACCGACACCGGACGGGCCGAGGAAGATGAACGAACCGCTCGGGCGCTTCGGGTCCTTCAGACCGGCCCGGGTGCGGCGGATGGCCTGGGAGACCGCCTTGATGGCGTCTTCCTGACCAACGACACGCTTGTGCAGCTCCTCTTCCATACGCACCAGGCGCTGGGTCTCCTCTTCGGTCAGCTTGTAGACCGGGATGCCAGTCCAGATCGAGAGAACCTCGGCGATCGACTCTTCATCGACCTCGTCGAAGAGGTCAACGCCGGACTGCTTGATCTCTTCCTCCTTCTCGGCCTTCTGGGCGAGAAGATCCTTCTCCCGGTCACGAAGGCGGCTGGCTTCTTCGAAGTTCTGGGCCTCGACGGCTTCCTTCTTCGAGGAAACAACCTCGGAGATCTCGGTTTCGAGCTCCTTGTAGTCCGGAGGGGTCTTCATACGCTTGATCCGCAGGCGGGAACCAGCCTCGTCGAGGAGGTCGATGGCCTTGTCGGGGAGCTGGCGGTCCGCAATGTAGCGATCGGCGAGGTTCGCAGCTGCGACGAGGGACGCGTCGGTATAGGTGACCCGATGGTGCGATTCGTAGCGATCACGAAGTCCCTTGAGGATCTCGATGGTGTGAGCCACAGACGGCTCTTCGACCTTGATCGGCTGGAAACGACGCTCCAGTGCTGCGTCTTTTTCGAGATGCTTGCGGTATTCCTCGGTGGTGGTGGCGCCGATGGTCTGGAGCTCGCCTCGAGCCAGCATCGGCTTGAGGATCGATGCAGCATCGATCGCGCCTTCAGCCGCTCCAGCGCCGACAAGGGTATGGAGCTCGTCGATGAACAGGATGATGTCGCCCCGGGTCTTGATTTCCTTCAGGACCTTCTTCAAGCGCTCCTCGAAATCACCGCGGTAGCGGGAACCGGCAACCAGGGCGCCGAGGTCGAGGGTGTAGAGCTGTTTGTCGGTGAGGGTTTCGGGCACCTGATCGGTGGCGATGGCCTGGGCCAGGCCCTCGACGATGGCGGTCTTACCGACGCCGGGCTCGCCGATGAGGACCGGGTTGTTCTTGGTGCGGCGTGACAGCACCTGCATCACCCGCTCGGTTTCACGCGATCTGCCGATGACCGGGTCGAGATTCTTGTCCCGAGCCAACTGGGTGAGATTCCGACCGAACTGGTCGAGCACCAGGGAACCGGATGCGGTTTCGGTGCTGGAACCCCCAGTGGCGGCGCCGGCCTTTTCGGGCTGCGAACCACTGCTGGAGTAGCCGGACAGGAGCTGGATGACCTGTTGGCGGACCCGAGAGAGGTCGGCGCCGAGCTTGACGAGCACCTGAGCTGCGACACCTTCACCCTCACGGATGAGGCCGAGCAGGATGTGCTCAGTGCCGATGTAGTTGTGGCCGAGCTGCAGTGCTTCTCGAAGCGAAAGCTCGAGCACTTTCTTGGCACGTGGAGTAAACGGAATGTGGCCGCTGGGCGACGATCCACCCTGGCCGATGATGTCCTCGACCTGGCTGCGAACTGCTTCCAGGGAGATCCCGAGCGATTCGAGCGCCTTGGCGGCGACCCCTTCACCCTCATGGATCAAACCGAGCAGAATGTGCTCAGTACCGATGTAGTTGTGGTTGAGAAGTCGGGCCTCTTCCTGGGCCAGCACCACAACCCGTCGGGCTCTGTCAGTAAATCTCTCGAACACGAAAAGCCTCCGGGGCAAGCGTCTTGGTCAGTCTAGCGATCGGCATGAGCATTTTGCTTCGCCCTGCAAGTCGGCGAGAGGCATCGGGCCATGAGTAAATTCAACAACGATTCGAATGTGGATCTTGTTCCAATTTCCCAGCTCTGATTTCGCTCCAGTGTTCGTTGCTGCGTTGGACTGGTCACGTCAGGTCGGCCACATCGCCGCCTCGATGAACAGTCGAGAGGAACAATCGCAACAATTGGGGCGCCATTCGACGGTGCTTGTTGGTTCGGCTGAGCCCGGACCAGCGCCGTCTCGTTCCATCGGCAGCAACCGCGCCCAACTGAATCAGCAATTCACCCATCCCGTTAGATCCCTCGTTCTTGCCTCGGGACCCGAAGCAGACGTAGGGGTGTGACCGATGTCGCGACCGATTCGCTGTCGATTCCCGCCTCCGATCGCAACTCTGTGGAAAAACCGGCTTAAAGTCATGCCCATGGGCATCTCTGACCCGTTGCTGGACCTCGCTCACGGCGAGCGGGACCTGAATCGAATCGACGCGGCTCTCCGCCAATCGGTCGAGACCGGCGATGAATTTCTGACCCAGGTAGCCAGCCACCTCATCGTTGCAGGGGGAAAACGCCTTCGGCCCCTTTTCAGCGCCGCTGCGGGATCAATCGCTGAACCAGGGGATGGCGCGCCGCAGGATGCGATCATGGGCGGTGTCGCCGTTGAACTGGTGCAGGTGGGGTCGCTCTACCATGACGACGTCATGGACGAAGCCGACATGCGGCGTTCAGTCGACAGCGTGAATGCCCGGTGGGGAAACCTCACCGCAATCCTGGCGGGCGACTTCCTGCTGGCCAAAGCTTCTGAAATTGCGGCGTCACTCGGCGTCGAAGTCGCTGGTCTGCTGGCCTCGACCATCGGCCAGTTGTGCGAGGGCCAGGTCATCGAGCTTCAGGACGTCTTCAACCCAGACCGCCCCATGGAGCGGTACCTGCGCTCGATCGATGGCAAGACCGCGGCCCTCTTTGCCACAGCATGTCGCATCGGAGGCATCGTCTCGGACCGGACCCGGCCAGAGATCGACGCTCTCACTGCATATGGCCACAGCTTCGGAATGGCGTTTCAGGTGGTCGATGATGTTCTCGACACCGTGGCTACCGAGGAACAGCTGGGGAAGCCGGCGGGTCACGATCTGATCGAAGGGGTGTACACCCTGCCAGTCCTGCACGCCCTCGAAGGACCACACGGTTCCGAGCTTCGCGACCTGCTCGGCGGACCGCTCGAGGAGGCTGCATTCGACAAGGCAATCGGCATCGTCCGCTCCAGCACCGGTGTCGCCCAGGCATTGGCCGCAGCACAGGGCTACGCGACCGCTGCCATCGAAGCGATCGAGATCTTTCCAAAGAACACGGTGACCAACGCGTTGAGCGAAACGGCGCACGAAGTCGTCGACCAGGCCCGCCAGATCAGCGCCGCCGCCTAGCCCCAGCAACAGAGAAGGCCGGGTCCCGACTCGAGCGCGATCGGGCATCATTGAAGCATGGCCCATTCATGGAGCGGTGCACCGGAGTTTCCGCACTCGCCGCCGCTGGACCGCAGTCTGCTGTGGGGCGTGGCCGTTTTCCGAATCGCCGCATGGGCCTGGATGGCGATCGCCGCAGCGGTCTCCTGGCGCAGGTTCGACCACGCATCGACAGCGGTGGCGCTGGTAGCGGCCGCGCTCGCTATCACCGCAGCGGCCGTGTGGATCCTACGAACGCATCGCGATCCGCTCCTGCAGAAGCCGCCGATAGTGGTGATCGAACTCGCTGTTGCCAGCCTGCTTCTCGGCGCCGACAGCTGGGTCTACCAGGACGGCAGGCCGCTGTCGTTGGCATCAGCGTGGCCAGTCGCCGGCGTTCTCGCGGCGGGAATGGCATGGGGGATCCGGGGTGGACTGGCCGCCGGGCTGCTGATGGGGTCGGCCCGGGTCCTCGGGGTGCTGCTCGATGAAGGCAGTACTGGCGAGACGTTTGTGTTCGCTTCGACCACTGTGCTCTACGTCATGGCCGGGGTCACGGCTGGGTTTCTCATGGCGCGGCTTCGCGACGCCGAAGAACGAATCGCGTCGACCCGGGCGCGCGAAGAGGTCGCCCGGACTCTTCACGACGGCGTGCTGCAAACCCTTGCGGTTGTCCAACGCCGCAGTACTGATTCCGAACTCGTGGCCTTGGCTCGGGACCAGGAAAAGGACCTGCGGGGCTATTTGTTCTCCGGCCCGGGAACCACGAACGCGTTTCTGGTCGATGAGTTGGCCGAGCGAGTGCGCACATTCGAGTCCACCCACGGCATCGACACTCAACTGGTGGTCGTCGAGCAGCCCGAGGACACGGCGGCCAATGTCGTGGCTGCTCTTGGCGGCGCGGTCGGCGAAGCACTGACCAACGCAGCAAAACATGCGAGCGCCACCTCGATCACAGTCTTCGTCGAACCAGGTGACGACGGCTCGATCTTTTGTTCGGTCAAGGACAACGGGGATGGGTTCGACACGGCAACCACCACCGAAGGGATCGGTCTGTCGAAATCTGTCCGCGGCCGAATCGAAGAGGTCGGCGGCAGAATGGAAGTAGTCAGCCGAGTTGGCCGCGGAACAGAAGTCCGAATGTATCTCTGAGCCCTCTCTCTCATCTCGATTCTCTCGCCAATACTGGAGCGTCTCATGGTCGAAGAAGTCGCAAAAACCGCAGGGTCACTCGGGCCGGTCCGCGTTGTGGTGGCTGATGACCATGCCATCTGGCGATCCGGCCTCAGGAGCGACCTCGGCACCAATTTTCAGGTGATCGGCGAAGCGGACGATGCCCCGAGCGCAATCGAGGTGATCCGCACCCAGAAGCCTGATCTCGTCGTGTGTGACCTCAATATGGGCGGGGGTGGAGGACTGGCTGTGGTAAAGGCCTGTGGCGAGGACTTCCGCATCGTGATGCTGACTGTGTCCGAGGCGGAACGGGACCTGCTCGACGCGGTCTCAGCCGGAGCCGTCGGGTATCTGGTGAAGTCGACCTCCCCCGAAGACCTTCGCCAGGAACTCTGGAAGGCGGCGCAGGGCGAGCCGGTCTTTTCACCATCGCTGGCAGCGCTTGTCCTGGGCGAATTCCGCAGGATGTCGAAGACCAGCGGCTCAGTCGAGGCGCTGAGCGAACGGGAACGCGAGGTACTGCAACACGTCGCCCGCGGCCATACCTACGGCGAGATCGGCGAGACACTGTTCATCTCGGCAAAAACGGTGGAAAACCACGTCCGCAACATCCTCAAGAAGCTGCATCTCAATCGAAAGCAGGAACTGATTCGCTACGCCCTCGAACACGGCATCGAATAGCAGTTCTGCGCGACTGTCCCCCGCTGGCCCGAAAGTCAACCGCATCAACCGCCATGTCCATGACACATCGGTTGTTCAACCGCTCTTCAACCGCCCGGTTCTTCAACCGCCCGGTTGAACGGGGCGGATCTGGTCATAGAACACCTGGTTTCGATCCCCGGCACAGTCGACAGTCCCGGATGGAGCCGGTCCGGTCTCCCAACGCGACGCTTCGAGGGGGCGAAGTTCCTCGACCACCGCCGACTCGACCGAAACGTCGCTACCGGAGGAATCCACCAACGGGATCTCGATACGAAACGACACCACCTGCTCGGTGTCATTGCGGATGCTTCCCGATGCGACTCCCCCCGCAGCATCCGGGCACTGGGCGATATCCAAGGCGAAAGTGCCCCCTCGAG
>Ga0114957_1004937_pt1 | contig 11248 bp, 20 predicted proteins | sample BantaG_FD_87175 | JGI IMG/M metagenome (GOLD analysis project Ga0114957, IMG submission 87175) | Marine algal microbial communities from Bantry Bay, Ireland - BantryBay_4 metaG | ecosystem: Host-associated > Algae > Red algae > Unclassified | place: Bantry Bay, Ireland | collected 2014-11-21 | reverse complement strand
CGACCGGAAAGCAGTTTACCTGTTCTCATATTCAATTGCGACCGAGAGCTCTGGTTTCATTCCTTCACGCGCCTCACGAAATCCTCCAGACAGCCAGGCAGGCCTGCCTCGTCACATGGCATTGGTCGAGTGGCGCAGTCCAGGCATGCCCAGGAACGACCTGGCCAACACAGACGCGTGACTGATTTCAACCAACCAGCGTTCGACAATGTTCTTCATAAACGCTATCACAAACGCCTGCCTGTGTCCCGGAACGGGCCTCAATCGCGAGACAGACGCGTTCCAGGCACAAGATCTGGCCAGTGACTCAAGTAGCACCGCTAATCCAAGTACAATAATTCGGTGTCAATATCCCAAATTGGTCAGGGTCCGTTCCGGATCGGCAGAGACGGAGAAAACGGGGAGATTCTCGAGGCACAGAGAAACACCGAGGCGTATCTCATCTCTACAGAACCCTTTGAGCGCCTCTTTTTTTTGCCTGAGTACCCATGCCACAGAGTCCAATTCTGTAGCTTCTCATGGCCAAACATTGCCTGGAACAGCGGGGAAAAATATTTCTTTTTGCGCCTTAATGCGTTTAATCGACCTTGAGTGTGCGCTGCTTGCTTGCCAAGGGGTCTTGTAGCATTTCTCTTGTTGGTGCGCCCAAGTTGGTAGCGCTGAATAGAGTCCTTCTTTGTTGCCTCTTTTCTGTTACATATGGGTCTGATCTCACTTGTCTCTGAAATCTGCCGGGGCGTAGAGGTGTGGCGCTCAACATGAGGTGCTCATTTTGGAACGCATATACCCAGTACATAGGCGCCACACCGGGCCGCTAAATACAAAGCTTCTCCACTCGACGAGTCATCCACATCCTCAACACAGAGCGCTCACGAGCACGACGCCGACTGCGCTGGACAGCACTCCCTGCATCGTTACTGGAAAAAAAGACTTTCCCACCAACGCGATCGTCACCAAAAGGAGCCAAACCGGTAGCGGCGTGGTCGCGACAATAGTTATGGAGACAAAAACATGCACGCACTCGATCTGGCCGCTTCGCGAACGGCACACGCAGCGGCCTCAAAAAAAAAACCAAACGCCACACCAACATTCTGAAAGCCTGCTCAATGTGGATGCGCAGAGAGGAAGGGTGAAAGTTGTATGAGTCATGCCAACGGTCATCGTTTCCACCAACAGGCCACGGGGCAGCCAATACCTCGCTTGCCGCGTAAGCAGTACCCATTCGGGCTGAGGGGACCTTGTGCCAGCTGAGGAGACTGTCGGCTGTAAGGCGCTTGCAAGAGTTCATAATTGTATTCTTCTCATTGGGGGATCGAGTGGCGATTGTAGCCCTGTGATTGGGCGTTCTTAAACAAATTTCAGTCACCTCGACCTGATCGTTTACTCGGCGGCGGCAAGAGGTATGAACCTCGGCACGGTAGAGATAGAGCTAGGGCTAGGACGAGGGCGACCGATAGGACTGAGTTGTGGCGTTCGCGACGGAGGGAGCGGAGCGAGGGGCGCAGCGGCCGGGTTTTGGCGGTCGCCGCAGGGGGAGCGGAGCGGGGCGCGCCGCATCCCCGCGGCGGGGACGCCCCCGCGGCGGGGACGCGGCGCCCTCCGCTCCGCTCGCCCTGCGGCGACCGCCGAAGCCCGGCCTGGCGCTTCGCGCCGAACCGCGTGGGGAGGGGGTCGTCCTCAAGGATATGCCCCAGGCGTCGCCAGTAGTCCATTGCCCATGCTGCCGAACGACAGAAGCCTTTAGCAGCTCCTTGCCTGTTGCAAAAGAACAGATCATGGCTGAGGGCGGCGACTCGACGGCGGCGACTCCGCGGCGGTTCCTCGGCGCGGCCGGCCGCCGTCGGGCGACGGCGGGGCGACGGCGGTGGTGGCCGGTGGCAAGGTGGCGGTCTGCACCGACGGCGCTGCGCCGGCGGAAGACGCCCCCCCGACACGTCCCCCTGATATGGTTGGTCGCGTGTCAGTCGTTAATTCGCACTAAACTGGATCAACAAATCTGCATCCGCCAAATAGTCCTGAAACATAGGCCCAAAATTAGTGGTACATAATTTGCGCAGATTATGCCAGAAACCGGCACGGCCGGATGCTTAGCCGCCGCTGAAGTGCTCCCGTGGTGCTACCGTCTGCGGCACATTCAGCCTCCTTGCGCGACTCTCTGGCGACACTTCGTCGTATTGTGTCGCCATTGTGTCGCCCATAAGGAACCGAAGAGTCACCTTGGGCACGACCGCCGACGAATACAGTGGCCACGTTGAATCAAGCTAAATGTAAGCGGTTCGTCGGCCCGGTGACGCGCTTGACCAAAGGCAGTGCACGTAAACGCAGAGGAATCATGCGCTGACCTGGGGCTCTTGCACACCATCCACCGAAACCTGTAGTCAGCGTCACAAATGGCCTGCACGTTGAGAGCGTAGAACCCTTTGCGGGTATTCTGCAACACATGTGACGTCCGCTGGTAGAGACTGTTCTTGTTCGATGACAGCACCGTCGAGGGCCCCAATAGCTTTGTTGAACGGGGAGTTGCGCTGGGCCTGGAATCTTGCTCCGTCCCCCTGCCACCGCAAGCAATCAGCCAACTGTAAATTCAGAGCTAGACCGGGTGAACAGTTCACAGCGTCTACGACATCTCGCAGGGCTCGGTAAACGGTCGCCGAGTGCACACCGAATGCGGCACAAATGTCAACGTAGCTCCCGCCGCCGAAGTAGCGCAGAGTCAGGGCCGTGCGTACCAGCGCTGAGACGCCGCGGCGAGGTAGGCGGGGACGCAGAACACCCACCAAACCGTGAAAGGCGTCTCCGGCCACGCGCACGGCGCGCACATCACAAAAAGAAGCACGAATAGGTTCGTATTGGGAAGGTGGAGAAGAGGCATTGGGGAGAGCCCCTACAGCACCACCTACAAATGAGACAAATGCACCCGCACGCAGAATAGGGAAGAGATCCATGATGCGCTTCGCCCGCGTGTCAATTTCTAGAGCGACGGTCCGTGGCGAGGTGTTGGTCTGCCAGTCGGGCTTGGTCGCGACCCAGTGCGACGGAAGTCTTTTGTTCAGGCTGCAAAAATTGTGGAATTGATTTCCACCTCGAAACGGTACGGCCGAGGTCTTTCGCAGGTATATACCGGTATACCGTCCCGTCACATGCAACTGCGAACTGGCCTCAGTCGCGTCGCTGCCTTCACGTGGCCACCATCAACGCAGCCGGCGGTTCGTGACCGCAACTGCCGCGCCACCCCAATCAAGAACGCGGGCCGCCCCGACTCACCCAGCCACTGAAGCGCCAGGCACCGCCGGTTCTGTGGCTTGCGCAACCCGGCCGTCGGTGCCTCTCTGCTCCAATGATGCCGCTGCATCGGGCAGGAGACGTGCGGCGGCCACTGCCCTCAAGCTTCCGCCGGTGAAGGTCCAAGACCGCAGGGGTGGCGCCTACCCGAGCGCAGCTTCGCCGCCGTCGGCCAAGGGCATGGCAGAGATCCTTACGCCTGTGGCAGCGCACGCAGCTGCCGGTAGCGGCTGTGGTCACTGGCAGCCGTTTTCGGTTGGGGCTCCCGTCGCTGGTTCATCCCACGCGAAGGTGGCCCCGCGTCGGTTGGCCCCCAAAACGACTGCGGCCGATCCCGAGTGTCATCCTGCGCCTCCCGTGCCGTCCCCCAACGTATCCAATATGGTCTGCGGGGCACCCTCCGAGACGATGTTCTTCACCGCCACCGCTGCTTCGCCTGCTCGTCCGCCTCCGCCTCGGCGGCATCCCTCGCAAGGCAGTTTTTCTGCCTTTGCCCGTCTTTCCCGCCCCCTCGTGATAGCTCCCCCGGTCCACCTGCACGGAGGGCTGCGGGAAAATGTCACGGCCGCGCTGTCTGCCAAATTCGTGTAGAAAGGAACATACCATGGAAAGCGAGAAGTTCCAAACCGCCATTCAAAAAAAATCTCCCTTGTCTTCGTCTCTGGGCTCCAAAACTGTGTCGCTGTCGCTGAGCGAAAAATCACCAGACGACCGACCGCTGCCCGCCATGTGAATTGAAATCTGCCGTATGTCGGCACGAGCACTTAAACGGGTGGCCTGTGTCAACACCGGGATGACCGAAAGATCGGAAAGGACGAGGCGGGCGTTGATGAGCATCTGCACATGAGCAGGTAGCAGCGATGCGCGGTCCTTCCGAAACACCATGCCCGCAACAGAAACGTCCCGCCCAGAGGCCGCGGAGGATCCAGAGGCCCCAAGCACCGCGCATGCCACGAGTCGAAGGTGTGGGTAGTCATCGCTATTGGCGGATCAAAAGTCCACTGCCTCAACCTCAGTGTCTGTGGCGTGCATGCCCTCGTAGCGCTCTAACTCTTGCATGAAAATTTCGGCCCTGCTTTCTGCATCAGCTGCACGACTTCCGTCCGACTCACAGTCAACCAGAGTTGTGCGGCACCGCTTTTGCTCCCGCTCCAGCTCCTCCTGGCGGACCGCCACCTCCGCGTTCTCGTCCGCAAGACTCTCCGCAGTTGTCAGCAACGCCGTACGGGCTCTTCCAATATTATCATCTTGCCTGTCTCGACTGTGCGCCTTGCGCAGCATGGCGCACGGCGTCATTACTCAACCAGTTTTTGGAGGCGTCGTCGTCGTTTAAGAACCAGCGGTCGAGCTTATCTTCGATGACACAGATGAATGTAGCGGCGCCATCATGCAGCCCTTCCACTGCGTGCGACGACCTGACCTTCACCGAGTGGTGCCTGTACAGCCTGTTGGCCGGCTCCATAAGATCCGGTCTACCATTGTCGTCCGCAAGGAGGTGGATGATGTCCTCCCGCCCGACCGCAAGGAGCCTGTCGAAAGCCTGAGGGCAAGGAAGCTTCTCTAGGCGCATCGTACACATCTGCCAGTATATCAGTTTGATTGCATCCGCTGTCGTGAAGGTCAATCTTTGCACGGCTACGCAAGCCTCGTGGGCGGGCTGAAAAACGCCAATCAGGTGTCGCAGCTCCGACCATTCTTGTCGGCCGAGACGCTGATGCCGCTGCGCCGCAGTCAGGTCCGGTAGCTCCCCGAACCCGATAAGACGCGGCGTCAGAGTTAGAAGTCGCACAAGGGCCAGATACGATATAACCCACCGTTCAAGCGTCTCGTTCGGCACTTTTCTTGCCTCCTTGTCACCGGGAAGCAGCACAGAGTTCAGCGCGAAACGTTTGCCGACGACTTGTGGAAGTGGTTGGTGATCTTGCGGCCGCGACACAGAAGACAACAGCAGGATTTGTACTGCGTGTCCGAGGTCACTATGACAAGGATAGGCACTCGCGCCGCGCTGTCAATGACGGCGCCGTGTCCGGAGATATCCCCAGCGACGCCTTGACCGCCAAGTGCATTGTGTGCGCCGCGCAGGGCATCCAGCGAGGCCTCCACTCTGACAATGCCTTCTTCACATTGGCACCCGCGTCGGATGTGGATGAGCAGATGTGGCAGTCCCGCACGCCCTCACGAAACAGGAAGCGGCGTGTCCTCGCCTCAATGTTGACCTGTTCGTAATGACCCATGAACCGTGCGCCGTTGAAGTGCAGCTTCGCGACTGCCAAAACAGTCGGGTCCATACACCTGGGCACAAGTGAACCATTGGAGCCCAAGCCGTGCCGTTCAGTCCACACATCGGTCATGAGGTGGAGGAAACGAAGTCCGCGGTTGAGGCGTAGCATTCAGCGCACCTCCGTCCGCACTTGACGCGTCAAAAATATGAAGCGATCAAGAAGAACGTCGCGAACAGTAAAGGGCGCCGGTGGATCATAGGGAACGCCTATACCTCGCACAAATTCGAGCACATCCTCGTTCTCGGCCAGCGCAAAAGGGAACAGGGTCATTATCATTATCAGAAACAAGCGCAAGTGGTGAGGCTGAACTGGCGAAGCCGACATTTCGCGGGTGTGCGCCGCCCGCAAGTAGCCTTCTATGGTCCTTTTCTGGCCGTGTGTTGACGCAGCCAACGGACGCGCGTTTTCCGCATGGCAGGCAACGACGGCAGCATAACGACGCCGCTGTAGGTCGCTCACTTGCGGAGAGGCCGCAAAGTTATCTAAGTTCCGCCACGTGTTGCTCGACTTGCCGCCGCGCAGGACGTCGGTCGATGAAGAATCTGCGAGCGCACACACATGGCACCGAACCACGAAGTGGCCCCTTTGGTCCTGATCACCGCCTTCGAATGTGTCAAAGAAACTCGCCGCATGGTCTTGCTTTCATTATCCCTTCGAGCCAATGTCGATGGCCTTCCAGGTCTTTCCGGCGTGAACGATTCTCGTTGGGCACGCCGGCCGTGGCGTCGGTGCGTTTTAAGTGACGATGCTCAAAGGAAATCCGGTAGCGCCAGCCGGCGTCGAGCTTTCCGCTCCGTCCCCTTTTTGGGAGCTTGAAGGAGTCAGTTGACTTCGGGTGTCCCAAGTAGGAGCACCAGACAGTGCAAGCACGTCCTCGGACACCGACGAGGTCGTGCCACTACCGGCACCGCTACCCCTGGTCAGGATGGGTCCCGGATGAAGAAAGACAGCGCGCAAACGCAAAAGGCGACATGGTACAAAGGAGGCAAAATGTGCTCGTGTCGGCACGCAGGAATTGCTGCTTCTCATCGGCAGCGGATATGCACAAGCCGCTGCTACCCGCCTGCTGTCAGGACCCTGCCCTGGTTGCTGGCACGCGTGTTTCAGCCGAGAGACAGTGTTGGGTGTAACGTTGCGGCCACGAAGCGCCGAGCCTGTGTCCCACATTCCTTCCCCCACCACCTGCACAGCCGCAAATGCTGCGTCAAGCGCGCGCGTGGAACGCTGCAGACTCCGAGAGCCGGATATATTGCTAACCTCCAAAAAATGGCGGTTGTAAAGAGATCGGAGGCAGTGCCGACGACGCAGCATAGAAATGAAGTCGGATAGACTGTTCGACCAGCAATGATCGCAATATTGGCTGAAAGCTGCCACCAGTAAGCTTGCAAGCCAATCAGCGTGTCTTGCAGGAATCACGCAGAGCCATTGCAAACCACATTGAAGTTTCCTGAGATTTTGGGGCCTCCTGCTTGGGCCTGAAGAGAGCATGGAGAGGGTTCTTGGCCAGACCTGTGATATTTCATGAGATCAACCAATTTCTTCAGAAGTCTTGAGATCCTGCTGTGCGTTTGAAGTGCGCAGAGCTGCATAGGGAGCCTGTATAAAGACCTCACATGATTCCTGGCCTTTCCATTTGTTCACGTACGCTGTTGAAACCACTCTGCAACCGCCATTTTTTTGGAGGTCAGCAATAGTTGGATAGACTCATTCCACTGCAGCTGTATTTTATCCGGCCCGCGGAGAATCATGAAGGCCCATTATGTCCTTACGTGAAAAATAATAATACGATACGGAAATGCTGCTGCGTCATGGATTAGCCGCGCCGCAAACTGACGCAGCGATTTCTCTCTGGGGCTCCACTGCAATATGAAGGACTACTTCGGCGTGGATGGGTAGCCTCCCGTTTTTGGCAGCAGCCATTTTGAGCATTGCTTTCGAGGGCCTCGCGCGGTTTTGTCGCGTATCTACAACGACCTCTAGGAAGGGTCATATTGGAAGCAGCGCATCAATCGCACCGGGAACCGGCAGTTACACCCGATTCAGAACCTGGTTAGGGCTTTTCGCGTCCTCGCGTATGGGGAGTGCCCTGACCGTGGTGACGAGCCCGTTTGCCTATCGCAGGCCACGGTTGAAGTGGCCACGTCACTATTGCCATTGAAGCAGTTTGTGGCCAGGAGCTGTGGATCTACCACCTGTTTGTTGGGGCGCCTGGGAGTCTGAACGATATTAACGTGCTGAACCAATCGCCTTTGTACATCGACATCACGACTGGCAAGTGGCCGCCTTCGTCGTTTCCTTTAGCTGTCAATGGGATTACTCGCACGTTTTTTTATCACTTGATTGACGGGTTTTATCTTCGAATTGCTTTTCTGGTTGCCCCCTACCCTCAGTCCACGACGGAGCAACAACGTGTTTTCAGCCGCTTGCAGGAGGCCGTGCACAAGGACGTTGAGCGCCTGTTTGGCTTCCGCACGCGATGTTTTCATGTCATGCTGCATCCTGCTCGGGTTTTCATAGTACCCTTCACAGTCCTCACAGCGCAGGCTGCAGCCAGTTTGCACAACATAAAGGTCGAGATGCACCGATCCAGCTTCGTAACGAGGACACAAACCGCCGCCGCTAATGCGGCCGCCGCTAATGAGGACGTCGGCGCCGGTGTCGGGGCAGCCGCTGCCGGCGGTGGCGCGGCGGCTGATCCGAGCCGCGGCGAGTCGGCCGCTGCCGGCGGCGGCGCGGTGGCCGCCGCCGGCGGCAGCGCGGCGGCCGCTGCCGGCGGCGGTGAGGATATTGGGGAGCCTAAGGAGGGAGGCGCCGGCGAAGATGACACTGAGGCCGGCCGCAGCGGCGGAGGCGACGAGACCGGGGATGCAACCGAGGATGGAAGCTGACACGGTGCTGCTGCCGCGGGAAAACTCCCGCGCGGTGGTGCGGGCACTGCCAGAATCGCGATGCACGTGCTCTAAGGCGTTCATAGCGGAATGGGAGGTGGCGGCAGCGGTGAAGACGGCACTGACGGCGGCAGCGGCGCAAGCGCGAGTTCCGCGACGTCCACCGCCGAAGTGAAAGGCGGCGGCCACGGCGCTACCGCCGGCCGGGGTCCCACATGCGGCACTGCCGCGGCCGGCACGGCGGCCGCCGCCGACGACATGGCCCCGATTTCCGGGACAGCGCCAGCCCGATTCATGGTTTCGCCCGATGCAGCAATGTCTGAGTACATGCGTGTGCTTATGACAACTGGGCGCCTCCGGGATCGCGGCCAACACGGTACGCTGCGGGATGACCTGTGTCACCACTTGTGGAAGGAGCGCGGGAGCCTGCTTGTCCCGTATGATCCATGAGCTCGATCGAAGTCGCGAGGGATTTGAGAGATTGCGAAGGGGCCGACATCGAGTACTATTGCTGGTCCCTTAATTTTGTCCTGGCGGCCAGGGACTGGGACTGACTGCATTTTCACAATAGCCGCGAAAGTTGTTTAAACATTCATGTATTCCACATCGGATGCAAACAAGTTGGAAAACAATACAAAAAGTAGGCATGTAAGCACTTCGATCTCGCTAGTAAGCATTGTGTGCCCTGTGAAAACAGGGTACGTGCCTCCGCTGCCAGCCGAATGGGAGACTCCCGACACACTGTGTCCCACCTGAGCAGGAAGCCACTGTTTCTCCCCTTCTAGGACCCTTTTTCTGGGCCTAGATCCCGCTCGCTGCCTGCAACAGGCCACCATCCACAGATTCTTCAATCTTTCTTGACATTTCTTCCGGTGCATGGCTCTCGTCTGTTGAATGATTTGCCACACATGGGCCTCACAATCGCCGCTCGGGTTGGATCGGACAAGTGTGACAACTTGTCTTGCACGATTCGCGCCACGCAGACGTCCCGACGACTGGCGTCCCGCTTGTGTCCACACGATGAAGTCAGCGCCAATGCGTCGGCTTGTTGTGTCGCTGCACCTCAATGACGGGCAGGGCCTAGAGACGGCAGCTCGTAACACGCGCATGTCCCGCAGGTCACTGACTCGCTTTTTGGCATACGTCGAGGACACGGGAGAGGTCCACTATGCCCCAGAGAAGTGGAACACTCACGCTGACAGCTTCTTGAAGTGCCCAGATCTGCGCTCTGCGGTGCTTATGGCGGTTGAGCAGTGCCCAGAGGCTTTTCTGGACGAGGTATCGGACTTTGTCACTAACCTTCATCAACTGCTTGGCGAGGATGTTGTCACTTCTCCCTCCTCCGTGTCTCGTATACTCGCTGCCAATGGATTGACGCGTAAGGTGATTGAGACTGCCTTTATTACGCGAAAAGAGCTTGACCGCGCGCGCTGGGTCCTTGATCAGCGGGACATTCCCCTGCCCGCTAGAATTTACGTGCATGAGGCGCACCGCTGCGGACGGTCTGCCAACAGGAAGTGGGCCTGGTCACTGCGTGGGCATCGAGCCGAGTGTTACCTAACGAACTCTCGAGGGGTGAGCACGAGTATTTTCGTTGCCATGAGCCACGACCGGGTGCTTGACTGGAAAATCACGCAGCCGCCCCCCGGCCAGACCTCCGTCGACTTTTTGCTTTTCGCTCTGGAAAACTTGCTGCCGCACATGAGCGCGTATGACCCTGCGTTGCCCTGATCCCAGCAGAACGAGCGCTGTGTTCTGATACTCGACAATTCCCGGGTTCACGACCGGGCCGCAATCGCCCTGGTTGAGGCCGCTGGGGTGCTGGTGCGGCTTCTGCCACTCTACAGCCCCGACTTCAATCCGATTGAGGACGTGTTGTCAGTCGGGAGCACCTGGCTGCGACGGCACGTCACGCCCGAGCAGTTAAACGAGTGGCCCTTCCTGTGCATTGCGCTCATGCTATCCGATATCTCGCCGGTCATGTGCCGTGGCTTTGTCAAGGCCGCGGTGCGAAACTACACACTGTACATCTAACCGCCCGTAATTGATGCCCTCCCAACTGCCTCTTATCGATACCGAGAGAGATCTACAGCAGCGGTGCGCCACTACTCTCACAAACTCAACCATTACCAACGCTTCCCGTCCCGCTGGTTCTCGTTCCCCGATAACTCACGCCTCACTTTTCTGTCACTGGATGAACCGCTGAACACAGAAAAGGCGAAAAGACTGAGATCCGCGGCAGGCGCTCGCCGCCGGTCCGCCTGCATGCGGTCCGGCGGCGGGAGGCTGGCACGACGGCCGGCGTGATTCTGTCGGCCGCGGTGGCGGTTGGGCAGTCGAATGAGCGGTGTAAGAGGATTTGTGTGCTGTGTGGGACGGCAGCGTGGTCCGACAGTGGCATCAGTACGGCCGCGGTGGCGGTGGCAAAGGCGGCGTGCGTGGTGGGTGCTCGCATTCTGAGGTACGGAAGAGAGCGTGCGGATGGCGCCAGCAGCTGAGGGGACGGCTGTGCGCGCACCGGGGCTTGAAAGAGGCCGTCGCGCATCCCCGTCGGTGGTCGCCGGTGGTAGGGGTACGCGGGGACTACGTGAACCGAGGACACTGACACACCTTGGATGCAAACCCCGCTTTTCTGTGCCTTTCTGTATGTTATTTAAGTGTTTCTGATGGCACCACTGAACTCGGCAGGGGCGGAAACGCCAGGATCCGCGGCAAGCGCTCGCCGCCGGTCCGCGCGCAACGGGATATTGCATGCGGGCCGGTGGCGGGAGCCTGGCACGACGGCCGGCGTGATTG
>Ga0114957_1004936_pt1 | contig 11249 bp, 12 predicted proteins | sample BantaG_FD_87175 | JGI IMG/M metagenome (GOLD analysis project Ga0114957, IMG submission 87175) | Marine algal microbial communities from Bantry Bay, Ireland - BantryBay_4 metaG | ecosystem: Host-associated > Algae > Red algae > Unclassified | place: Bantry Bay, Ireland | collected 2014-11-21 | reverse complement strand
TATTTTGTATGATGAAAATGAAATCCTACTGAATTTTAAATCATCTGACCAACCCCAAACGTAATCACAAATAACAAAGTCGTCAACGCCATCTGCTTTAAATAAGGATCTAATTCAGCAGCTTCCTTTTTTTCATAAACAGCTTTCCCATTAATAAAAAGCAAAGGCAAAACAACTAAAAACAAAAACTGGAAAACACTCTGAAAATGAAATCCCACATAAATCACCGCACATAAAATTCCAGCGATTAATAAAAACCAATGATATTTTATCGCATTATTTTTTCCCATTCTCACGGGAAGAGAATTTTTTCCAGCCAATTGATCAGACTCAATATCTCGAATATTATTTAGGTTTAAAACCGCTGTAGCAAAAAGTCCACAACTCGTCGCAGGTAAAAATAACCACCAATTGACAAATTGAGTATGCAAATAAAAAGTCCCTAAAACGGCTACCCATCCAAAGAAAATCAAAACGGAAAGATCACCTAATCCCATGTAACCATAAGGTTTGTTTCCTGCAGTATAAGTGATCGAAGCAATGATCGCAATAATTCCAAGTGCCAAAAATAAACCAAACGTCTGCCAAGAATCAATCGCTTCAAAAAGTAACCAAACTCCTGAAACTAAAGAAAGCAATGCAAAAATAATCATTGCTCGAAACATCGCTTTGGAAGAAATCTCGCCAGACTGAACTGCCCGTTGCGGCCCTTTCCGATCTTTGCTATCAGCACCATGAATGGAGTCACCATAGTCATTAGCAAGATTAGAAAGAATTTGTAAAAAGATAGTAGTCAATGCGCTGAGTAAGAATATTTTTGCTTGCATCAATTCAAAAGATGCAGCCAAAAATGTTCCCATCGCAATACTAGCTAATGCTAAAGGAAGTGTTCTTAATCGAAATGCGGATAACCATGCTTTGACCATAATGATTTTTTTTAGGAGTCAGGAGTGAAGGAATATCGAACAAGGAATGAAGGGTTTGAAATTTGCGAAGTTTGACGAAACTTCGCATGGAAAATCTTGAGAAGTTTCGTCAAACTTTATTATTGGAAATTCCTTGTTCGATATTCTCTTGCCCTGACTCCTGACCGAGAGCGCAGCGACTAACCTCACACCTGACTCCTTAGAAAAAAAAAAGAGACGCAAGTTTTCCTTGCGCCTCATTTTTATATAGAAAAATATTTTTATTAAAACTATTCTGCTGCTGCTGCTGCTGCTGCTCCCTCTTCTGCTCCCTCTTCTGCTTCTGCCCCTTCTTCTTCCTCTCCTGCTTCTGCACTTTTCAATGCTCTTGGAATTTCAACAGATGCAACTGGTGTAGCAGCAGGATTCATCACTAACATTTTGTCTGTAACTTCTACATCTCGTACTCTAACTGAATTACCTAAGACAAGCTCAGAAATATCAACAAATAATTGATTGACAACTTGATCTGGAGTAGTTTTGATTTTAATTGTTCTCAATTTAGAGATCAATTTACCACCAGCTTTTACACCGGGAGAAACTCCTTTGAATGCAACTGGAATATTTACAATAATATTTTGTCCATCAATTAATTGCAAAAAGTCCATGTGTACAATCTCATCAGTTACAGGATGATATTGAGCATCTTTAAGGATGCATTTATATGCAGTTCCGTCAAGTGTAATTTCAGCCAATTTAAACTCTGGCGTAAAAATCAATTGTTTAAATGCACCTGGTGCACTAGTAAAGTGGATCACTTGATCGCCTCCGTAAATTACACAAGGTACTTGACCTTGCTTACGAACTGCTTTAGTAGCTTTTTTTCCAACTTCTGTTCGGATGGTTCCGTTTACGGCAACTGTCTCCATTTTATGAATATTTTAATTTTAAGAAATATCAGATTTTAAGCCCTTTTTCAAAAGGCTCGCAAAGATAAGTTTTTTATTATTATTTGAAAATAAAAAAGAAGTTTAATTCAAATTAAAATCAATCTTTGGGCGAAAATTTAACTGATTATCAGTTAGTTATGAAAATGAAGGTGGTTATTTGTTATTTGCTGTTCAACTGTTTTCGCTTCGCTAATTGTTTTACTGTTTTTAGCGTACAATAAAAACAATAAAACAATTAGCGAAGCGAAAACAATAAAACAATAAAATTTTCCTATTGCTCACCTACAAAAAGTGCAGAAATCGATCGATGTTCATGTGTATTTCTGATGGCTTTGGCAAATAACTTAGCAGTTGAAATAACTTCAATTTTATCAGATTCTTGTTTCAAAGGAATGGTGTCTGTTACAATCATTTTACTCAATTTTGAGTTATTGATATTTTCGTAAGCATTTCCAGATAGTACTGGATGAGTGATTAATGCTTGCACACTTTTAGCTCCTTTTTCCATAATAATATCAGCTGCTCGACAAAGTGTTCCAGCAGTATCTGCAATATCATCGACCAAGATTACATCTGCTCCAGCTACATCTCCAATGATAGTCATTCCTGCAATTTCGTTGGCTCGTTTTCTATATTTATCACAAATGACTAATCTTCTTTGAAAATGTTTAGCATAAGTCCTAGCACGTTTCACACCACCCACATCTGGTGAGGCGAAAACCACATTGGACATATCTTGTTGTTTCTTGAGGTGTTTGATAAAAATTACTTCACTCTTCAAGTGATCCACAGGAATGTCAAAAAATCCTTGAATCTGATCTGCATGAAAATCCATCGTCATGATTCGATTGGCACCTGCCGCTTGAATCAAATTGGCAATTAATTTTGCTGAAATCGGAACTCTCGGTTTGTCTTTTCGATCTTGTCTTGCATAGCCAAAATATGGAATTACTGCCGTGATATAACCTGCAGAAGCTCGCTTCACAGTATCAATCATTAATAGCAGTTCCATCAAATTGTCAGAAGGAGCAAAAGTTGATTGGATTAAAAAAACGTAAGAGCCACGAACGGACTCATTGATGATGGGTTGCATTTCGCCATCCGAGAATTTTAAAAGGGTTTTGTCACCCAAATTAAAACCATAAAAATCTGCGATTTTCGTAGCCAAATATTCTGACTCGATTCCTGAAAAAAGTTTTACTTCCACGATATGAATGTTTTGCTGCAAAGGTAAGAAAAGTTTAGAGTTGGAGGTAATTGATTGAATAGGTAATTAGTTTATTGGGAAATCAGGTGCTTTCGAAATTTTGTTCCCCCTAATTCCCAATCTCCCAATTCCCATTTTCCCAAAAAAAGTGATACTTTCGAGAAAAAAAAAGAATGAAGTTTATTTCAGAAAAAATTATTGATCGAGTTGCTGAAGAAATTGGAGGATCGGAAGAAGCATTCAAAGAGGCTACGGTAGATTTAAGTATGGAGCAACCGAATGTGGCAGCTTACATTTTTTCTGATAATTTTGACTTATTTACTGATGCGGAAAAACAGTATTTTTTGTTTTTAGTTTTAGTTGTGTTTAAATCAATAAAAAATGAAGTGGAAAATTTGCCAAAAACGACTGCAGAGGCTTTAGGGAAATATGAAGAGAAAAACTGGGAATTAATCAATGAGGTGACTTCCAAACAATTCCGAGATCGACTCAATATTTTTTTTAAAAAGACCCCTCAAGAAGATTTACTAGCATTTATAGAAGATGCTCTTTTGGACGAAGAAGAAGAATTAATAACTAAGATAGGACGAGAGCCTATGTTTGTTGCTTTGAAATCCATAATTGATAGTTGGTGTGACAGCCACCAGTAATAAATTAGGTTTTCCAATATTTCTAAAACTTGCATATGTTGTAATATCTTTATAATTTTAGTGTCAGTTCACTCCAAAATATTATTCCTATCCAAAATCTAACTCCTCAATATCTAAAAAGACAAAATACTTTTCACTTATTTTTTTGATTTGATTAGACCATATTTAGCACTATGATTAGACACTTAGCACCTTTACATTTAACATTAATAATTCTATTTTTTTCTTCAGCATCCATTGCTCAGATTTTCAAAGTTGAGCCGATGAACAATGGAATAAATACTTCACAATACGATGAAATCTCACCTGTCGTAAGTTTTGATGGAAAAACCCTTTATTTTACTAGAGTTGGGCATCCCACATTTGACCGAACACTCAAGTTGGACGGAGTTGATATTGCCACTCAGTTAAATGAAGATGATTATCAAAATAAGCTAAAATACATTTTTTCAAAAATAGCTGGAAAGGAAGTTCGTGATCCACAACGGTCAAAATTCAATCAAGATATCTGGGTAGCTGAATCTGTTTTTGAGGGTTTTGAAAAAATATCTCATCCAAGTTATCCACTCAACAATGCACTTCCAAATAGTGTAAGTGCATTGACTCCCAATGGAAATGAATTGGTCGTGATTAATCAATTTTCACAATTTGGAGGATTGGATAAAGGATTTTCAATTACTCGAAAAACGTCAGATAACCAATGGACTTTTCCAGAGCCGATTGAGATAAAAAATTACTCTAATAATAATTCTGATGTGAATCTTGCGATGAGTGCGGATGGAAATATTTTGATTCTTTCCATGCAACGAGCAGATAGTTATGGTGACAATGATTTATATGTGTGTTTTAAAATTGGATACAACCAATGGAGTGAACCACAAAACCTTGGATCAAAAGTGAATACCGTTTATCGAGAGACCACACCTTTTCTTTCTGAAGATGGCAAGCGATTGTTTTTTTCGTCTGACCGAAAAGGAACTTTGGGAGGAAATGACATTTTTTATTTGATTCGAACGGGAGATAATTGGGAGGATTGGAGTGTGCCATATAGATTTGTAGAACCGATTAATTCTGATGCAGATGATAGTCAACCCTATTTTAATTCTGCGACAGGTTATCTTTATTTTTCTTCCAATCGAGAAGGCTCTTTGGATATATTCAAGGCGGAATTGATGCCGCCTAATCCAATTCAGGTAAATGTGAAAGGACGAATTTTAAATGTCAAAACAGATGAAAAACAACCTGCTAGAATTTTATTTGCGCCCGTGGGAGAGGATCACTTGGAAAGTGTTTATGTATCTGATGATGGCACATTTGAGTTGAGTTTACCAAAAGGAAAAACGTATCGGTTGATCGCTGAAAGGCCTGGGTTTGCGGGGAAAGAAGAACAACTTACTTTTCGAGCTGATTATGTTTATTACAAAACACATTTTTTAGATTTATATTTAGATCCAATGCAAGTGAATGCTAAAATTGAGTTGAAACCAATTTTCTTTGAGCAATCTAAAGCGGTTGTTTTGGAAGAATCTTATGCATCGTTAGATGAGTTGGCGGAGTTCTTAAATGAGAATTGGACGGTCTCTATTCGTATCGAAGGGCATACTGATAATCAAGGGGATAAATTGGCGTTGCAAAAATTATCAGAGCAAAGAGCAAAGGCGATTAAGGAGTACTTGGTGTATAAAAAATTCATTCAACCACTTCGGATTGAGACAGTTGGGATGGGGGATAAAATGCCGCTCAACAATAATAAAAACAATAAACTTCGTGCAAAAAATAGAAGGGTAGATGTGATTATTACTAAAATAAATAATGCGGGACAATTGGAAACTCGAAAATAATATATGCATACGTTAATAGAGACAAGGCATGCCTTGTCTCTACAGAGTTCGGAATTCAAAAACAAAATCGGCTTCAGTCAAAAAGAACTGAAGCCGATTTTTTTAATGTAATAAAGTGAATAGTATGTTACGTTTAAATTTTATTTTTATTAATTAAACCTTTTAGTTTTTTCCCAGTCAAAATATCAAAGCTTATATATTGTACCAATCGGCATTAAATATTTCAGATAAAGAAATTTTAAACTTGCTCCAAAACGACATCAATGTGGAACAAGCTTTCAGGTGGTTGGTGCTAAAATACCAAGAGCGATTATATGGACATATTCGAAGGATGGTCAATGAACATCAGGATGCGAATGATGTGATTCAAAATACTTTTATCAAGGTTTTTAAAAACATAAAAAAGTTTGAAGGTAACGCTCAATTATACACTTGGCTTTATCGAATTGTGACAAATGAAGCCATTACTTTTTTAAATAAAAAAAAGCGAAAAGCAACTACTTCGATTGACGATGGTGATTTGAAAATAGCCAATCGGTTGAGTGCGGATAGTTATTTTGATGAAAAAAAAGCACAAGATAAATTACAACAAGCGGTTGAACTTTTGCCTAAAAAACAAAAGCTAGTTTTCAAAATGAGATATTTTGAGGAAATGAGTTACCGAGAAATTTCAGATATATTAAAAACGTCGGTAGGTGGATTAAAAGCATCTTATCATCACGCAGTAAAAAAAATTGAATGTTTTTTGAACGAACAATCTGACGTTTAAAAGTTTATTTATGAAAAATAATAAAAAAGAAATTCAGGATGAGTTGGAAAAATTAGCCCCTTCACTTTCAAAGTTGAAAAAGGAAGAAGCATTTGATGTGCCTGAAAATTATTTCAATCAATTACCTGAGCAGATTTTAAATCAAATTGATTTTTCTGAAAATAAAACAGTTGCAGAAACTATTTCAACTTCAACAACAAGTAGTTGGTTGGATCAATTCACAGAACGTTTTGCTATTTTTTTTCAACCCAAAATGGCGATTGGATTTGCGATGATGATTATCTTGGGAGTAGCTTCGTTTTTTATTTTAAATGATACAAATGAATCAAATACTTTATTGGCAGATTTAACCTCAAATGAATTAGAAAATTACGTTAAAGCAAATATTGATGATTTTGAGGTGCAAGAGTTATTGAATGTCTTGGGAAATGAAGAAGAAGTAGGTTGGACAGAAACAGAAATTAAAGAGGATGAATTAGATGGATATTTGGAAGAAATCATAGATGATATTGATGCTTCAGACTTGGAAGATTTTTTATAAAAAAAAATCCAAGTCCAAGTCCAAGTTCTCATTCCTATGATATAATTGTGAACAAGAACTTAAATTTAAAATATCGAAAAAAAGTTTGAATATGAAAATATATATTTTAGGATTATGTTTCGTTTGTCTTTGTGCTGGAAGTCTTTTCGCTCAACCAAGAGACCGAGGCAATGCAAAAATAGAAGCTCAAAAAGTAGCTTACATCACCAATCGCTTAGATTTGACTGCTGAGGAATCTGCGCAGTTTTGGCCAATTTATAACCAATTTCAGAAGGATCGAAAAGGAATAAACAGAAAGCGTAAAAGCAAGCAAATGATTGAAAATATGTCTGATGCTGAATTGGAAGAGCAAATGATCAGTAATTTTAAGAAAGATCAAGAGCTCTTAGATTTGAAAAAAATGTATTTTGAAAAACTGAAAAAAGTTTTGTCCATTCGGAAAATTGCAACGCTTCAAGAAGCTGAGAGAGAATTCAAAAGAACTATTTTGGATATGATGAAAAAACGACGTAAGAAACGGGAAAAGCGACATAAACGTCTGCAAGATGGAAATTAAACTTCAAAGATTTACCCATAATTTTCTACATTTGTAGAGCAAAAATCGGTGCTTATATTTTTTATAAGTACCGATTTTTTATTGACCCAATTGGATAAACTATATTTATGTCTAAAGTTGTAAAAGCACACATTGCACTATTTTTAGTAGCATTAATTTACGGAGCTAATTATTCGATTGCCAAATTGGTGCTAGATGATAATTATATTCAACCATTTGGATTTATTGTTTTTAGAGCATTGAGTGGGATGGGATTATTTTGGTTTTTTCATCTAGCATTTGTAAGGGAGAAGGTAAAAAAAGAAGATATTCCATTGCTCCTTTTATGTGCATTATTTGGAGTAGCGGTAAATCAAATGTCTTTTTTTATGGGGTTAAAATTTACGACTCCGATTAATGCTTCCTTGATTATGACGACCACTCCGATACTTGTTTTAATTATTTCTGCAATTTTAATAAAAGAGAAAATTACTTTTCAAAAAATGGTAGGAATTGCAATTGGAGCGATTGGCGCAATTATTTTAATTAGCAAAGGCGGTTCATTTTCGTTGCAACAAGATCAATTATTAGGCGATGCCTTGGTTTTTACTAATGCTATGTCGTATGGAATTTATTTGGTTTTAGTAAAAAAACTAATGGCTCGATATCATCCAATAACGGTAGTCAAATGGGTTTTTACTTTTGGTCTTTTTATGGTTTTACCTTTTGGTTGGAATGATGTGAAAGTAATCGAATGGTCAACTTTCACTTCTACCATCTGGTTTGCCTTTGCTTATGTTTTAATTGCCGTCACATTTTTAACCTACCTATTTAATGCATTTGCGTTGAAAATAGTCAATCCCTCCGTTACTAGTATTTATATTTATTTACAACCATTATTTGCATCTATCATAGCATTGACTATGGGAAAAGATGATCTGGGAGGAACTAAAATATTAGCAGGTGTTTTAATTTTTGTAGGAGTCTTTTTGGTTAGTAAACCGCTCCTTTTTTTCCAAAATAAATAGAATTTTTACATAATATGTTGTCACAAATATGGAAAACTTGTAATTTTTATTCTACCTAAAAATCCAATTTTTTCATCTTAACTTTTCTCAAAATGAATGTAATTCTTTGTCATGTATTAATGCATGACAAAGAGTCAATTAAAGGTTATACTAAAAATATTTATAATTTATTTCGTTTTGTAATATGTTGATAGTCAGTAAGTTATATACGTTATGATTTAATTTAATACTAAAGAATATTAATTTTTTTTTCTTCAAAAAAGTAGTTTCTTAAATAGATTTTTTCAATCTTTACAACAGATATCACTTTAAACTAGATATAAAGATGAAATATTATCACGAAGAAAGTATATTAAAAAAGCTTATTATAAAGTTTTCGGACATGTCACAAAAGGGAACGGTTGGTTTTTTTGAGAAAACGGCACTTTTGGATTTGATCTTGTTCTTTGAAAATGATGACAATATTGAAAAGGCGATTGAGGTTTGCGATTTTGGAATATCTCAATATGGGTCTTCTATGGAATTTTTATTTCATAAAAGTAGATTATTAGTAGAATTAGGGGAACTCGATGAGGCACTAGGATACTTGGAAAAAGCTTTAGCTTACTCACCTGGAAATTTTGATTTAAATCTTTTGCAGGCAGAAGTATGGATTGAATTTGGCGAATTTAAGTTAGCCTATAATATTCTAAAAAATTTATACCAAAGCTCTGAAAATGCAGAACAATCTCAAGTACTCTTTTTATTGGCGAAAATTCATGAAATCAATGGTAATTTCAAAAAGATGTTTTCAATTTTGAAAAAGGCTTTGCAGAAAGATCCAAATCATCCTATTTTATTAAATAAGATTTGGTTGGCGGTAGAAATGGCTGGACTATATGAAGAAAGTGTTGAGTTACATTTAGCGATTATCGAAGATCATCCTTATTCTTATTTGGCTTGGTATAATCTAGGGCAAGCATATTTTTGTCTCGAAAATTATGAAACAGCTGCAGAAGCATTCGAATATTCTTTTATCATCAATAGCAAATTTGAAATAGCATATAAAGATGGAGCAGAGTCTTATATCATGGCTGAAAATTATGAAAAGGCGCTGAAAATGTATCAAGAGTTTTTGGAAAACGTATCAGGAGATAGTGATGTTTTTGCAAAAATGGGATTTTGCTACGAACATCTCGGTGAAATTTTGATTGCTAAAAAATATTATTTGAAATCAATTGAGGAAAATGGTTCTAACAGTATGGCACTATTTCGAATGGGAGAATGCCATATGTTTGAGGAAAAATGGGATGATGCCATTCATTTTTATAATCAAGCCATTGAGACAGATTGTAATCGAGAGGAATATTTAATTGCGATAGCAGAAGCTTATTTTAAGAATAAAAATGCACAACAAGCCAAAATATTTTTCCAAAAAGCAACTGACATGGCTCCTGAATTAGGAAAATATTGGACGCAATATGCGACCTTTTTGATGAAAATGGGAGATAGTGAAGAGGCATTTTCGATTTTGGATGAGGCGCAAATATATACTGTTGATACAGAACTTTTATATTGTAAAGTGGCTTGTTTATTTGCTATGAGTAAAAGAAAAGAAGCTTTGCAAACATTGACTCAAGCACTCGAAGAAAATGCTTCCTTGTTAGAATCTTTATTTAGGTTGACTCCCGAATTAGAGCAAGATTCGGAAGTGAGAGCTTTGATAAATTTATTTAAGATGTAAACTCGACAGTTTTCAGTAGCTTACTGAAAACTGCTCAACTGCCTACTCCCCGTCATGGCATATTTTTTGGAAAGTTAAAATGTTGAATTCCCTCCAGTTTTAATACATTTTTCCCTACCTAAAGTATAATTACCATGAGAAAAAAAACATTTACATCTACCTACTTTATTTTATTTACATTATTAATGATTGGTTTAATATCCTCTTGTCGGCCTGATCCGAGAGATGATATTGTCGTAGGACAATCGAAAGAGGATTTTAATGAATCCGACCAGAGAATGATTGGGAATGCTATATTGGAGATAATGAATGAATCTTCTAATGAGTTTAACATTTTATTGGAGGAAGACTATCAAGAAGTATATATTTATTTGAATACATTGATGGATCAGATTGTAAATACTGCTCATGTTCAGAATAGGAATGAGTTTGATTGGAAAATATCTATTTTGAAAAATGATGAAAAGGAAAATGCATTTATTCTTCCAGGCGGGCATCTACTTATTTATAGTGGGTTATTGAAATTTTTGGAAGGAGAGCATGAGTTGGTAGCTATGCTGGCTCATGAAATGGCTTATGTTGATTCAGACAATTTGATGAATCAATTGAAAAATGAATATGGGAGCAAAAAATTAAGCAAGATTATTTCAGATGATCCTGAGAGTCATGCTATTCTTTCAGATATTGCAGATGGAATGGGGCAAATGGTTTTTGATGAAAAATCGGTGGAGGAGGCCGATCAATTTTGTACAGATATTATTTGTGAGTTTGAATGGGATGGAGAAGGATTATTATCACTTGTCAACAGAGGTGGAACTGATCCGCTCAAAACCATCCAATGGTTTCACTCAAAACCAGTTACAAATGATAGAATTGATATCTTGACAGATATAATTCATAATCAAGTAGAGACTTGTGGTATTTCTGCTGCGACCTTTTACCAAAGGTATTTAGATAATGTAGTCAAGAAATTGCCATAGGAATGCGAACTAAATAAATGCAGATTCTTGACAGGATATTTTGTCCATATTTTTCACTTTAAAACCCTGAAAATATCAACATTTATGCGGCTTTTAAAGCAAAAACTATGAACAAAACCT
>Ga0114957_1004935_pt1 | contig 11249 bp, 7 predicted proteins | sample BantaG_FD_87175 | JGI IMG/M metagenome (GOLD analysis project Ga0114957, IMG submission 87175) | Marine algal microbial communities from Bantry Bay, Ireland - BantryBay_4 metaG | ecosystem: Host-associated > Algae > Red algae > Unclassified | place: Bantry Bay, Ireland | collected 2014-11-21 | reverse complement strand
ATTGGGACTGCCTTCATAGTAAAATCTGAGAGGCAATTCATTGGATACTCTGATTGCATTCACAGCACTACTTGGTCCATTGACAGAGATTCCCTCATAGGTTTCATCAAAAAAGTAAACATTGTTGAACCCTAAATCAAAGGTATTGAAGTCATGAGTTTCAGCCAATGTTTTTACAAGAGTATTGTTATCTAAATTGGCATTCTGAGCATTAGGATGTTCAGAGACATTTGTTCTAGCGACCAGCATAAAGATGATTGCTGATAGTAGAGCAACAATTAATGCGCCGAACAAGATTTTATTTGATGTTTTCATTTCTGCTTTTATTTGAGTTATGACTTTGACTCTATTTTTGTTTTTGATTCTTCGTAGAGGTGCTTCACTCTGTCAAAATCAATATCTAATAATACCATTTTTCTGAGTAAAAGGGGAAGTTCATTCTGGATAAATGCTTCTTTTTCCTGCTGAGTTATAATTGATTTAGCATCAGCTGCAACGAAGAAACCAATACCTCGCTTATTGGTTATTATTCCTTTATCTTGAAGATGTGTGTAAGTACGCATAATTGTGTTTGGGTTGACTTGTAGATTAGCGGCCATCTCTCGGACAGATGCTATTTTTGATTTAGATGGTAGCTGATCCAATAAGATTTGCTCCGATATCATTTCAGCAATTTGAAGAAAGATACTATGTGTTTTTTTAAATTCCATTAGGCTTCATTTTCAATAAATTTAAAATATCCAACTACCCAAAAGAGAACCGGCAAGAGGTACTTGCCAATAAATAAGATAGCTCTTCCGAACTTTGGAGCTATGACTTCTTCAAAATTTTCTGTAAAGTTGACAGTCATAGAGTTGATGCTCCACCCATCGAAGTATTGGAAGAAAATCAATTTGGCAAAAATGGCTAGGACTATGATAGACAGGATCAATAGCCCTAGGACTACAAAAAAATCCTTGATTGATTTAAAGCGATTTCTCTTCACAGCCAGCAGAAGTGCTACTGAGTTGAATACGGTAAATGTTATAAGTAATTGGCCAAGTCCAAATCCATTGTTTCGTAGAGTAGAAAATTTCACAACCCCTGGTGTCATCCAACTAAAGAGAGCAAAGGTTAGGGTAATCAACATGGGAAACAAGAGTATGGCATACAACCAACGAGTACTATACTTTTCTAAATTACTGGCTGGCAAACTGTGGTATTTGATGGTATCATCTGAAGACTTATATTCTGGAAAAACATTGAGAGTGAAGATAAGTCCCATAATAAAAATGAAAAGTCCAAACCAATTTGTCCAAAAGTAGGGTTGAATATTACCATTCGAATTGATGTAATTTACAAGTAAAAACATCACAACATTGAAGAGTAAAAATCCAAGAATGATAGGTGCCATCAATCTCTTGTAGTAGGTGATATCTCGTCGGATAAGATTGAGCACTCTATTGATATTTAGTGACATAATAGTTGATGTTTTGTTGGTTAAGAGTTAGTTTGGGTGAATGCTTGATTGAGTGTGTCAGGATGAGAAAGTACAGCATTGAAGAGTACTTCTAACTCTACTTCGCTTGGAACTTGATCGTGACTACAAGAGATATTGGTATACCCAAATGGCATCTGCTCACTATAAAGAATCTCCCCGGTATTTTGCTCTGTACTGCTTTGGCTAAACTGAAGTCGAGTCTCAATCTCCGAAGTCGGTTGGTTGAAGATGATCTTACCAGCATCAAGTATGATGACTGATTCGATGAGTTGGTTGAGATCTCTAATCTGATGCGTAGAAATAATAACTACTTGATCATCCCGAAATCCTCGGAGTACAGCCTTTCTGAATTGACTCTTCGACGGGATATCTAATCCATTTGTTGGTTCATCCATGAGGAGGGTATCCACATGAGTTGAGAGAGCAAAGGCAATCTCTACTTTTTTGGTCTGACCAAATGAGATGCTTCCTAAGTCGACATCTGAGTCGACTTCGAACAGAGAAAGCAGCTCATAGAATTTGCTATGATCAAACTTTGGGTAGAATCCGGCATTGGCTTTGACATAGTCGTTTACAGATATCTTTGGTAATGTAAAGTGTTCTTGAAGCAAGTAGATATTACGGAGTACACTAGGTTTTCTTTTGCAAGATTGGTGTCCATTGACCTGCACCTGGCCGACTTGGGGATAGACACTTCCAATGAGGAGCTTAAGGAGTGTTGACTTGCCTGTTCCATTTTTCCCTAAGAGCCCATAGATAGTCCCAGTGTTGAGTGAGAGATCTAATCCTGCAAAGAGAGGCTCCTTTTTCTTGTACTTAAAGTCTACATTTTGAATTGTAAGCATAACATAATTGTTTTACTGTATTAGTGTGATAGTACACCAAAGGTATAGTGTAGTTCTCAATAATGCAAGAGATAGCACTAAAAAACTTCAAGCAAATGAGAGAAAGGAGAGAGATGCCCCTATTTATAGTCCATTGTGGGCATAAAAAAAGCCGCCTCTGAAGAGAGACGGCTTAGTATTTCGTATTTATAATATCACCGACATTCTAATATTGCTTATCCTTAGAAATTGTATCTCAATGATGCATTCCATGTTCTACCAAATCCGAACCAAACAAAGTTTGATTTATCAATTCCATCGTAAAGATCAGAATCTGGTGTGCTAGCATCAGCAAAAACATTTGTGTTAGATTCAGCGATATACTCCGTATCAAAAAGGTTATTGACATTACCTCTAAGTATAAGATTGTGACCATTTTTAAATCCAATCTCATATGTAATACCTGCATCCATTAGATTGTAGTTTGGTAATTGTAATGCACCATTATTATCTTCTGACAAGAAAGCATCACCTATCACATCAAAGTCTGCATAAAGACTACCATAGTACAGAAAGTCTGCATCAATAGAGAGGCCATCTATGATTTCATAATCTGCACCTATTGAAGCCGTAGTTTGTGCAGCATCTCCTACTTTGACATCCTCGATAAAGAGAGTAGATGTACCAATAAGATTTTGATTGTCATCAAATACAGAAGCTTGAGAATTATCCGCATAAGTCCAGTTTCCTAATGACACCATACCTCTTACAGTAAGTGCATTAGTTGGTTTAGCTCTTAAGTCTACTTCTATTCCTCTATGGATGTTTGCTAAGTCAGAGAATACAGCAGTTCCAGATTCGCCTGCAGTTAAGTCAACACTTCTTGACAACCATCTATTAGACCAGTTAATACTATATAAGTTAACATTCGCATCTATAAATCTGTGTCTTAATCCATATCCTAATTCAAAAGAAACGATTTGCTCGTTTTCAACATCTTCATTGATAGTGTTGGCAAAATTAGGGAATACTGAATCGAAGAAAGGTTGCTTTGAGATGTATCCAGCATTGGCAAAAACATTATGATTTGCATCAATATTGTAATTAACTCCACCTTTGATAAAGCCGCCAACTTGATTGGCAGTTTCAGATTGCTGCTCATCACCTGAGAATGAAAAGAAGTCTTCCCTTTGGTAAGTTTGATTAGAGACACCACCCTGAACCACTGCTGTAATTGTACTAGTAGCATATTCTGCAAGACCATTGACACCCAACCAGTTGACATTACCAATATTGTAATAATTAAGCTTGTCTTCAAGATCGATATTCACAAAAGGTCGTGCTTCTGCAGTTTGAGTAATGATGTTTGGTCTGTTATTGATATCTCCATTTGCAGCATATCCGTCAAGGCCTAAGAGATCATTGACTATCCTATAGTGGATACCACTATAAACTCTACCATCTAGTCCAAGTCCTAGTGTCAAGTTTCCAACTTTATGCTCCAAGTTTGTAATGGCACCGTACCAGTTATGGGAGTTGATTGATGACCTTCTAATAGAAGCGTTAGTATTGATACCATCTACTCCACCTAAGTCACCATTATTTGCTCCTACAACACCTCCACCAAAGTCTGGATCAGACCCAGTATAAATGTCACCAGCTTTATTATTCGCAATTACACCGTCGAAGTCAATCAATCCTTCTTCTGTTCTGAAATCAAGTCCTGGAACAGCACTTGTAAAATCTGCATTAAAGGGATAAATTTCAAAGTTTCTTCCTCTTGCTCCAGTACCTCCTCCTCGACCCCATGAGCCGTAGAGTACAGTTGCTAACGATGTTTTATCATTCATCTTCCAATCCCAGTTTAATGACGCAATCGGCTTGTTGTAGAAGTTTCTTCTATATGTAAACTCTTCTCCATCTCTCAATCCCCAGTCGCCATTAAACCTTCTATCAATTCCTTCTTCACCGAATGTTTCATAATCAGTGATCGATAACCAAGAAGTTCTTTGATGGTGCCATTGAGATGCACCGATAAAACTTGTATTGAATTTGTGGTTTCCAGCATTGTATCCCATAGAGAATAAATAATTGTATCCCTCTCCTTTGGTCCCGTCTACATATCCATTTCCTTGCCATCTTCCTAATAAGATTCCTGCAGAGAATCCGTTATTCAATTCTCCTGTATCATAAGCAAGAGTAGTTTTTAGATAGCCATCATTACCAACTCCTACATTGACTAACCCACCTTGTTCTTTATCGGTTGTTTTTGTTACAACATTAATTGTTCCTCCAACTGATGGTACTGCCAATCTTGATGCTCCAATCCCTCTTTGGATTTCAACACCTGAAGCCACATCTTGTAGTCCTGCCCAATTGGACCAGAATACTCTACCATTCTCCATATCATTGACAGGCTGTCCGTTGATGATTACTGCAGTATTTGTCTGGTCAAAACCTCTGACCGAAATACGACCATCTCCATATCCTCCACCGGTCTTAGTTGCATAGACCGAAGGAGTAAGTTTTAAGATTTCAGGAAATTCCTGTGTTCCTAATTTTAACTGAATATCTCTTGCTCTAACAAGTGATGAAGCTACAGGTGTTTGCCTATCCTTTACCAAGTCAATAACTCCAGTTACAACAATCTCTTCTAAGATTGATCCTGCACTTACTTCTATCACTCCAAGATTACCAAGAGATGTAATTTCAATCTTCTCAGTATCAAAGCCGAGGTAAGAAATACTTAATATATCGCCTTCACTTGCTTTGATAGAAAACATCCCATCAATGTCAGTAATTGTCCCAATATCTTTGCCATCTACGATTACAGTAGCACCTACCAGCGGAGTATTGTTACTTGCATCGACGACCTTTCCAGACGTACTCTGACCAAATAAAAATCCTGCACAACAAAGCATAATTAATGTAAATAGTTTTTTCATTCTTTTTGTATTGTGTTATATAATAATACAAACTTATAACATATATGATTTTTTCGTATAGATTTTAGATGATTATATCGTTAACTCCACTAAAAGAAATTAACAATATGTTAACTATGTTATTTGTTTGGTAACTCTGTGCAAAAAGTAGTGAGGTTTTGCCTGCATTTTACCAATTTTGCACATTATCTGCTTCTACTCAATAACATAAATTTTATGGATATCCGATATTCAATAGCTTTTTGGCAACAGCTAACTAAAGATGAGCTTTATGCCATTCTGCGTCTGAGACAAGAAGTATTCGTAGTAGAGCAGGTGTGTCCGTACCTAGATGCTGATGGCAAAGATCAAGAATCACACCATGTAATGGCTACAGAAGGAGATCGCCTTATAGGCTATTCGAGACTTCTTCCTATTGGGATAAGTTACTCAACCTATGCCTCTATTGGTAGGGTTATTCTTGACCCATCTCAGCGAGGTACTGGGCGAGGATATGAACTCATGAAATTTTCCATAAAGAATTGTCAAGATCTCTGGCCAAATACACCAATTAAGATTTCAGCTCAACAACACCTCCAAAAGTTCTATGCTCAATGTGGCTTCACTCAAGTCGGCCAATCCTATCTAGAAGATGACATTCCACATATTGGGATGGTTATTGAGTGAGTAGTAATCTTTTAATTTTCTTCCAATCTCACATTCGGAGAAATGTTACTTGCCCTCTTTGCTGGAAATAGACTCCCTAGTAGACCAATACCCATCACTGTAATTATGACAATAATCAAGTCACTCACTCGGAGTTCGATTGGATATGATGGCACAATGAATCCTTCTGCCATATCAAGAATACCGATTCGTTTCTGTATCACATAGAAGCCTATTGACAAGATGAAACCAAGAAGGATTCCAATACCACTCATGAGCAATCCACTGTATAGTACTGTCTTAAAGACTTGCTTCCGAGTATAACCCATAGCTCTCAATGTTGCAAAGTCTTGCTTTTTTTCTAATACTATCATCCACAATGACGCGATTAAGTTAAATGCGATTAAGATTAAAGTGAAACTCACAATAAGAAAAGCAATCCACTTTTCTATTCTTAAAAGGTTGAGATAGGCTTCATCTTGCTCATACCTTGTCTTGACTACAATGTCTGGATATTGTATGGTCAATTCTTTTTTTACTTGATCTATGTCACCATCAGCCTTTATTTTTATCTCTATTGTTGACCACTCACCTGGCTTTTCAAATAGCCTTGATGCCATTCCGTAGCTTGCTATGACATATTGATAGTCATTATCACTTTGGATTGAGAACACACCTGTCGGATACATCTCTTGTCTATTAAATTCCCTGCCTGGCTTCGGTTTTTGAAGTGGGGTGAAGACTGTCAATGGTTGTAGTGATTGATTGATTGAGATGCCAAGTTTACCACGCATACCAGACCCGATAACACCTCGCTGAATACCACCTTTCTCTAAAGTAAATGTCCCGTAGAGTAGAGTAGTATCTAACCCAGTGACTGCAGTATAGTTGACATCTACTCCTTTGAGAGTTCCGATTTCTTGGATGTCATCATATTGAAAGAGAGCTAAGTCTTCTATACACAGAGCATAAGCTTCTATATCGGTAGACTGTCCTAAATTTGTCAAGAGTGATTCGTCGACAGGCATGGTCTTTCCCACTTTAGGTGACAACTCTAAGTCTGGATTGAATGCATTAAATAAGCCACTCAATAGACCTTCAAATCCATTGAATACTGATAAGATGATAACAAGTGCCGCTGTACCTATAGTCAAGCCAAATATGGTAATGCCAGAGATGATATTAATAGCATTCGTGGATTTTTTACCGAATAAGTATCGCTTAGCAAGTTGGAAAGGTAGCCGCATCTCTTTGAGTTTTAATTAGATGCTGCAGTGGCATTTAGACGATAATCATCCATAGCCTGATACACAATTGACATCGCCTTTGGTCGATAGTTTTTCTTTGAGAATATTGAGTTTTCCATACTCGGGTAAGTTCTGTTTGACAAGAATATAAAAATCAAATCATATTCTGGATCAGCCCATACAGCCGCTCCAGTAAAACCTAAATGACCAAATGTCCTTGGTGATGCTTCTTCCGCCATGTTGTTTGTCTTGCTGCTATCTAGCTGCTTCATATCAAACCCTAATCCTCTGCGTTTAGAAGATTTATACCGTGTCGTAAATTGCTTGATGGTCTCCGCTTTGAGATATTCGTAGCCTCCATATGATCCACCATTGAGCAGCATTTGCATCAGTAAACTTAAGTCCTCCGCATTACTAAATAATCCAGCATGACCAGCCACACCACCAAGCATCGCCGCACCCATGTCATGGACATATCCGTGTACTTTACCATTTCTAAAATAGTTGTCATCTTCACTCGGTACGATACCCTCAAGAGGGAAACTTCCAATTGGATTAAATCCGATATTTGTTAATCCCATTGGGCGATAAAATTTTAGCTCACTATATCTATCCAATGTAAATCCCGTTTCCTTTTCTATTACATCTTTGAATAAGTAAAAACCTAAATCACTGTACCTATAATTGGATGTACTTCTCAATTCACTTGAGTAAATTCGATTTCTTATACTATCAGTATATGTATTACAAATGAATAGATCATCACAAACCTTGATGTCGAATCCGGGCGCCGATTTTGCAACATAATATCCTACTTTATAATCCTTGCCATCTTCCTCCATTGTATTCTTATAAAATGGTATCCAACCTGCTAGTCTTGCTTGATGAGCTAGTACATCTTCACCTACGATAGTAGATTTGTTCGTCGTATCCAAATCAGGAAGATAAACCTTGAGAGGCATTTTTTCATCCCACATATTTTTATCCTTGAGTGACATCAATCCTATTGTGGTTGATAGGATCTTTGTTACTGAAGCGACATCATAAAGATCTGAGTTAACTACTTCGTTTTTTTTACTATAAGTGTGATAACCAAAAGACTTATTATAGATGATATTTCGATCCTTTGCAACTAGGATCTGACATCCTGGTGCAGCTTTTCGTGTGATCATGTCATTAATCAAACTGTCAAGTGCTGCGAGTTTACTCGAACTTACTCCAACCCGTTCAGGAATGTCATAGCCCATCCTTTGGAGATTAGATGTAATGATCTGAGTACCATATGGAAAATCATCACTCGCTGTCACAGGCAATTTACCTTCTATACTGAACACTCCAAAGAGTGCTTGGGCAGCTTTATCTTGGGCTATCTCATGATCTTCATATGCCACGAGCAAGGTATTGAGCCCACTAAAAAACTTTAGTGCATATGGTGATCCGAATATTGTCAAAATTACCTCATTGCGACTGCTCAAGGCAAATATCAAATCCAATTGATCTTGACTAATTCCATAATCCTTTGATGCCCTGCTATCCATATCGTGCAGACTCACAAAGACGACGTCACTACTAGACAGAGAGTTAAGTAATGCTTGTTTTTTATCTTTACTAATCGTACTACCTGCATTGTTGTGGCTGATCTCTGCATAAGATTCAAGTCGCTTTTGGAATGGTGTTATCTCCTGAGACCCAATGCTCAAACTGCTGTATTTCCTATCTTGTAATCTTCTCACTGGGACAAGTCCAGCACTATTTTTAGCAAGTGTCAAAGATTTTTCTGTTAATACTCTTTTGAGTATGTCGCCATCAATGGTATTAACAGTTTTACTTGCAGATGATGGTGAAGAGACTGTTTGTCTTGTAGTGAGATTTACCTCATATTTTGCCTTGAGTATTCTAAGGACACTCTGATCAATACGTTGAGCAGTCACCCTACCATCAGAGACAGCAGCCTTGATTGTTTCTATTCCTTTTTTTACATCTCTTGGAAGTAGCAAGATATCATTTCCAGCTATAAGTGCTTCTAACTCAGCTACTCCAGGAGCAAAGTGCTTAGCAACACCTTGCATATCCATTGCATCAGTGAAGACTAACCCATCAAATCCAATTTCATTCCTCAATATTCCATTGATCGCCTTGGAAGAAAGAGTGGTAGGTCGATTGGGTCTATCATCAATAGCTGGTACGTGTAGGTGGGCAGACATTACACTTTTAATACCCAATTCAGATAGCATTTTGAATGGTGCCAATTCTAAAGAATCGATTCTCTCTCTACTTATGTTTAAGATAGGCAGGTCATAGTGTGAATCTACATCAGTATCACCGTGTCCTGGGAAGTGCTTTGCACAGGCAATAAGTCCACCTTCCTGCATCCCCCTTGCATAGGCATAGCTCTTTGCACCAACATTGTAGAGATCTTCACCAAAAGATCTATAATTGATCACTGGATTGTTTGGATTATTATTGATATCCACCACTGGCGCAAAATTCACATTGACACCTATTGACTTTAATTGCTTAGCTACTTCAAGTCCCATATCATAGATGAGATTATTATCTTCTATAGCACCAAGAGTCAGTTGCTTTGGAAATGACTGAGTAGTCTTTGCAAATCTCATCCCGAGTCCCCACTCGGCATCCATTGCAATGAAGAGTGGCACCTTTGCCTTGCCTTGATAGATATTGGTCAGTCTCGCTTGTTCTTCAGGAGTACCTTGAAAGAAGCAAATCCCTCCGATATGATACTTACTGACAAGTTCTGATACAGTTTTTTCTTCTGCCTTATCACCCTTTGAATATGCTCTAATCATAAAGAGTTGCCCAACTTTTTGATCGAGTGTCATCTCTTGCATCTTTTTGCTTGCCCACACATCAGCAGGGTTAGTACTGTTTATCTCTTGAGCGGAGATCGAAAGATAGATTAAGGATAATATTACTGTAGCGTAAAATTTAATCATCGTTGTTTTAAATGGTTTAAGGCATTAGGGTCGATTTCGATTGCTCTTTCCAATAAGGGTTTAGCAGCCTCAAGATCACCAATGTTTTGATATGCTATTGCTAGATTAACGTATGAAGTTGCCACCTTCGGTAGTTTCTCCAATACTTTTTGGAAATATTTAATTGCATTTTGATGATTACCTGACGTTCCATAGGCAATACCAAGAAGTCTTTTGATTTCTGGATCATCATCATCAAGGCTTTCGGCCCTTTTTAAATATTTGATACTCTTGTCAAGATTTCCACTCTGACCAGCCTGCTTTCCAGCATCTCGCAATGTTACTACAAGATTAAACATTGCTTTTTCATGACTCGGATTAAGTGAGAGTAATTTATCAAAAGTAACTATAGCGTCTTCATAATTTTCACTTAAACTCTGAGCTGTACCTAGGATGTGCCATGCATTACTATAAGTTGGGTGGATAGCGACAGCTCGTTCAAGATAGCCTATTGCTTCTCGCATTTTTTTAGATTTGAGTGCTTGATCACTTTCGTTAAAATAACGGTTTACTATTACTCCACCCGCAGCATTGAGCAATTTAGCACTTCGAGTATCTGGTCCAACATCACTCGTAAAAAGTGTATAATCGTCATACCAAACCGGATTGCGCAGCACAGTCCTTACACTATAGGCCAAGATTAATAGACTTAATCCAAGAGTAATTATAGACTTCTTTACATCTCTATACCAAAGAGCAGATACAGCAGCTACGATCAATCCTAAAGAGGGCATAAATAAAAACCTCTCACTCAAATTGGTGCCAATTGAAAAGACCACATTTGACACGATCGAGAGTGTAATGAAGTAATACAAAATTCCAAAAGTCACAAGAGCCATTCGCTTACGAACAAAAAAGGCTAGAGCTATTAAGATGATGTGAATTGCCAAACTTAATAGTGGCTTCCAATGTCCCAAAGAAACTAACTCAATACTCGCAGGATAGTAATCATGAGAAAGATTGAGCGGTAATATCATCAACTTGAGATAGACTCCGAGTGAGACCAAGATACTACTGCATTTTTCACCTAGAGTGAAGTGCTCATACCCACTGCCATTCCATTTGAGGAACGGATTATTCATGAGTTCAAGTGGCTTGCCACCAAAGTCCAT
>Ga0114957_1004934_pt1 | contig 11250 bp, 10 predicted proteins | sample BantaG_FD_87175 | JGI IMG/M metagenome (GOLD analysis project Ga0114957, IMG submission 87175) | Marine algal microbial communities from Bantry Bay, Ireland - BantryBay_4 metaG | ecosystem: Host-associated > Algae > Red algae > Unclassified | place: Bantry Bay, Ireland | collected 2014-11-21 | reverse complement strand
TTGTTGCTAGTAAGGCAAAAAACATGACTGAACCATGTGAAGGAACCGGAACGGTCGGGCTGCCATAGCCGCGCTATCACGAGGCTTTTTAACGAGACTAGCGGCAAAAAGATCAAGCCAAAACGTAAATTTATTATTAACTCATTCCTTATTCTGATTTCGCCAACTCATTCATCGCCGCATAATAGATTAAGAACCAATCATCCCCGTCTCTGGAGAAGCGGCGTTGCATCCCATAATTGGCTTCTGCGTGCTGAATTTTTTCAATGACTACATCTTCTCCTATTGGCTGAAAATCTCTAATGAATGATCCGTCCATCGCATTGAAAGGCCGATGCATCGTCCAGTTTTCTTTTTTCCAATAAAAATTAGTAAAATCTGTCTGTTCCGTTTCCTTTTCAGGAATGCCTTCCAAAGGAAAACGGATATGATTTAATTGAAAAATACTATCCCGGTGGAAATTTTCGTAGAATTTCCTAAATCCATCGGGTAGTCCACCCGAAGCCGGATTATCTTGTACGATTTCCTGCTCCGTAGCAACTTCAGAGGTCATGGTATCGGCAAGACGGGTTTTTAAATAAAAAATAAAGAAAACGGAGGTTAGTAGAACACCCAACAAAAAAGAAAAAATATATTTCATTTTTTTATTTTTTTCAGTTTTCGAATGGACTTGTTACTTTTTAAGAATTGAAATCTAGCAGTAAATTTGTAAAGGGTAGCAAGTCTAATAAATAAGTTTATTTTGAATCAAACAATTCGGATATCGCCCGTATCTTCCAGCGCAGTTACCAGCATATACTCCTCTTGAATCAATTCGTATTTTATTTCAAAAAATTGTAAATATTCATCCTTACTTACATGTCCAGTACAAATGCCTCCCTTTGAATCATAACCAAAAGGATCAATAAAAATATGTTCTTTAAAATCCAGCGATTTTCGACCGTATGCCTTATAAAGTGCTTCTTTAGCACCCCAATAAACGTGGAGATGTTCCAGCCGGGTCGCATCCCGTAAGCTACGCATTTCAGGCTCGCGCATAAATTTATGAGCAATTCGTTCAATTTTTCCGATGATCTTTTGAATATCTACGCCCACCGAACAGGGAGCGGCGAGTACGGCAACTTGATCACGGGAATGACTGATGGATATTTCGAAAAGAGAATCTGACAAGTAAGGTTTTCCAAATTCATCCTTTAAACAATTGCCCCGCATCTTACGACCAGACATCAGATGCAATAACCAGCGGCCCGCCATCCATTCCAGACGGCGATTGCCTTTTAAAAGATCCAGTTGCTGATACTCACGACGACGTAATTGCAGTCGTTCTAAAAAATATACTTCTGGTTCTTCAATATGCCAGAGACCCAATTCGCCTTCGGGCTGTATTTTTCGATGAAAAGTTAATGCCATACTACGAAATTAGTTTTTTTTTACGAATGTAGAAACTAATACACGGTGTATTAAGGTTGACTTTAGCCATTTGCCATTAGCCGTTGGCTTCCCTTTATATGTGAATTGGAATATCTTTATTAACAATCGACGCAATTCAATGACTGTGACAAAAACAACTATGTCTCTTCACGTTCAAGGGAAGCCAAATGCCAAATGCTAAAAATCAATAGCAAAGCTTGGCTAAAGTCGTGTTGAGTTGCTATACATTTATTAAAACCCTACCGATCATTAACAAAAAACTACAGACCCATACAATTTGCTATCTTTGTTCTATGCAAATCCTCGCAAAAAAAATAGCCCAATTGACTGGTCACCGTGCTTCCGTATTCGCAGTCGAAGCAGGCCCAGAGCCGCAGACTATTTTGTCAGGTGCTGGCGATGGCTGGATTGTACAGTGGTCTCTGGATGATCCCGAAAACGGAAAATTAATCGCCAAAGTAGATACCAATATTTTTTCACTAAAATATATCGCTGCTACTGAGACGCTAGTCGTTGGCGACATGCACGGTGGCGTTCATTGGGTAAAACCCGGCCATCCCAACGCTACCAAAGATATTGCTCACCATAAAAATGGCGTCTTCGCTATTCTCGAATTAGACAATTTTGTTTTTACATTAGGTGGTGGCGGAAAGATAACCCGTTGGTCTAAAAAGGAAGAACGAAGTCTGGAGAGTTTACAACTTAGCTACCATAGCCTGCGCAGTATCGCCTACGCTGGTGCTCGTAACGAACTTGCGATCGGTGCCAGTGACGAAAATATTTATATTCTGGATGCTGATAGTCTGGAAATAAAAAAGACAATTGCTAATGCGCACGGAAAATCTGTTTTTGCGCTTCAGTATAGTCCGGATGAACGCTATCTTTTTAGCGGCGGACGGGACGCCCATTTTCGGGTATGGGATAGTAAAAGTGGATACTTATCTGTTTTTTCTGAAGCAGCTCATTGGTTTACCATTAATGCAATTACCTTTGATCCAAGTGGCCATTTTTTTGCGACGGCCAGTCGGGATAAAACAATCCGTATTTGGAATACGAAAGATTATAGTTTAAAAAAATCACTTGATTTAAAAAAATACCAGGGACACCTCAATTCAGTCAATGATTTATACTGGTCTCCTTATCGGAATGAATTAATTTCGGCCAGCGATGACCGGAGTTTAATCATTTGGGAAATAGACATTATTTGAGTGCGTGACAAATTATCAGGAATATCAAGCTAGCAGGAAGCTAAACAGCAAAAGTAAAAGATTCGTCGCACACTCGTGACATTTAAATAACAAAAAACCATTACTAAATTTCAATACAAATTTTCTTTTATGATTTTATCTGATATAAGTATTAAATCTGCCATTGTCACTGGTGAAATTGTGATTGAGCCTTACAATCCAGCGTGTCTCGGCACAAATTCTTATGATGTTCATCTCAGTAAATATTTAGCGGTTTACGAAAATGAAATACTGGATGCGAAAAAACACAATACCGTTAAGGAAATTATTATTCCGGAAGATGGGTTTGTGATTCAGCCGGGTACACTATATCTCGGCGTAACGGAAGAGTATACAGAAACCCATAATTCGGTTCCTTTTCTGGAAGGTAAATCCAGCGTTGGTCGTTTAGGAATTGATATTCACGCTACGGCGGGAAAAGGAGATGTTGGATTTTGTAATACCTGGACTCTAGAAATTTCCTGCGTTCATCCCGTCCGCGTTTACGCTGGTATGCCGATCGGACAATTGATCTATTTTTCGGTAGAAGGGGAAGTAGAAAATTATTATAATAAAAAGAAAAACGCAAAATACACCGAACGAACCCTCAAACCCGTGGAGTCCATGATGTGGAAAAATAAATTTTAACAAATAGATGAATCTAAAAATAATATCAGCGGGTGCGGGTAGTGGTAAAACTTATAGACTAACCCAAGAGATGGTTGGATTACTCCGTTCTGGCGTCCGGGCTAGTGGTGTGATCGCTACTACTTTTACGACCAAAGCCGCCGCTGAATTACAAGAAAGAGTTCGCGTAAAATTACTTGAAGAAGGATTGGTAGACGAAGCCAACGCCTTGACCAATGCCTTGATTGGCACGGTACACGGACTCGGCGTTAAACTCCTTAAACGTTTTGCCTTTCTGGCTGGCGTTTCTCCGCAAGTAGATATTATCGCTGATGAAGATCAACAAATATTCTTCAATCGCTCTCTGGCTACCGTTTTGCGACTTGACCGAATCCGGGAAATGGAAAAATACAGTGTCCGACTGGGGTTAAGTAAGAATGATTATTACGATTGGCGACAGGAAATTAAAAGATTGACGGATACGGCCCGGGCCAATGATTTTTCGACGGAAATTCTCCTTAAAAGTCGAGATAATTCCATTAAAACACTCACCACCTTTTTAGGAACTATCGCTTCCGTTTCCGGCGAAGTACTTTCCCAAAATTTCGCCAACGAAATTCGCGCCACCATCGACCGCCTGGAGGCCAATGAAGATGCTACTAAAAAGACGGCAACCGTCGTAGATACCTTAAAAGGGATGCTCAGAAAAATTGATCTGGGAGATTCCCTCAACTGGCACGAGTGGGTAAAAATCAGTAAATTATCCGTTGGAGCAAAAAGCAAAGATGATATTGCAGACCTGATCGCGCTGGCCCATAGCCACGATACCCATCCAGAATTTCACGCTGATATAAAAAACTACCTAACCACTATTTTTGATATTGCCATTGAGGCGATTCAAGAATACGAAACTTACAAAAAGCAGCGGGGTCTGATTGATTATATTGATATGGAAATTCAGGTCAATCGACTACTGGATCAAGCGACGGTACGCGAAATTCTAGCCTCTGAACTGGACTTACTCATGGTAGACGAATTTCAGGATACCAGTCCTATTCAATTAGAAATATTCTTAAAACTTTCTCAGATTGCAAAATATTCCGTTTGGGTAGGAGATCCAAAACAATCTATTTACGGATTCCGGGGCGCAGAGCCGCGCCTGATGATGGAAATTATCAAACAAAATGGCGGTGTCAAAAAGGAAGATATTCAAGAATATAGCTGGCGGTCCCGTGAAGATATTGTTCATCTAACCAATGCTATTTTCACCAAAGCATTTAAAGATTTACCAAAAGAACAAATTCCATTAAAACCCAAACGAACCAAAGCAGATAATCCGGAGGATCCTAATTTTAAGGGAGAACCTCTCGAAATGCAAGATGCGCTCATCAACTGGCATTTTGAATTTGACGGAGAAGGACGCGAACCGGGAAAAGACTGGACCAATGGCGCACTGGCAGCTAATGTCCAAAAAATGATAGCACGGGAAGTTCCCGTAATAGATCGCAATTCCGGAAAAATGCGAAAAGTACGACCGGGAGATATTGCCATTTTATGTCGTACAAATAAGGAATGTCTAAACGTGGCCGAAGCCCTTCACCAGGCTGGATTAAAGGCTGCAATCGCTCGAACTGGCTTGCTAGATACGGCGGAGGCCAAATTGATTCTGGCATGTTTAAAGTATATGCTCCACCGCTCCGACTCACTATCAATAGCTGAAATATTATTGTTAGGAGCCAATAAAAAAATCGAAAAGATAATTAAAGACCGGCTCGAATGGTTAGAACTGGACGACGAAAAACGTCGTTACCACCACTGGAGTAGCGATCAACCATTGATTAAAAAATTAAATAATTTACGGTCCAAAGCATCCGAATTATCTAGTACAGAGATGCTCAATCTATTACTGGAAGTGCTGGACCTCCGCAGAATTATGGCGCACTGGGGAAACATCCCGCAACGGATGGACAATGTGGATATGCTCCGCAAATTTGCCTTACAATACGAAGACAATTGTAATCGACTACACGCAGCGGCTTCCCTCGGTGGTTTTTTATTATATCTTAACGAAATGGCCGTGGGCGAAAAAGATGCACGTGGCTCGGGAGAAGGAACCGATGCGGTCAACCTGCTTACTTATCATCGTAGTAAAGGACTTGAATGGCCCGTGGTGATCTGTCATAATCTGGAAAATGGATTTCGGGATAATCTATGGGGAATGAATATTGTGGCCGAGTCCGACCAGGTAGACCTCAATAATATACTGGGCAATCGCTGGTTGCGATACTGGATTAATCCGTATGGTCAACAACTCAGAGGTACGAGCCTTGCCGAACGAATCGAAGCCAGCCCAGAACAGGAAATTAGTCGTTACCAGGGATTACAGGAAGAGGCACGATTGCTCTATGTAGGGATTACCCGCGCCCGTGATTATCTGGTTTTTCCGAGTCGTAACAGACCAACAACCAAGTGGCTGAATCGTTGTTGCCACGAGGGCGACGAAGCTCGACCTACCCTGGATCAAAGTTCGAGTGAATCTATCTGGACCTGGAATGATCAACCAGTTATTATTCATCCGGAAGTAACCCACTTTGGGCGGGATTTTCCACAGGTTGAAAACGAGGAAGGACTGCTGACTTACTTTGAGAAACGACCTGCTGGAAAATCATATCTTCCCTATTTGATTGACCCGGATAATTATTATAAACGGGGATCGCTCAAAGTGAATCCTGATATATTCAAAGGATACAGCAACGGACCCGTCGTGGCCGATATTCAAAACCTCCATCCGCTGGCACAGCTGATAACGGACTTTTTCTTAGCCGATGATCCGGTACGTGCAGCAAACCAAAGATTATTGATGGCAGAAGAATTGATTACTCGATACGAAGCAGAAGACTTTACAAATAGTATTGAAATTTGTCAATGGTCTAAACAATTTTATCAGCAGATAGACCAATATGGAAAAGGAAAAATCTATCGTTCTTATCCCTTACAATTAAAAATTGGTAGCCAGGTTTTTGAAACGACCATTGACTGGCTGATAGTAACTAAAGACCAGTGTATTATTATTAAAAATTCTAAATTTGCCGGAAAAAAAGATCGCTATTCCAAGCACACTAAAGATAAAGCAGGTTGGTTTGCGCTCTGCGAAAGAGGCATTCGTGAAATTTTTGCCATCCAAAAAGTAATTAAATTGGTGCATTTTGCGCTGGGAGGCGGATTGTTAAATCTAAAAGTAACCGAAAAAAGCCCAAAAAAGCTTTTATAATTCTATTAAAATCTTTAAATTAGGGTGTGAATACATCTATAAATTAAACAAACTAGTAGCCAGGTTTTTAAAAAATGACTTGATTATCTTAGTTTCATAAATAAAAAAAATGAAAGATTTTATCATCATATTATTACTGTTCGGCCTTTTGTGGGGTGGTTATAAAGGAATGACTTATTTAGGTAGTCTTGCTCAAACAGAAGGGACCGAATCAGAAATAATGGAAAAACCACTTGCCGACAATTCAGAAAAAAGACTAAATCAGTCTGCTATCAAAGAATTGAAAAAAAGCCCTCCTGAGGTTAAGCAAAAAAAAGCACCCACGACTGAAAACCCAGCGGTAACTAAAGACCCCGTAGAAAAAACCAACGGACAAAAAGCAATGGAAGCCGTACGGGGTACTCGCCTTGATATAGAAGGTAAGGCACGTAGTAAAGAGGATTTCTACAAGGAATCTGATCAGGAAGAGACGCGGCCTTACGAAAGAAAAGAAGAGACTCCTACAAAGCAGTCTACCCAAACTAATGAAACGGATAAAAAAGACCAAAAGGTAGCCCTGGAAGAAAAAGGAAAAGCCCTCGCTTCAGAATTTAAGGCCAGAGGGGGTACTTCTAAAAAGAAATCTAAAAAGAAAAAGACCACCACTAAAACTACTTTTAATATCGAAAAAGGCGAAAAAGAGTCTGCTACCCCTCCCGCTCGTCCGCAGGAATATAGCCAACCTAGCAAAAATTTTATTCCATCTAAATATGTTTTAGTTGCGGGTTCGTACGCTAGTGAGGATAATGCGGTCAAGGAAGTATTGCGATTGAAAAAGCTGGGATACCAAAAAGCCAGTATTGTTTTGTCCGAAAAAAACCTAAATTTGATTTCTCTAGGTAGTTTTTCTGACAAAGCAGCAGCCAATGCCCACGCGGCACAGATCAAAAAAGGAGGAATCGACCTCTATGTAAAGGGAATGCGGTAAAACACGGAAAGCGCAAAAAATAGTGGCTTCGTTGCCATTCTGGCTAATAAACCCTAATTTTGAAGGGCTATGACGACTATTAGGAATGAGTTAATCATAAATCCGAAAGTCAATTATTATTAAAAAAGTTGTTATTCGTTGGTAGCAGAATTATTATCAATAATATCTACCCTCCAGGATTAATCAACTGCAAAAAACAAACACTATGAGCGGTCTTTTAAAATGGATTGGGATGATCATCCTGGTCATCTGTATCGGCATCTGGGTAATTACCATTGCCAAATCTTGTAAACAAATCAACGATCCTCTTCTTGAAAACACCATTCCTGACAACCTCGGCTCGTCCGTTGAAGAGGGACTGAGTGATGCCAAAGCAAATCTTGACGATCTCTACGATAAGGGAGCGGAGGAAATGAGTGACCTAAAAAAAGAAGCGATCGAAGCAAAGGATAAAATTGCCATGAAGGCAGAGGATATGTCTAGTAAGGTTTTTGAAAAAGATCCCGAAGATGTGAACGAAGAAAGTGAAATGGAATCAGAAAGAAAAGCCATTGCCGCACGACAAAATGAATTCACCGAAAAAGGTAGTAGCAGTAGCGATAATTCCCGATCCAATCGTGGAAATAGCGCTGGCAGCAGTAGCAGCAGCGGAAAGTATTTTGTCGTTACGGGTTCTTTCCTCCTGGAATCCAACGCAAAAGATATGGTGAATCAACTCAAAAAAGCGGGTTACCCAAATGCAGAAGTTGCGGTATTTGATCTTTCACAATACTATACAGTATTTGCCAGACGCTATAATACCCTCAATTCTGCTAATAATCTGGCAGAAACGATTAGTGGTAAATTGGGGATCGAAACCTACGTTCACGAAAAGAGAGCGCATTACAAAAATCGTTAATTGAGGATCAATAAAAGAATAACTTAGGAATGATTAAATAAAAATTCCCTTCTGATGATATTCAGAAGGGAATTTTTATTTTAGGATGTTTGAAAATTAGTACTCGTATTTTACTCATAAGTTCTTCTACCTAAAAAACCAATCACGTTTCTATTCATAATATAATAATGATTGTCGTGCTTCGCAAAAGGAATTTTATGACGAGTAGCCGTTCCGACATTTTGTTGTATTAACATTAAGTAATCCTCCCCTACTTCGGTGATAATGGCCACGTGTCCATAATCATCTCCATCATAAACCACAATATCATCCGCTGCTGGTTTAAAAACACCACCATTGATGAACTGGTACAGATTGCGTTGTTTATTAAAATCGCCATCTCTTAATTCTCGATTAAAGAAATCCTTGGCGTGACCGTAGGTATCCGGCATTTCGTGCTTCAGTCGATTATAATAATATCTTTTTACAAATTCTACGCACTGCCATTTCATCCCATAATTATAGCCTCCTGGGCTCACATGGCGTCCTTGAGACTGATAGGGTGATCCATTATAATAAACGGGAATACCCCGATATTCGTCAATCATTTCACCAATAGCCACATTTTCTTCGCTACGTTTGTCTGGTAGTGGTTTGTTGACCTCCGGCAATACAATGCTCACTGGGAGGATCATCGGCTCTGATTGTTTTTCCGATCCACAACTACCCGCTCCAATTATTAATAGGGCCAACGTAATCATTTGCACCATTCCTCTCCTATTTATCTTTGTCATTTATCTATTTTCTTTTTAGGGATGTTTCTTTAGTATACTGTACCTTAGTCGAATAATCGAAGTTGTTTAAACATTCATCAGATTAGACCAAATCAATATTCGTTCCATCTGTATGGATAATTCTCTGGGATCATTGCAAAAGTAAGGTTTAATTTACGAAGCTGTTCAAAGACAGCAGTCATTTTGCATTAACTTTAAACAGTTTCTATAACTCTCTTACCCAAATATTTCAGAAGGCGCCGTATTCATTTTTTACAGCCGTAACAATCCTCGGTTCTGGCTCCCACACCTCCGTATCTTTGGGGTCCGTGGTCTGAGCAGTAATTGATTGTACCATTAAAGGCTTCACAAATTTAGTGAATTTTCCAAACGAGTTCTACCTTCGGTCTATTTCCCAAAAATACTGCATAAGCGCCGTAAGCGTATGAGGATGTTGAATAGTGCGATCTAAAATCAATTTTCTGACTTCTTCTTGTGAAAGACAAACTACTTCAATTTGCTCGGCAGGATCTAAATTGAGTGTTTCATTTACGAGTACGGTATCCGTAGCGATATATTGGTGAAGTAAACTATCCATAAAAACCGGGTTGGACTGAATCGGACCCAAATAGCGCCACTGATTGGAAGCATAACCAGTCTCTTCAAGCAACTCCCGAGCACAAGCAGCGGGAATATCTTCTCCTTTATCTACCATCCCTCCCGGAATTTCTAAGGTCTCGCGACCAATTCCAAACCGATATTGGCGAACCAGAATAATTTCTTGATTAGGGGTGATGGCAACGACATTGGCAGAGTCCGGCGCTTCTAAAACAGTCGCTTTCAGTACGTGTTGGTTACGGTTATTCTTTTGGTGATCAAACCGGATTTTAAAGATACCCAGATCGGGACCGGGTTCAGATTTCAAAAGTTGATAAGGGGACATAGGCGGTTGGTGATTTTATTATTAAAAAAAGGCTTCATCATTGCTGACAAAGCCTTTGTACCCACGACTGGAATCGAACCAGCACGTCCTATTCGGACACTAGGCCCTCAACCTAGCGCGTCTACCAATTCCGCCACGTGGGTGGGTGGATTTGCAAAGTTAACAACATTTTTTGGATTAAAAAGGGTTCCCAATAGAAGAATTTTCTATCACAAGAAAAAAAGTTTTTTTTCACTGGTCCTCAGGAATAATTTATTAACTTCCTTTCCCTCAATCAATAGTACCTTTTAATAAAAAATAGACGAGAACTTCTTTTTTACAAAATACCATTTGATCAGGCTCCTAAAATAGCTTGTCACTTTTAAAATTTAAACCATTTTTATGTTGAGTAATCGAGTATAGGTATGTCCGCTTAGGGACGCCGGTTAGCTAAAGCATCGTTACGCAGCCGTTGCAAGAAAGGAGATGCGAAAATAAAATTTTCCAAAAAGGTATTATCAGTATCCATCACTTCATTTTTATTTCCCTGCCAGGCTATCTGACCTTCATTGAGCAGGGCTATATTGTCACCAATTCCCATTACGGAGTTCATATCGTGGGTATTAATGACCGTGGTAATATCATTTTCGTAGGTAATACTCTGAATTAACTCATCAATTAGTAAGGCGGTTTTGGGATCAAGTCCTGAGTTAGGTTCATCACAAAATAAGTATTTAGGTTCTAGAACGATCGCCCGGGCAATCCCCACTCTTTTTTGCATTCCACCACTCGTCTCACTGGGATAACGGTCGTTGACTCCTACCATTTCTACCCGATCCAGGCAGTAATTAACCCGATCCAGTTTTTCTTTTTTAGTTTTACTAGTAAACATATCCAAAGGAAATCGGATATTTTCTTCTACCGTCATGGAATCAAACAGGGCAGATCCCTGAAAAAGCATTCCTACCTCCATTCTGATCTCTCGTTTCGATTTTTTGTCCATGGCCGTAAAATCGCGATCTCCGTACATTATTCTCCCTTCAGTGGGTTCCAGGAGTCCTACCAAAAGTTTTAGCAATACTGTTTTTCCCGCTCCACTCTTTCCAATAATAAGATTGTTTTTACCTGCGTAAAAACTGGTAGTAATACCTTTCAA
>Ga0114957_1004933_pt1 | contig 11251 bp, 8 predicted proteins | sample BantaG_FD_87175 | JGI IMG/M metagenome (GOLD analysis project Ga0114957, IMG submission 87175) | Marine algal microbial communities from Bantry Bay, Ireland - BantryBay_4 metaG | ecosystem: Host-associated > Algae > Red algae > Unclassified | place: Bantry Bay, Ireland | collected 2014-11-21 | reverse complement strand
GCGACAAATCTCGGCAAATATCGTACTGGGGGCCCATTTGGGACCGTTTCAGATCAATCTGCAATACTGCTGGCCAACTCCCCAAGCACGTTCTCAGTACGTGGTACATTTTCGCGACGATGTCGCGGGAGAGAGGTCATTCCCATCGTGGGGACGACGTCTCTCCATCGACGCACCCGGATCTTGCCACACCGGTGGGGCGATGGTCGCCACCAGGGGGCTCCCGGCACCCCCGGGGGTGCCCTACACAACTCCGATGCAAGGAGGAGCGTCGTGCTACCGGCAGCATTCGTTCGACAGCTGGCGAATGAATGCTGCCGGTCGTGTCCTGCAGGGTTCGGTGATGCACCCTGGCAAGGCTACTAGGACATGTTGTTGGCGACGAGCGAACACCACGTCGTTTCTTTGACGTGGGGACCATGCCTGCGGGCACAGCTATGCCCAGGAGCGAAGAGCGGAAGACAGTGACTTTCACAGCGGTCAGTTGTCGGATTGGCCCAGGTCGACCTCGTGTGTGTGCTGGTGGGCCTACAGTTCGGCGTGAGTCCAGCCAGCAGGAGCTGCCTGATGCCTGACAACCTACCCGGCTCCCCTCCCGGTAAATTTTACCTACAGTAGTGGTGTTGTCCCACCACCAGGACCCCTCTGGTACCAGGACCCTCCTAGGTTACGAGAAACCCCCTACTTTTTTGTTGGCTCAGGCCGTTGTGCGAGCTGTGCGGCACAGCTTGGTGCCTGTCACGACTGCTCTCTCGTTGGCTGAGTCGCATCTTCGACTCACACAGCACCTCGTCGGTAGAGCGTTGTGTGGCGAGGCCGCATCCCTGCGCTTGGATGGAGGCGCGCGCGAGGTTCTCTTGAAGATCGGCTCGGTGCGGGGAGTGGTAGTGGCGGCGCGCACTGCGGGAGTGTACCTCTGTAGGTTGCCAGCGCGGTGGGGTCGAGCACAACGTTGTTGCGCGGGCTTTTTTCCATTGGCGACGGTCGAGATGGCTGGCTCATGGTGGACCTGTTTCGGCCGGAGCCGTGGTGAGCGTGCTCGGGTCTCTTCGCCGGCGGTGGCGACGGCTTCGGCTGAGGTGTCAACGGCGGCAGACGACGGCAAGCCGCGTACCCGTATGCGAAGCAACCATGGTGTGCATGAATCGGTGGGTTCGTCGTTACCCAGTCTTCCTGCTATTCCATTTTCATCAGAAGCCGTGGGTGCCAGTCGTGGTGACAGCACTGAGGGAGGCCTTCCTCTCGTGGCTGGCGGCGGTACCGAACACCTGTCGTCTCCTGATGGCGGTCGCGCTCCTGGCAGTACTGGCGGGCAGCATTTGCCGTCGCCTGTGACCGTTTACCGTGCCGCTGGGAGTGGCAATGCCTTTCGCACGAGCGATGCTACGGCCGCATCGCCTCAAGGTCTAAGTCGCCGGGATGATGACACCCACGGGGGCTATGATGCCACTGACAAGATCACGTGCGTGGCGAGTTGGGAACACACCGACGGGCGTGACCAAGTGCCGGGGAGGGGGTACTCGCTGACTACGTTTCGGGTGGTGTCATGTGTGCACCCCAATCGCGAGGTTGTGCCTGGCTCCAAGGTGTACGCGTGCCTTGGCCGCAACGTCTACGTGCTGTGGGGCAGTTCCCGGCGCGGGGTGCCGACGACGGTTGATGCCTTCCGCGCGGCTGGCCCGTCGTGCATTGTCTTGGAGCGGGGAGCTGGTGCCCTGCGGGCGGCGAGCGAGGAGGAAGGCGCAGCCGTTGGTGGGCTCCATACCAACCGCTTGCTGTTTTTGAATGGCAAGGAGCGCAACTCCATTTCCAGCGGTCAAGACCTGCTGGACGTGCAACTGCTGCTCGAGGCGCCGTCGGCGGCCATCTGCACATCCTGGGTGACTGGCGGGGGATCTCTTCTGACCCCGTGGGAGGCGCTAGTGTGCGCCAGCTTGAGCGGATGGAATGACGCGACGGCGGTGCATGAGCTGCTGATGTCGGTGTTACCACCGCTCCCGGAGACAGCGGACGACCAGCTGGGCATCGCATCAAGGGTACTAGGGCGCCGCGGACGGCATTTTGTGCTCAATGCGCAGCACTGGCTGGCGCCGTCGGCCTCTGTGGGGCTGACAGGTGCAAGCGCCATCGGCAAAGCGGCCGACGCAGCTGACCAAGTGACTGGCGTGCCGGTCGTCGGACCTGTGCTGCGCCTGTCTCTCCTCGTCGTGCAGGTCGGGGCTCTTGCGGTATTGGCCGACGGTCATGCCGCTCGGCGCAAGGACGCGGTTGAGAGGTGCGAGGCCATCGCTTTTGACGTGCTCTGTCGCATCTTTGAACAACTGAGAACGGACCCGACCGAGTTTGGCTCTGCGTGCGCGACGGCCTCGCAGTGGTCGCGCCGAGGCCTCGCAGTGGTGGTGCCGAGACCTTTTAATTTAAATATTGACCTGCCCGCCTGACCAAGCGCCTGCGGGGAAGCTGTGGTTTCAATATGGGGTAGGGGGGTGGTCTACAATGGTCGCGCTGTGGCCTTGCTGAGGTCTCGCTATGGTCACTGCGAGGCCTCGCAGTGGTCGCGCGACGGCCTCGCAGTGGTCGCGCCGAGGTCTCGCAGTGGTCGCGCCGAGGTCTCGCAGTGGTGGTGCCGAGACACTTCAATTTAAATATTGACCTGCCCGCCTGACCAAGCCCCTGCGGGGAAGCTGTGGTTTCAATATGGGGTAGGGGGGTGGTCTACAATGGTCGCGCTGTGGCCTTGCTGAGGTCTCGCTGTGGTCACTGCGAGGCCTCGCAGTGGTCACTCCGTCTAGACTCACCAGTCATTAATCACCAGAAATAGGGCCCGCTACGGACGTAGGGTCCACGAAACTCCTGCCTCAACTCCGAATGATCGGGATTCGATTGGGCGGCTGCCAACCCTTTTGACGCTCACGGACCACAAGCGCGCGACCACGCCGCGGCGTACGCGTACGCGGCGTACGCGTACGCCGCGGCGTGGTCGCGCGCTTGTGGCCGCGGCGTGCGCGGCGTACGCGTACGCCGCGTACGCGTACGCTGCGGCGTGGTCGCGCGCTTGTGGTCCGTGAGCGTCAAAAGGGTTGAGAGTCAGCGGCGCCGCTGACTCTCACTTGTGAACCCCCCCCTCACACACACTCGATCACCACCTTCTTTCCCACCCTCTCCTCTTTCCAGTGGAGGACTCGTCCGAGTGGCTGCTCATTGTCGATAACGTGCTGGACGGCCAGGCACGTCTGCTGCATCAGCTTCTGCGGCTTGTGCCGTTGGCCACACCGGTGTTGTTCATCACCCGGTCCGAACTGGTCGTCTCCTCGGTGACGGGCGCGAAGCCGGTTCTCACCGACTCCTTGCCCGACGGTGACGCCCGGGTACTGCATACATCGAGCAGTTGTGCTTGTTGATGGCTGAAGTTGAGACTGTTCTGGAGCAGGTGGAAGCGTCGTTCTTCATGACGCCTGTCAAGGACATGATGGCGGACGCTCTCGTGCAAGGGTGGGAGCAGCAGCTCAAGGACGTCCGCGACATGCAGATCAACTCGAACGTACACAGTGCGGTTGGCCGTGCGGTTGACCGAGTGGAGAACGGCGTGGACGGATTGATGAAGCGGGTGTGCGAGCTGGGGCGGAACCTGGCGGGGAGCCTCCCCGTGGAACCGGACCTGTCTATGTACGAGGTAGGCTGGCGGCCCCCCGTTTTGGGCGGGGATCACGTGGCAGGGGTCCAGAAGCATGGCCGTGTCGAGCACGCCATCATGTCAATGCTTGAGGGCTACGCGCGTGGAGAAGCCACCGAGGCCCCTCGGGTCGGCGTCCATGGGATTGGTGGTTGTGGCAAGTCGACTGCCTGTGCAGAGGTGGCAGCGTGTGCGCGGGTGCGGACACTGTTCCCGCAGGGCACGCTTTGGGTGCAGCTCAACGACACGTCTACCTCCGAAACAGTCGCCACTGCCGTATTGGCGTTGGTGTACCACTTTTGCGGAGAGGCCGCAACCAAACGCTGTCTGCGGCTGACGGGGCGCAAGGACTTTGTAGCGCTCGCTGCTTCGGAGGTGCAGGCGTCCTTGATGGCGGATGCGTCGAAATGGCTCGTTATCATCGACGACGTGCGCTACGATCAGGTTGGCATGCTGAGACAGCTTCTGCTGGTCGTGTCGCGGGCCACGCCGGTGTTGTTCACCACGCGGTCCGAATCGGTCGTCGCTTTGGTGACGGGCGCAATGCGATTGGCAATCAGCTCCTGGCCACAAGACGATGCTCGAACGCTGCTGGCAAGAGCTATCGGCAAGCAGCTAACCAAGAACAAGCTCATTTTCTCGGCGGAGGAGGAGGCCACGTGGGTACGGCAGGTGCTCGACCTGACGCAGTGCCATGTTCAGTCTGTGAGCATCGTCGCGTCCCTCCTCTCGGCCCGCTGCGGAATGTGGCGGCCGGTAGTGGCGGCGCTGGAGCAGCAATGGACGGACTCCTCCTTTCAACGTCCTTTGACAGACCTGAACCCGATGCGGTCCGTGCGAGCGACGCTAGACACGAGCCGAGCGCTACTCCCTGACGACGAGTGCCGCAGGGCGTTTGCAGCGGTTGGCATCTTGCCCGCCAACGAGCATATTGGTGTGAACGTGCTCTATCACCTGTGGCGACCGCAACTGGGCATCGTCGGTGGTGCGACTGAGGGCAGTAGCCCTTCACTCGCGCGATGGCGTAGTGACAGCAGTGAGGCGGACCCTGGCGTTCTTCGGCTCGTGGATGCTATCGTGCGGGCCGGGCTCATTCATCAAGAGGTCGCTGACGGGTACCTAGCGGGTGTCGTCATTCATCCGGTCGTCTGTGGCTATGCCCACAGCTTGTTGGATGAGAACCTCGCTGCCGCCCATCAGCGGTTGGTGGATGAGTTTGCCAGGGATTGTCCCGCAGACGACACGGACACGCATGGGTGGCTAGGCTACTGTTTTTGGGCTACAGCTGACGACGGCTACTGGTACAACAACGTGGCGCGGCATGCGGCGGCAAGTGAGGACGTCCTTGCGCTGGCCTCTTTGGTCACTGATGAGTGGTACGCTGCTCGTGTGCGGACGGGGTCACTCGCCGGGCACCAAGCTGACGTGGGGCTCGTGCTGACGTCGCTACAAGCTATCGTTGATGACACAGATCACTCGGTGCACGACTCCCCGGTGCTGCTTGGTGCCGCCCATTGGGGTCTGGCCATGGCCTTCCTCCATCTCAAGGGATGCAAGACGGCAGCAAACCAGGAGGCTGCCTCCATCCTGCTGCGGCGAGGCTTGGATGAGGTGCCGCAAGCCGCGGCGCCGTTACTGTGGGCCGAGATGCAGAACGACTTAGGCAACCTGTATTCGTATCGGGTCAATGGCGACAAGGAGGCCAACTTCCAGAACGCAGTTCGCTGTTACAAGTACGCGCTGGAGGTCCGGACGCAGGAGACGCTCGCCTGGGCAGAGACCCAGCACTGTTTGGGTGCGGCGTACACGATTCGGGAAGGCGGCGACGAGGCGGCAAACTTGGAGGAGGCATTGGTGCATTTCCGGCGCGCTCTCGACGTGCGCACGCGGGACGGCGCGCCGCTGCAATGGGCCGACACAAACCTGGACATGGGCGCGGCCTACGCTGGGCGGGTTGATGGCGACAAGGCGGCAAACATGGAGGACGCGATGGCGTGCTACCGGTGCGCCCTCGAGGTGTGGACGCGTGAGACGATGCCGCTGCAATGGGCATTGACGCAGCAAAAGATGGGAATGGCGTACGCTGAGCGGATGGACGGCGACAAGGCAGCCAACTTGGAAGAGGCGGTGGCGTGTTTCCGCCGCGCCCTTGAGGTGCGGACTCAAGACGAAGTACCGCATCTGTGGGCGCGGACCCAGCATTGTCTAGGGTTGGCGTACTCGGAGCGGGTTCACGGCGACAAGGCGGCCAACTTGAAGGAGGCGGCGGCATGCTTCAGGCACGTCCTCAGAGTGTGGACGATGGAGGCAATGCCACACAAGTGGGCCACCACGCAGCTCGAGCTGGCCGAAACTTATGAGCTGCGGATGGGCGGCGACAAGGTCGTCAAACAAGCCAACAAGGAGGAGATGTTGGCGTGCTACCGCTGCGCACTCGAGGTGTGGACGCGGGAGACGGCGCCGAGTGCCTGGGCAGAGACGCAAAAACGCATGGGCATGGCGTATGCGCAGGTGGTGGACGGCGACGAGGCGGCAAACCTGGAGGAGGCGGTGGCTTGCCACCGGCGCGCACTCGATGTGTGGACGCGGGAGACGGCGCCGCTGCGCTGGGCCTCGATGCAGGTCTGCCTGGCCCATGCTTACAGGTCGCAGGTGGGCAGCGGCAAAGAGGACAACGCGGGCAAGATGGAGCTGACGAAAGCGTGTTTTCGCCGAGCACTCGAAGTGTGGACGCGGGAGTCGACGCCGAATTCCTGGGCCGAGACGGTGTACAGCATGGCTAGGACATGTATGCAGTGGGCGGACGGCGACCAGGCGGCGAACGTGGAAGAGGCGGTGGCGTGCTATAGGCTCGTCCTCGAGGTCTGGACGCGGGAGACAGCGCCGGTGGAGTGGTTAACGACGCAGGTCAATCTGGCCTTCGCGCTCAGGCGGCGGACCAGCGGCGACGCGGCGGCAACCATGGAGGAGGCGTTAGCATGCTACCGGGACGCCCTCGAGATTATGACGCGAGAGGATGATGCGCAGCAATGGGCCACGGTGCAGTTCTCTATGGGCACGGCGTACGCGGAGCGGGTGTTCGGCGACAAGGTGGCCAACTGGGAGGAGGCGGTGGCGTGCTACCGGCGCGCACTAGAGGTGCGGACGCGGGAGGCGACCCCGCAGTTGTGGGCTAATACCACGTGGAGGATGGTGGTTGCCCTTCAAGGTTGCGAGCATTGGGCAGAGGCGTTGAAGAGAGCCCGTGATCTCCATGCCTTTGGGCGCGAGTGGAAGTGGTGGGACGAGACTGAAGCCTCTCTCGTCACCCTAGTGGTCCAGCTGGAGCGCGAGGTTGAGCAACCACCCGACGCAGGCACCGTCAACTATCCTCGACTTGGCGTTAGCGACTACGTTGTGGCCGCGTGACCACCCGCATTGTGCCGCTGTCGGCGGGCGTGGCCGACCACGCCTTTTGTGGAGGTAAAGGTGCCTCTACACCTAGGTGTGGTGGCGGAGGGAGTGGGTCGAGCATCTCGGTTTCGAGCTGCTCCACCACCCGCTGATGTTTAGGACTGGGAACTGGATGTCTGCGTACGACGGGCGGGGAGGTGCCGCCCACATAAATGAAAGCGCGAAGCGCAAGGAGCAGGTTCGGGTAATATGGATGACGGAAGGGTGGAAGAAGAAGCATCCACGGTCATCCCATGCATCGCACGCACAACCCCATCCACACGTTCCCTTCTAATTAGCTAAAACACAAACACACACATCTGTACCCACGCAAGGCCGCGCGCGCACAAGTAGTCGCAAAACATCGCAGCGACGGCGGAGAGGACGCCCAAAGCCGCAAACAGAATCTCTGGGGCAGCGACGGTATGCACCTCCCGCCCCCCCCCACCGGTGGGGGGGGCGCATCCCCACTGCCGACGACGCCAACGCCCCACGTGTCGGCCACAGGCGGCAACCACGCGGCGCCCACAACCATGGAGCGCAAAACGCCGCGGTATCCTCTCCCAGCAGCTCTGCCGCGGACACCTGTACACTTCCATCTTGCCGTCGGCTGTTTTGCGGCCTCAGCAACCACCTCCGCAGCGGTGGCGAGCAGCGGCCGCCTCGTCGGCGGTGCGAGTGGTTGACCACAGCCGGCCGCCAACGGCGAGGTGGCAGCGGCAGCGGCAGCGGCAGCGGCGGCACCCGCGGCAGCAACGGGGGTACCATCCGTGTCAACCGGGGGTGGCGGCAAGGGAGGGGGGGCGCCGACAGCCCCGGAGGCCAGCCAAAGCGCGCCCGCACCACACCAACGTGGTCGCGGCGGCGAACGCCATCACCGCTGTCGTGTCTCCCGCCTCCACCGCCGAAAGCCGTCAGCCGCCTGTCGCACCGCCGCCGGTGCCGACATGGCGGCGTTGAAGTCCCTCCCTGCTGCATCCCCCGCACTGACGACGCCGCGTCGCAACCCGCACCACCCGGGGACGGCCACACCCGCCAGCACTGCTGCGGAAATAGCGGCGCACGGCTTGGTATCATCGTGGCCCAGGCAAGAGGACGACGGGGGCCGTCGAGGAAAGGGGGCGGCGGCGGTCACGACCGCCGAGTGGAGGGTGATAAAGCCGGTTCCCGAACGGGCCCAGACGTAGAGTGGGCACTGCGGGGACCGCTGCGCAGGCACAGCCGTGTACCCAGCGGGCCCACGCTGACGCGGCACACCAGTCGACGGACGGCGGGCCGCGTCCGCAACGCTGCTGGTTGCCCCTGTTGGACCAACGGGAACGCTCGAACGCGTGGCTGACAAAAAGGAAGATCTATCCGAGCTGTCTTTCGATAAATATATGCTGAAAGCGCGTTCACGAAAACACCCTGGACTTGCGAAACGACAAAATCGTTTTCACACGACGAAAGATTGACAAGAGCGTCACGTGCATCTTCTGCGGGTGCTCTGACCAGAGGCAACGCTGCTCGTACACAATGCCACCTATGCCTACGCCACTATCTTGCCACACCAAACCAGCGTCCTTGTCCGTTTTCCACCCCTTTCTCACCCACACCACAGGGCGGCCACCACGGGAGCCCCGTACAATCGCCCTTGCGCAGTCTCCGCCACGCAGACCACGCGAGTGGACGGCGAACCAGCGGGGCGACCGCGGGGGGCTTCGACCCCCCCCCCCACCCCGTCTCCACGCGCACCCCCTTCCTTCGCGCCAGAGGAAACCCCCGCATCTCCCTTGTCGGCGTGGCGCTCAGCGCCGGCGCCCGTCGCGCCGCCGTGCCCCCGCTGAGCCGCCGTCGGCGTCGCGGCCGCGGAGGGGGGTGCGGTGGCGGCGCCGCAGCGGCGGTCGGCGACCCGCGCCGCCCGTCTGGGCGACTGGTGCCCCCCACGACCGACGGATCAGCCGAGTACGTTGTGCGGGCGCGTGGGCGGGCGAGATATGACGCGCACCTGCGCCACCTGTCAGCGGGCGGCGGGCGGCGCAGTCGGCCGCGTCGGCGGCCGCACCTTCCGTCTTTCTTTGTCGCTGCCGTCGGCGAGCGGCCGGCGGGCCACTGCCGCGATGGGCGCGTGTTGGATAGGCGGGTGTCTCTCTGAGCGTCTAAAGCCCCCCCGAGGGGCTTTCCAAGCAGTGCGTCGGCGGCGGTGGCCCGACGGCCGCTTTTCGCTGGGCCCGTTCACCCTCCGCGGGCTCGGCGCGACCGCCCTCTACTGGGCGGCGCGCCACGGCCACGCGCCAGCCGTGGCCGCGCTGATGGCCGACGCGCCCGACACGCTCAACGCGGTCACGATGGAGAATGAGACGGCGCTCATGGCGGCGGCCGCTTGCGGCAGCGCCGAAGCGGTGGCCGCCCTGCTGCATGCCGGCGCGGCCGTCGACGTGCGCGCCGCCGAATTTGACCACACCGCCCTCCACATGGCGGTGACGAACAAAAGTGTGGCCGCCGTTGGGGCGCTCCTCAACGCGCGCGTGCCCGTCAATGCGGTGAGCACGTGCGGCTACACGCCCCTGCATTTGGCGGCGGAGCAACTGTCGCTACCCATCACGGCGATACTGTTGAAGATGGGGCGAACGTTGGGGCGGCCAGCCACGATGGCGTGGCGGCGCTACACCTGGCCGCGTCCTGGGGCGGTGCCGACATTGTCAAACGTCTCCTCCAGGCCAAGGCAGACCCGAGCGTGGTGAATTCGGCGAGTAAGACGCCAACGGACGAGGCGGCGGACAATGGGCACACTGAGGTGGCGGCACTGCTGGCGGCAGCGGAGGGGGGCTACCAGGGGGCGCCGGCCGCCGCCGAAGCGGAAGAGGGGGGTCAGGGGGGTGGCTGGTGGCTGATCTGGGAGGGACGGCTGGGGAGGGGGGGGGCGCTGGGGGCGGGGGGGTGCCGGCCGTCGAGCCCAACGCGGCCCCTGTGCACCCAGTGGCCCCTGTTGTCTCGCCCGACGCGGTCGACCAGTCTGCCTCGCCATTGCGTGCCGTGTCGCCGGCGGGTCGTTGCGTCAAGCGCCGACTCGCCGCCATCGCTACTCCCGCTGCCAGTGGCGGCAACAGCGACCCAGCGCCCGAGCAGCGCCGGCACAAGACCCAGCCGGTGGGGACAGACGCGGCACTGGCAGCACCGGCGACGCCGGCGACGCTGCCCAGCGGCGCCGCGACGACGGCCGGCGCGTCGTCGTCTGCCAGGCGGCGCTCGCGGTCGCGCCGCCACGGGCCCGCATCGTCCGAGGCGACGAGTGCCGATGTGGGCTGCAGGCGCGCTCCACGCAGCGCATTGGCGGTCAGCGGCACCCCCACGTCGGCGGCGGCAACCAGAGCCAGCAGCTCCGCCCCCGATGCGGGCGGCAGAATGGGCAGAGTCGGCAGCCGGCCACCGCCGCCGCCGGCGAGCAGCGGGGAGGAGCAGCAGTCCCTTCCTCCTCTGCCCCTGCGCCTCCCGCCGACGATGGCGCCTGCGGGACCGGGTCCGACGACAGCAAGCGCCTTCGCGCACTCTGCGGCGCCGTGGGTGCCCGTCGACCCTTTCGCTGCCGCCCCGCTACCGCCCTATGGAAACAGATGCAGGATAAAACCCGGATATTCCAGGATCTGGGCACTCCCAGTTAATATGCCCCGAGACGCGTCTTCTGGGTTTCCAAGTACGTATGAGTTATCCATTGGTCATGGCTAGTGAGCCATTCTATTGGCTGAACAAGTGGCTGACAACCGAGAATCGGCAAAGCTGTCCCAACTTGCTGGCGACCCTTGCAGCTCATTTCCCCCCGTCCTCAGTGCCTCTTGTGGGCCTGTTTTTGTCATCCACTGTTCGGAAGTGCGAAAATCACTTCCTCCGAGGTCTCCATTCGACGACCTTGCGAGGACACGAACGATCGACATTTGCACACCCCCCACCCCTGCGCAGCGGGCCCAAAACCGTCGTCAAGAGCACGTCTGCTTTTGAGTGTTTTGGGACGAAGAGATAATCTGCAAACCGCCCGGGGGCTCTGTCAGAGCATTCCCACCAATGTCGGGCCAACGGTCTGAAACGGTGAAATGAAACCGCTACGTGTGGCCCTGCGAGTGGTCAGTTGCCAACGGGCCAACGCGTTGCCAACGGGCAATGTAATGCGTG
>Ga0114957_1004932_pt1 | contig 11251 bp, 9 predicted proteins | sample BantaG_FD_87175 | JGI IMG/M metagenome (GOLD analysis project Ga0114957, IMG submission 87175) | Marine algal microbial communities from Bantry Bay, Ireland - BantryBay_4 metaG | ecosystem: Host-associated > Algae > Red algae > Unclassified | place: Bantry Bay, Ireland | collected 2014-11-21 | reverse complement strand
TTTTGAATATCGAACAATAGAACAAGGAACAAGGATTTGAGAAGTTTGTCGAATACTTTTGAGGGGTAGAATCAAGATTATTCGACAAACTTCTCAAATCCTTGTTCCTTGTTCCTTGTTCTATTGTTCGATATTCAAAAAAAAGGTCGCGCGTTTTCCCTGCCCCTGACCCCTGACTCCTCGCTCCTGACACCTAACCTGCTAAGTAGTTACGAAAAAAATAAGAACATCATGAAAAAAATAGGTATCACAGGTGGCATTGGTAGTGGGAAAACTACTGTTTGCAAAATATTCGAATCTATGGGGATTCCTGTTTATTATGCCGACGACCGTGCAAAAGCTTTAATCACCGAAGATCCTAAATTGGTTCAAGGAATTAAAGATCTTTTGGGGGATGAAGCATATCATGATGATGGTTCATATAATCGCCAATATGTAGCAAGTATTGTTTTTAATGATACTCAAAAATTAAAAAAATTAAATGCTTTAGTTCATCCTGCCGTTGCAAAGGATACCATTTTGTGGCACCAGTCTCAATCTAAAGTTCCTTATACGCTTAAAGAAGCTGCCTTGATTGTTGAAACTGGCGGTTATCAAGAGTTGGACTATTTAATTACGGTGTGGGCACCACGAGAGGTTCGGATTCAACGGGTTTTAAATCGAGATGGAATAACAAGAGAAGCGGTGGAGGCTAGAATAAATAAACAAATGCCTGAATTTGAGAAATTAAAAAAGGCGCATTTTGTAGTGATTAATGATGGGGATACTTCTTTGGTGGATCAGGTGGTGAGCTTGCATCGGAGGTTTACGTAATGACGAACCACGGTCGCTTCGCTTGAGGAACCACGAACCTCGGGTTCACAATATTTGGTATTGTAATTTGAAAAAGGGAAGAAAGATTTACGATTTATGATTTGAGAAGTTTTGTCGAATAATTTTGACTCACTTATATTCGACAAAACTTCTCAAATCATAAATCGTAAATCCTTCTTCCCTTTTTCCCTTCCCTTCTTCCCTTTTTCAAATTACGATATTTTAAAACAAGGCGACTTTTATTTGCTTTAGAATTTAACCCATTTTCAGTAGGTGGTGGTTGAGTTTAAATAACCCCCAATTCCTTTCCAACTTTAGTAAACGCAGCAATGGCTTTTTCCAAATGTTCCTTATCATGTCCTGCTGAAATCTGCACTCGGATTCTTGCTTTTTCTTTAGGAACAACAGGATAATAAAAACCAATTACATAAATCCCTTCTTCTAACAATTTATTTGCAAAAACTTGTGAAAGCTTTGCATCATATAACATGATCGGAACTATTGGATGCACACCAGGTATAATATCAAATCCTGCTTTTGTCATTTCCTCTCTAAAATAAAGTGCATTTCCTTCCAATTTATCTCGAAGAGCAGTTGAGCCACTTAGTAAATCTAACACCTTAATTGAAGCACCTACGATAGAAGGTGCAACGGTATTGGAAAATAAATAAGGACGACTTCTTTGGCGAAGCATATCCACAATTTCTTTTCGAGCTGCGGTAAAACCTCCACTTGCACCTCCCAATGCTTTTCCGAATGTTCCTGTAATAATATCTACTCTTCCCATAGCATCGCAATGCTCATGAGTACCTCTTCCTGTCTTTCCTACAAATCCAGTAGAATGACATTCGTCAACCATGACCATTGCATCATACTTATCTGCGAGATCACAAATTTTATCAATTTGAGCGATGGTTCCATCCATGGAGAAAACCCCATCAGTAGCAATCAATTTTCGTCGAGCACCTTGTGCCTCTTTTAATTTTGCTTCTAGGTCAGCCATGTCATTAGTAGCGTACCGAAATCGTTTTGCTTTACATAATCGAATTCCATCAATGATGGAAGCATGATTTAAGGAGTCAGAAATAATGGCATCTTCTGCGGTTAAAATAGGTTCGAATAATCCACCATTGGCATCGAAGGCTGCGGCATATAAAATCGCGTCTTCCATACCAAGGAAGTCTGCAATTTTTCTTTCTAATTCTTTATGAATATCCTGTGTTCCACAAATAAATCGAACGGAACTCATACCAAATCCATGAGTATCAATAGTAGCTTTCGCTGCCTCTAAAACATCAGGATGTGAGGATAATCCTAAATAATTATTAGCACAAAAATTTAATACTTCTCCTCCTTGGGCTGTTCTAATCTCTGCTGATTGAGGAGTAACGATAACTCGTTCTTCTTTGTAGAGTCCAGCTTCTTTGATGTCTTGAAGTTCTTGATGAATAGATGGTTTTACGTTTGTAAACATATTGTTATTTTTTTGATTATGGATTTAGGATTATGGATTCAAGATTTAGGATTATGGATTTCGAAAATTGTGTTTACACCTGTATATATTCACTATTATTCGACATCCATAATTTTGAATCCTTAATCCTAAATCTTTTTTTCTAAAGACCCATAATCCATAATTATTATTAATCCAAACTTGGAATGACTTTATTAATGTATTTTAAATATTTTTTTCCCCTAGCTTTAAATCCTGAGGAACCAGTAGGTAATTGATCTTCAATTAAAACTTTTAATTCATGAAAAAGATCGGGTTCTTTTTTTCCCATTTCAAAGATGATTCCCATTGAAAAAACTTTGATAGCAATGGGTTCTTTTGGCGATGCTAAAAAATCAAAAGCTAAATTTAAAAGAGTGCCTTGCAAATCTTCTGGTACTTGATGTGTTTGTAAAATGCGTAACGTGTTTCTTTTGACGGCATCGTGTTTTGGTGCTTTTAAATTATGAATGGCCTGCTCTAAGTAGGGATCAAAAAGGTGTGGATTTTTTTCTACTACAAAATTCATAGAATAGGCTGCACATTGGTTCAATCGCCATTCATTAGCAAAAAAACATTCCATTAATTTTGCAAAACGTTTTGGGGAATTACCGATGTAATTCGTGATTCGTAATGCTTGAGCTTTGGAGTGTTCTGCCAATACCGCTTCTTTGATGTTCATGCTAATTAATTTGTTCCTTTGGATATTTTTTTCCTAATTGAAGAATCATATCTTTTGTCATTTTAGCAAGATCAAATTCTTCTTTCCAACCCCAATCTTTTCTAGCTTCAGAATCGTCAATGGTAGCCGTCCAAGAATCTGCTATGGCTTGGCGAAAGTCAGGTTTATAGGAAATGTTAAATTTGGAAATATGTTGTTTTATTTCTGTAGCGATTTCTTTCGGAGTAAAACTCATCGCCGCTAAATTATAACTTGTTCTTACTTTTATATTTTCCAAAGGAGCTTCCATTAATTCACAAGTGGCTCGAATTGTATCTGGCATATAAATCATAGGGAGCATGGTATCTTTTTCCAAAAAACATTCGAAGTCCATTCCTTGAACTGCTTTATGAAAAATATCCACCGCATAATCTGTAGTACCTCCACCTGGCAATGATTGATAACTAATTACGCCAGGATAACGGACAGATCTCACATCCAATCCATATTTTAAAAAATAATATTGGCACCAACTTTCACCCGCATCTTTACTGATTCCGTAAATGGTAGTTGCATCCAAAATGGTATGTTGAGGAGTGTTGTACTTCGGAGTAGTTTTTCCAAAAACAGCGATACTACTAGGAAAGAAAACTTTATCAATGTTCTCCTCTTTCGCTACATCCAAAACATTGAATAATCCACTCATATTGATATCCCATGTTCTTCTTGGATTTTTTTCTCCACTTGCAGAAAGTATGGCGGCTAGATGATATATTTGAGTTATTCGATGGGTTTTAACGATTTGTGAGAGACGTTCACCGTCTAAAATATTTAGTAATTCAAAGGGAGAATTATCATAATTACTTTCTTTAATATCAGAGGCAATAACATTGTCATTACCATATAGTTCTCTAAGAGCTGTGGTCAAAACGGTTCCGACTTGACCATTGGCACCAACTAAGAGAATCTTCTCTTTTCTCATATAAGTATATTTTGGTTAGGCTTAAAAATCCATTTACTACTAAGACCACAAAATAGATATTTTCATTTTGATTTTGATTAATCTATGAAAGGAATTTTATCAATAAATTCAAAAGATTCTGAATTGTAATCCATTTTACAACAATAGGTAGTAATTCCGTTAGTTACTAAAAGGTAGGGAACATGAAGTGATAAATTATATTGAGCAATTTGTTCGAATGTACTTTGAGTTATTTTGACTTCGGGGGCTTTACATTCAACTAAGAGAAAAGGTGTTGTGTTTTTATCATAAATTAAAACATCAAATCTTCGGTATAACTCATTGATTGTCAATGACTTTTCGACAGCAATTCGAGATTTAGAATATCCTTTTTTTTCAATTAAATAAATAATCAATAATTGACGAACCAACTCCTCTGGTTGTAAAACGAGATTTTTTTTGCGGATTGGACAAAATAAAAATTGCTTTTCCTTTTCTTTTTTGATTTTTAAAAAAGACTGAAAAGACAACAAATCCAGATTAATTATCATAATAAGGGAAGCTCTTTTTGTAATAATTCTATTGCAATTTTGGTATCAGTAGATAATTGTTTAAATGCATTACCGACTTTTGGGCAAGAACATTTTTCGATAGAATCGCCTACTGCTTTTTCTATGAATGTCGCCAATTGTTCTTGATTTTTCATTCCTAAAATTCGAAATCCAGATTTCATACGGTGAGAAATTTTGACTACGGTATCACAATTTTTTAAATGAAGAGATTGATAAAGGTCATTCATTTCTCTAGGCTTATTATAGATAAACAATTCTATGGTTTCTTTGATATCATCTTTCTTTTCATCGAATATTTTAAAAATAATGGAGAGGTCAATTGTTACGTTATCTTGTTTTAGGGTTAAGCTTTTTGATTTTGTAAAAATATTATTACGAGGTGTTTTTGTTAAATCAATTTGATCCAAATTTTGTTGAATTAAATTGGGTAACTCCTCTAAATATTTAAAATCTAAATCTTTCGTAAAACTTGCAATTGCATTACTATTTTCTAAAACAGATGCTACGGTTGCCGTTTCTTGATTTCCAGTAATTAAGATTAATGGAATGTTTTTTAAATCATCTAATAAATCAAAGGTAGTTCCATCTGCCAAATTATGATCACTTATGACTAGATGAAATTCTTGCTCCGATAATTCTCTTTTTGCATCTTTAATTGAACTTACAAGGGTATAAGGATAGGGGATTGTCTTTTTTTTGAACAATCGTTTGATGGCCATTTGATCAATAAGATCATCTTCTATAATTAAAACCTTTTTCTCCAAAATTATTTTTTTAATGTAAATTTAAAAGTAGTACTTTTTCCTAATTCAGATTTCACCCAAATTTCTCCTCCATGAAATTGAACAATTTTTTTGACAATACTTAATCCAATACCTGTACTTTCAAAATCATCTTTAGGTTGAAGGGTTTGGAAAATTTGGAATATCTTTTTAAAATTTTTCTCCTCAATTCCTTTACCATTATCCTTAATGCAGAATAAATAATGAGTACCTAAATCTTTATAATCAATTTCAATTTTACAAATTTTCTTATCATTATATTTAATCGCATTGCTAATGAGATTTTGGAAAACTTGTTCAATTTTAATTTTTTCACAATATATTTCTGGAAGTTTTTTTAGAATACTTATTTCTGTATTTTCATTTAAGTTAAGCATCAAGGTGGTAATATTGATGACCTGCATTAGTTCAACTAATTCCTTAGTTTCTTTGACTCTTCCCATTTTAGTGTACTCGAAAATCCCTTCAATAAACTGATGCATTCTATGAACACGGTTACCTAATAATGATAATTGTTCTTGTCCTTCTTTATCAAGTTTATCTCCATAATCTTCTGATAACCAAGTAGATATGGCTTTGATTGCACGTAGTGGTGCTTTTAAATCATGGGAAACAATATGCGCAAAATCCTTTAATTCTTTATTTACATTTGCTAATTCTTCGTTAAGTCGTTTTCTTTTTTGTTCTGCTTCATGTAATTGAGAAATATCTCTTACAATATCTCTAGAACCCACCATTTTACCGTTTTTGTAAATAGCATTTGAGTTGACTTGAATGTATCGGATGGTGCCATCACTATGAATAATACGTCCACGATAGTCAATATAATACCCTTGGTCTTGCAATTGCTTAAGGAAATGTTTAGATTTTTCTTGATCTTCTGGATGAACGATATCCTTAATAAACATTTGGCTTAATTCTTCTTTAGGGTATCCTAGTAATTTTTCTGCAGCAGGGTTAGCTTCAACCATTATTCCATTTTGATCAGTTACCACAATACCATCGAGAACGGTTTCAAAAAGTTCTCTATATCTCTGATTTGAAGATTGAATATTCTCTTCAAAATTCTTAAGATTAGTTATATCTTGGATAGTACCTTCGAACTTTATTAATTGGTTGTCCTTATCCATTGTAGGAATTCCCTTTCCTCGTGTATAGATATTTTTTCTGTTTTTGGTAAACATTCTAAGCTCTTGGTCATAAGGAACACCTTTTTTGATAGAATTGTAAACGGCTTCCATCATCCGACTCAAGTCTTCAGGATGTACTAAATTGATACAATCCTGAATGGATAGATTAGTTTCATCTTGGTCATATTTAAACATTTTTAAAATACTTTCAGACCAAGTAATTTTTTTGGTTAATGAATCATATTTCCAGTTTCCTATTTTTCCAACATTTTGAGCATCATTCAATTGAATTTGAGTTTTCTTAACTTCTCTTTTTGCTTCTTGTAAATCCGTAATTTCTCTACCATATAATGCGACTCCTATAGTTTCCCCATTTTTATTTCGAATAGGGGAGAGCGTTACAATATCTGTTTTATCAATTCCGTCTTCTTTATATTTTTTTTCAAGAATTAGTTTCTTACCAGATAAAACTTCATCATAATGAGCTATCCATAAATTTCTTAAACTTTCTTTTTGGGCTAACATTACATCTCCAATTACTAATTCTTCTTTTTCAAAAAGAGGAGGAAGGCGTTTTGCAGCAGAATTATTAAAGTCTATTAACCTATATTCTCTATCTATTGCATAGATTTTATCATCAGTACTATTAAAGATAGCACGCATTTTAGCCTCGCTCTCTTGAAGTGCCTTTTTGATTCTTTTTTCTTTGGTAATATTCTGAATCGTTCCAAAAACTTTGGTTACTTTTCCATCTTCAAAATGTGGAACCCATTTACCAAGCGCAAAGATACTTTCTCCGTTTATTTTGATTCTTCGACTTTCTAATTCATATGGGACTCCTTGAGTTATAGTTTTATTGATGGCATCTTTCATAGGTTGCACATCTTCTGGGTGAACCAATCGATAGAACTGCTTTAAGTGAAAAGGTTGTTTTTTGTAAGGAAGTTTATATATATCAAAAACACTTTCAGACCAAGTAAGCATACTGGTCGCAACATCTAATTCCCAAGAACCTAGACCTGCTATTTTTTCTGCTTCTTTTAATTTTGAAGTAGTTTTTGCCAATGCCTTTTGGTAATTTTTTATTGTGGTAATCTCTTTACCATAAACACTAGCCCCTATAATTTCTCCTTTAATATTTTTTAATGGAGCAATACTTATTAAATCGGCATGTACTTGATCGCCTATATAATAAAAATCAGTTTCAAATGAATATTGTTCTCCTGCAAATGCCCTTACAAAATGCGCTGTGAAATATTCCAATCTTCTCAAATCAATATCCTCTGATTGTTGTTTCAAAGCATCTTCTTTTGGGATAAAATGTAAAATGTTTTTTAAAGCAGCTTTATTCGCATGAATGAGTTTGTAATCTTTATTAATAGCGAAAATTTTATCAGTTGTACTATTAAAAATTGCCTTGATTGAAGCTTCACTATCAATTAATTTTTTTTCAATTTTTTTCTGCTGGTCAATATTTTCTAAGATCCCAATTTGATAAGTTATACCATCTACTTCAAAAGCAGAACGGGTGGCAATTCCAAAGAAAATTGATCCGTCCTTTTTTTTGTATTGTTTAATGAGTTTAAAATTCTTAATCTCTTGATTTCTTAATTTAGCGGTATTATTTGTAATGGTTTCTGTATCTTCTGAATGAACAAAATCTTTACGGGTATAATTGCGAAACTCTTCCCGACTACAATCAAACATGCTACAAATTTGATCATTAAAAGTAATGAGTTCTTCTGTTTCAAAATTTCTAATAGTTATCCCAAATGGACTGGTATCAAACAATGATTTAAAAAGTTTTTCACTAGAAAGAATCTTTTTAGGGGAGTATTTGTCAGTTAAAGTTTTTGCTTGGAATCCAATGCCTATAATGTCGTTGTCCTTTTTTATTGGATAAAGGGAAATGAGGTCGGTAAGCTTTTCCTCTTCTATCACATAACTTTTTTTGAAGTCTAAAGATTCTCCTATCAAAACCCGATCATATAGTTTTTTCCAAAAATATTTTTCAGTATCAGGAAGCATTAAAACTTCTAAGTCTAATTTTTTTACCTCAAATAAAATGGAAAAAGCTTTAGCGGCAGGATTGAAATATTTGACTTTATAATTATGATCAAGAATCATAATCTTATCACTTGATTGATCTAAAATATAATTCCCAATATTAGAATTTTGTATGAAAGGAGTAGCTGTAGGATTATTCATTTTAGAGGATTATTCTTTTAACATTCTATAAATAGTTGATTTACCAATGTTTAATTTTTTAGCCACTAGTAAAACATCATCATCATATTTTCCTAAGAAATGGTCAATGATTCTTTTATTATATTCTTTAAGAGATAATTCATGTGAGAGAAATGATTCTTTTCCTCTAGGACTATGGAATTGTATGTCCTCAGGTTCAATAACGTTACCATCCGCTAATGCTGTAGCCAAATCAAGAACTGCTTTTAATTCTCGAACATTTCCATAAAAAGAATGAGAAAGTAATTTTTCTTTTGAATCTTTAGAAAGTGTTTTAATTGGTAGTTTATTAGCAGTACAAAATTCCTTAATGAATTGTTCGGCAAGGAAAAAGATATCATTTCCTCGTTCCCGAAGTGGGGGCAGATTGATAGGTAATCCTAAAAGTCGGTAATATAAATCTTCTCTAAAAGTTCCTTTTTCTACTTCTTCTGCAAGGTTTTTATGAGTTGCGACGATAAGGCGAGAATCAAATTTTATAGACTCATTTCCACCTACTCTCATTATTTCTCTTTCTTGAAGTGCTCTTAATAATTTCGATTGTAAATTAATATCCATCTCTGCAATCTCATCCAAAAATAAAGTACCATTATTTGCTAATTCAAATTTTCCGATTTTTCGAGTATTGGCACCTGTAAAAGCTCCTTTCTCATGTCCAAATAATTCACTTTCTAATAACTCTTTTGGAATTGCTGCCACATTAACTGCAATGAATTTACCTTTCTCTTGTTGAGAATTATAATGAATGGTTTTTGCCACTATCTCTTTTCCTGTACCTGTTTCTCCTTGAATGGTAACTGAAATATTAGTTTTAACTGCTTTCGAAATCAACTTATAAATCCTTTGCATCGGTTTGCTTTGTCCGATAAGGTTACTTTTTAAATTAAATTTATCTCCAAGCTGTTTTTTTAAGTATTCAATTTCTTGTTGGAGTAGTAGTTGTTCTTTAATTCTTTGAACGGTGAGCAATAATTTATTTTTAGTATCATCATCTTTTACAATATAAAAAAAGGCACCCTCTTTCATCAAATCTACTGCTACGGAAATGTCTTGTTGACCTGATAAAATAATTATACCAATACTAGAATTATACTTTTGAATTTTTGATAACACTTCCTTTCCGTTCATATCAGGTAAGGAATAATCAAGTGTGATGATGGAAGGATTTAAATATAAATTGTCTAAACATTCTTTACCTGTAGAAAAAATATGAACCTCATGTTCTGGATCCATTTCCAAAACATACTTGATGATCTTAATATAAATAGGATCATCCTCTACTATAAAAATTTTTTTAGTTGAAAATTTTCTTTTCATTCTATTTTACTAGAGGTTATTCTAAATAGTTTTAAAACCTAATAAATACAAGGTATTTGACTCATTCCAAATTTGTAATTCAGAATTATGTCTAATTGTTATATCTGGCTTATTTTTTATTACTCAATAATTGTAGATAAAAGGAAGTGTATTGAGAATTAATGTTTTGAAAGGTAATCTTAAATTTCTAGTGTTATACGAGTATGCAAAAATAATTAATTATTCGATAAACTCATTATTATAAAATTAGATTAATCAAGAAAATTCGTCACAGAAGATGAATTATCTAATAATAAGGCATAAAGTACGTATTTCTTATACTTTTAATTTGAAATAAAAAATAATATTTAAATTAATCATTAAGAACTCTTTAAGTATGGAATATATATGATATGTGTATTTTTTAAACATAGAAATAAAAAGAATGTGAAGTTTATTGATTTCAAAATAGTCACATTTTTTACTACCATTTACCCTTTACAACCTATGAAATCGTCTTTTTAGGCAGAACATTTGTTTAGTTAATGCTGTACGCTGAATTCTAAAATTCAACTTAGTACAATCCTCTCAACTCCTTCCTTTTTTTTATAAAAAATTAAAACACTAATAGAACATCTCTTTTAAGAAGTAAGATTATTAACCATGACTGCGCTCTATTTTCCAAATCTTGTGCAGAAATAAAATTAAAGAGAATGTCAAAATTTAACGTATTAACGCTTGGAGAATTTATTCACCAAGAAGGAATGGATATCGCATTAAGATCGTTTGCAGAGTTGTACCATGATGTCACGTCAAAACATCAAAAACAAATGCGACTTGCTATGATTTCCAAAGGAATACTTTCTGATTATATTCAGGATCAAATCCACGAATTAAAAATAAATGATGCCATAGAAATCGTACCTTGGAGTGAGCAAGAAGCTATTGAAGATTGGTATGAAAAAGCTTCAATTATGCTCTTACCATCAATAGATAATATTTCAAAACTAGTATCGGAATCTTTTTCTTTTAGTCTGCCAGTTGTTTGTTATGAAAATGAACAATTGCATGATATCATAGATCAATCTTGTGGAATGATGATTGACTATGGCAATACTCCACAAAATATTCTTAATTTTTCGGAGGTCTTAAAAATGCTTTATTTTGATCCAGAAGCAAGAAAGATTTTGAAAAAAGGTGCCAACCGAAAGTATGAAACAAAATTTTCCTGGGGCTTTTCTAAAGCGTCTTAAAAACGGACGCTTCGCTTGACGTTTCGAATAATTTAAAAAAACGT
>Ga0114957_1004927_pt1 | contig 11254 bp, 6 predicted proteins | sample BantaG_FD_87175 | JGI IMG/M metagenome (GOLD analysis project Ga0114957, IMG submission 87175) | Marine algal microbial communities from Bantry Bay, Ireland - BantryBay_4 metaG | ecosystem: Host-associated > Algae > Red algae > Unclassified | place: Bantry Bay, Ireland | collected 2014-11-21 | reverse complement strand
TATCCATCACAAAATCTTCTAAAAATGCAGTAGAAGAAATGATCAGTATCGGTAATTACATTTTTAGTTTTTTCCGAGATATGAATCCTGGACTCATATATGACTTAGAGAAGTATCATCCCATAGTTTGGGATCATATTGAAAAAAAGCACTTCACTTTTATAGAGAAAACGATATCCGATAATATTAAAAAAGGCCAAAAAGCAGGACTCTATCGTAAGCAAATTGACTCGGATATTATTTCAAAATTGTATATCGGACAATCAAGAATAATCGCGGACGAAGAAATTTTTCCCATTCGAAAATTTCAACGGTCTACTCTTTTTACAGAATTCTTTTCTTATCACCTCAATGGTATTACAACCGATAAGGGAAGAAAATATTTAAATAATAAAATCGATTTTAAGTGATTAAATACATAACCCTCATTATCGTCATTTGTTTCTATGGTTCTGCGACGAGCCAAGATCAGTTTAGCTTAAATCAAGCCATAGCGTATGCTTATGAGCACAGCAACACCATGCAAATCAGCAGTCTCAATATCCTAGATGCAGAAAGTCAAATCGACGAATTTAAATCCATCGGAAAGCCAAAAGTATCAGCGGAAATTGGATACCAATATTACCTAGTAAGACCACAGACCGTTCTACAAGATTTTGTATCTCCTGCTGTATTTGGAATACTAGATGAACTAGATCAATTACCTACCGGTTTTCAAATTCCAACACCCGTATCGCAAGAAGTTTCTTTTGTAACCAACAATAATCTAAACCTAGGAATAGATGCTTCCTGGCTCTTGTTCGACGGATCATATTTAACAGGTTTAGAGATTGCAAAATTATATCGTGTTTTAGTAGCTAAAGAAAAAGACATAACCAAGCAGGAAATAAGATCTAATATCACTAAAGCATATCTCGGCATTCTTATTATCGAAAAAAACATCGCCATCTTAAAAAAGAATTTAACAACTGCAGAAAAAAATCTAAAAGAAGTAATCGCCTTTTATGAAAATGGATTTGTGGAACAACTCGACGCACGTCGCATAGAGCTATCTGTGGGAAATTTAAAAACCCAAATAACAAGTCTTGAATATTCTATACAAGGTGCCTACGACGTTTTAAAATTTCAGATGGAGTACCCGTTGTCTAAGGAAATCATTTTAACGGAGGAATTGGAATCTTTAGTCGATAAAATAAGTATTGAAAATCTCGAGATCGATGAAACTATAGATTACTCTAAACGTGCGGAATATGCCAATATCAATTTAGGTCAAGAACTAAATGAGCTTAACCTAAAAAGAACAGAAAAACAAAAACTACCGACGGTGAGAGCATTTGCTTCTGTCTCAGAAACCCTACAGCGAAATAATCTTTTCAGTTCGGATGAAGCAGGGTTTTTACCGACAGCAGTAGCAGGCTTTTCTGTAAACTATAATATTTATGATGGCGGAAATCGGTCCGCCACAGAGCAACGTCTAGCAATAGAAATTGAAAAAACTGAAATACAAAAAAGAGCGTTTGAGAGAGGTGTAAAGCTACAAGTACGTAGCGCAAAGATGAATTTGTTAAATGCTAAATCAGCATTAGACAATGCCAAAAATTCACTATCCATTACACAAGAAATTTATGATAAAACATTAATAAAATATAAGGAAGGTGTCGGCTCTAGTATAGAAGTTACGCAAGCAGAAGCATCTCTTTATAGTGCTCAAAGTTTTTACATCAATGCGATTTACGATTTAGTAATAGCAAAAACCGAATTAGACATCGCAACGGGCGAATTATAAAACCATCCACTTTTTTTAAATTATGAATAAATTAATATCACTTCTACTTATAATCCTTTTAACCACATCCTGTGCTAAAGAAAAAAAATACGCAGACGACTTAAAAGGAAAAAAAGAAAACCTCACGGATCTTAAGTTAGAACAAAAAGAAACTTCAGAAAAAATTGCTGCCTTAGAAAAAGAGATAGAAAAACTCGATCCAAAAAAAGAAATTGATCCTATAAATATATCTGTCAGAAAAGTGGAGTCTACTACTTTTCAAAGCTATTCTAATATTCAGGCAAGTGTAATAGGTGATGACATCGTAAGCGCTAGTAGCTCCATGGGAGGAAGGATCTTAAGTATGACTGTAAGGGAAGGTGACTATGTAAAAAAAGGCGCTTTTATCGCATCTATAGATGTAGAAACTATGGATAAACAAATTTCAGAAATTCAGACTTCTTTAGAATTAGCAACTACTGTTTACCAAAGACAAAAACGCTTATGGGATCAGAACATCGGTTCAGAAATCCAATACTTAGAAGCAAAAAACAATAAAGAAAGAATTGAAAAATCCTTAGAAACATTACGATCTCAAATAGCCAAGAAAAATGTATACGCTCCTATTTCTGGTTATATAGATAGAGAGTTTTTAAAACAAGGAGAAATGGCTTCTCCTGGTATGCCCATCGTACAGATCCTAAATACAAGTAAAGTAAAAGTGGTCGCTGATGTACCCGAAAATTTCTTAGGTAAAATTAAAAGAGGCGATATGGTAGAAATATTTTTTCCTGCAATCGACAAAACAATTACAAAGAAAATCTCCATGATGGGACGATCTATCGATCCCTCTAATAGAACCTTTAAAATAGAAATAGCTGTTCCGAGTTCTGGGAATCTAAAGCCCAACTTGTTAGCCGATGTAAAGGTCAAAGATTTTGAAGCGGAAAATGTGATTGCCATTCCTGTGCAACTAGTCAAGCAAGAAGTAAATGGAAAAAAATATGTTTTTACTGCAAAAGAGATTCAAGGAAAAGTACTAGCCAAGAAAAAATATGTAATGACAGGAAAAAGCGATAATGATAAGATTATTATTGAGGATGGTTTATCTGTGGATGATTTAGTTATAGAGGATGGCTCAGAAAAGGTAACAGAAAATGACTTGTTGAAAATTCTTAAAACTGAAACTTCCGAGGATGACCAATAGAGAAGACAAACCAATAGCTAATAAATATTTTAGTCTAACAAATTTTGCGGTAGATAATAGTACGAGCATATTTATTATCACTTTAATGATTCTCCTTTTTGGGATTCAATCCTATCAAGTAATGCCTAAGGAGCAATATCCAGATGCATCTTTAAGCCAGGTATTTATCAACACCATTCATTTTGGAAACTCGGCAGAGGAAATTGAAAGTTTAATAACAAGACCATTAGAAAAAGAATTATTATCACTTACCGGTTTAAAAGAATGTGTTTCTACTTCCATGCAAGACTACTCGGTGATCGTAGCAGAGTTTGATAGCCAAACTAAAGTTTCCGATGCCGTTTTAAAAGTAAAAGATGCAGTGGATAAAGCTACTAGCGAATTACCAGATGACCTTACAAAAGAACCTTCTATTGAAGAGATAAACTTCTCTGAGCTTCCTATTGTAACCGTAAATATTGCGGGAAACTATAGCATGGACGAACTAAAGATATATGCAGAAGCAGTCCAGGACAAACTAGAAGATCTAAAAGAAATCACGGAGGCAGAAATGAAAGGTGCTCTCGATAGAGAAGTAAAAATAGAAGTGGATCTTTTTAAAATGCAAAGCTTAAAAGTTTCTTTTAATGACATTGAAAATGCGGTAAAATCCGAAAACCTGACCATGTCTGGCGGAGAACTCGTTAAAAATGATTTTAGAAGAACGGTCCGAATCCTAGGTCAATTTGAAAACATTAATCAAGTAAAAGATTTAATCGTTAAATCAGAAAACCAAAGGCCTATTATTTTAAAAGATATAGCTGCTGTAAAATATGGTTTTCAAGAAAGAACAAGTTATTCCAGAGCAGATGGCCTACCCGTAATATCCTTAGACATCATTAAAAGACGAGGCGAAAATATGTTATCTACTATTGATAATTTAAAAGTAGCCATTGATAAAGTTAAGGTCTCTTTACCTGATGATATAAGCATTACCCTTTTTAATGACTTATCCGTAAATACACGTAATCAAGTCAGTAATTTAGAAAACAGTATCATCTCTGGAGTTATACTAGTCATCCTAGTATTGCTCTTTTTCCTAGGTTTAAAAAACTCCATGTTCGTCGGAATCGCCATTCCACTTTCCATGTTGATGGGTATTTTATTTCTGCATATCTCTGGCACTACGATGAATGTAGTGGTACTATTTTCTCTAATACTAGCGCTAGGTCTTCTAGTGGATAATGCCATAGTAGTAGTAGAAAATATTTATCGTTATATGCAAGAAGGACACGACTCTCAGGAGGCGGCAAAGAAAGGAGCTGGAGAAGTAGCATGGCCTATTATTGCTTCGACAGCGACGACACTAGCTGCGTTTTTACCTCTGGCGTTTTGGCCCGGTATGATGGGTTTATTTATGCAGTATATGCCGATAACCCTTATATTAGTTTTAGGATCATCTCTTTTTGTAGCGCTGGTTATCAATCCTGTTTTTACATCTAGTCTCATGTCTCTTCAAAAAAATACCGTTTCTAAAAAAGAGAAGAAAAGACGTAGAAAGAATATTACGATTGCTTTAGTTATTATGCTTGTATTAGGAATCATAGGACATCTTGCAGGTATCCATGTGCTTAGAAATATGATGGGCTTTGCCATATTACTGACGGCATCCAATTTTATAATTTTTCAACCTGCTTCCATATATTTTCAAAACCGTATTCTACCTAAATTAGAAAGAGGATATCGATATTTTGTTCAGTTTGCTCTGAATAGATGGAACCCCGTTTTCTTTTTGATAGGTACTATTTTTCTACTCGGTTTGTCAGCTTTTATCATGCAAAAAAGCCAACCCAAAGTAGAATTCTTTCCTCAACCGGATCCGGTTTATGTAAATGTATTTGTAGAGTTACCCTTTGGTTCAGATATAGAGGCAACTAACGTAATCCTAAGTGAGCTAGAAGAAAAAGTCATCAAAGTAGTAGGAGATAGAATGACAATTGTAGATGCGATCTTAACTCAAATCGGTGAAAACACATCTGATCCTAATGCCCCTCCAGAACCAGGTGCGACACCTAACAAAGCAAGACTGACTGTTTCCTTTTTGCCAGCTGAACAAAGAGACGAAATCTCAACTAAAATTATAATGGATGATATCCGTAAAAATTTAGCTGGTTACTCTAAGGCTAAAATCGAAGTAGCCGCGGCAGCCGCCGGTCCCCCTACAGGAAAGCCTATTGCGATTGATTTAAGAGGAGAAGAAGTAGATTCACTAATACTGATTTCACAACGATTAATTACAAAATTAGAAAGATCTGGAATCGATGGAATTGAAGAATTAAAAGCAGATGTCAATATTAATAAACCAGAAATGCTTATTAATATCGATAGGATGGCATCCCGTAGATATGAGTTGTCAACCTTTAGTATTTCTGATGCATTACGTACATCTATTTTTGGAAAAGAAGTTTCTAAATATAAGGACGGAGAAAAAGAATATCCAATTACAGTACGATTACAAGAAAATCAACGGAATAATATAAGTGATCTTATTAATCAGAAAATTACGTTTAGAAATCCCGCTAATGGTCGGATTGTACAAGTACCCATTTCCTCTGTGGCCGATTTTGAATATTCCTCTACTTATAATTCGATCAGGAGAAAAGATGGGGATCGGACTTTACTTGTTAGTTCTAATTTAATCGAAGGCTTTAATGCCAATGAAGTAGTTGCATTAATACAAGATGAGCTCACTGATTTTAATTTACCGGAAGGTTATACGCTTTCTTTTGCAGGAGAGCAACAACAGCAAGCAGAAGATATGGCTTTTCTGAGCTATGCATTTATGATCGCTCTATTTATGATATTTATCATTTTAGTCGCTCAGTTTAATTCTATCATATCTCCCTTTATTATTATACTCTCTGTGGTTTTTAGTACAATCGGAGTGATGCTAGGATATGCATTTACGGGGATGACTATTAGTGTTATTATGACGGGTATCGGGGTTATATCATTAGCAGGAGTGGTAGTAAATAATGCCATTGTACTGGTCGATTATGTTGATCTTTTAGTTGTAGGAAAAAGGAAATCTTTAGGATTTGAAAATATGTCTCAGCTAAAAACCTCTGATGTAAAAGACGCCATTATCAAAGCAGGAGAAACAAGATTACGTCCAGTACTTTTGACGGCCTTGACGACTATGTTAGGATTGATCCCGTTAGCCATTGGATTTAATTTTAACTTCTTTACGTTAATTAGTCGATTAGACCCTCAGGTATTTATAGGTGGTGATAATACAGCCATGTGGGGACCGATGGCATGGACTATAATATTCGGATTATTTTTTGCAACCTTTTTAACGTTGATTGTTGTTCCAGTAATGTATTGGCTTGCTTATCGATTAAAAAGATGGACAGGCTCTATAGGTAAAAGTAAAATCATAGAATTACAGCCAGAGGCTAGTTAAAAGATATAATAGAAATGGATAAAACTAAAAAAGAAATATCCTCATTGAGAGAATCGTATTCACTTTCGACTTTAAGTCGAAAGGATCTTCTACCCGATCCGATGGCTCAGTTTACCCAATGGTTTAATGAAGCAAGAAATTCAGAAATTCTTGAACCTAATGCAATGACCCTCTCTACTGTTTCTAAAAAAGGAATTCCTTCCTCTCGGGTTGTACTACTAAAAGAGATAGAAGCGGATGGTCTTATTTTTTACACAAACTATGAAAGTCATAAAGCCAGAGAAATCCAAGGTAACCATCATGTAGCCATTTGTTTTCTATGGAAAGAGATACAGCGACAGGTACGGATAGAAGGTAAAGCCAGCCCAATTTCTAGAGAGCAGTCTAAAAATTATTTTCAGTCTAGACCTAAGGCTTCTCAGATAGGTGCATGGGCATCCGAACAATCAACTGTAATACAAAGCCGAGACGTACTCGAGTCTAAAAAGAAATACCTAGAAGAAGAATATGCACATACTGATATGTTACCGTTACCACCTAACTGGGGAGGTTACAAAATAACCATAGATGCGATCGAATTTTGGCAAGGAAGAAGAAGTCGATTACATGATCGATTTAGATATCAACAAGAAAATAATAGCTGGGTAATTCATCGATTAAGTTCGTAATTATCATAAAATGTGATTTTAAGTTAATCACATAACTTCCCTTTTGATTTCTCTCCAATGGGAAAACTACCTTTTAATTTTTCCACTGACATGGATTAAAGGATAGATAATTCTTGAGCAAAAATTTATATATTTTTCTTTAGAGATTTTCTAAGCAAGCGTTTAGAAAAAAAATTGAATACTTGATCGCCTTAATATCTAATTATTTAAAATCTTTTATTGTCGATCATGTCCCAAATCAAAAAGTCCTCTAAATTAATGGCTATCGTAATCCGATTATAAAAACGACTACGCTCGCTACCATAAGCGATTTCTATATCTTCGGAATAAACCATTGGTAAATTAATCTGTACTGCCTTAAAATCTAACATGATTCCAGCACTGTAAAACAATTGCCTTTCTAAAGGGTCGCTAGATACACTCTTAGTATTAACCATAGCTACATCACCAAAAATTTTTATTGGTAAAAAGGTAGGCAAGTTTATCGGAAGATCTGTTTTTAAATTTAAAGCCATTAAATAATCATTTGAGTATCCCTTTCTAGAAGCACTCCCGATGGCATTTCTAAATCCACCTTCTCTAATCGTAATCTGATTATTAGCGACCGTTGCAGCCCCATTTCCATTTCTATCTAAAAAAGGTTGTTCAAATAAAATATCATTATGACCTTCGTTAAATAAAGAAAGAAATCCTCTATTTAAAGCTCCATTAAAAGAGCTAGATTCTCGTTGAGAATTTAAGGCAAACCAACCCGCAAATAATCGAAGATCCACAATTTTATTCTTTGCAAAATAAAACCCTTGATTATAAGTCATTGATAGCTTTAAGTAATTATGACTTTCCTCTACTACATTAGTATAAGCAGAAAATTCCGCTTCTAGTTCTAATTGAGAAGGATAAAGAGCACTGTAATTATTACGATTAAAACTAAGTAAGCTGGTCAAGTAAGAATCACTAGATTTACCCGCATACACGGTCATAGAATCTATCTGTTCAAAATCAAATTCCTCTTGCCGTATCCATATCGATCGTAAAGTAAACCAACTCTGAGTCCTACTGCTCATATTATTATTCATGAAAAATTTAGCGTAAGGCTGGAATTTATCATAACGAGCATATTGGTTTCCTACCTCAGGTCGAGTAGTTAAAACTTTATAATGATATGATCTACGACTTACACCTATTTGTATTTTTCTAAATTTAGATTCATCTGGATAAAAACTATAATTTACCTCTCCACCACCCACTATCTCCTTAGAATCAAAAGCATAAGTTGAAAGCCCTCTGATCTGAAATCGTTTAGAAGGAAATGAACTATTAGTCCAGCCCAAGCCAGCGTACAATCCATCAGCCGTATTAAATCCGATAACAGGCAAAACAAATAAATTCCGTTCTGCCGAACCATTTAATCGATTAGGCAAACTAATCTTTAGATTACTAAAAAATCCAGTCGAGTGATTATTTTCTCGATTAACATCAAAAAGTAAATTTTCTCCATCGATACTGATTCTATCTAAATCAGCCTTATCGATGGTTACCGTTTTAGAATCTTCTACTACATCTAGCCATTGTGATAAGACCCTCTTATCATCTTTATATCCGTCAATAACGACGGGCATAGCGAGCTCACCTACATTATTAATCGTAACCGTATAGGTATTGCCGTTATCTATAACATTAGATAATTTATAGTCGACTTTTTTATTCCCTACCAGTACTTCCTTAAAAAACCAATCTAATTTCCTGTATGACTCTTTTTCAAAGTGAGCTTGGACATCAACCGTAGAAGGATGTTTAAATTTCCAAGCTGCGTAAAAGGATTTCATAATTCGATCAAAATCACTTTTACCTAAATATTCCTCTAGATATAAATAGGATGCTGCCGCTTGCTCATAGGATCTAATTCCATAATTGATCGCTGATAATTTATCTATAGGCGTATCCGCTCTTTGACTAAATCTCGTATTTATTTGCTGCTGCACCACTGCATGACTTAACGTAATATCTTCTCCTTTTTTAAACAATCCATCCGCCTCGTCATCATAATGCAACTTACCATGCTTACTCAGTGTGTATCGATGTTCGTAAAAAGTCGTCAGCCCTTCATCTAACCATGGCTCTTTACGTTCATTAAATCCTAGGGCTCCATAAAACCATTGATGTCCTAGCTCATGATTAATATAATAATCTAATGATTTATCATTTCCGCGATCGGTTACTACGATCATTCCAGGATATTCCATGTTGCCATGTCCCTTTATTGTTCCTTGTACCAGGACCACTTCATCATATGCATAAGCACCAACGTTCTTTTCATAAAAAGCAAAAGACTCTTTTAAGTATTGCATGGCATTTTTCCAGTGCAGTCGCTCTCCTTGTCTTCTTAGAATCGTTAGACTTATATCTCTACCATCTATCGATTTTACTTTTTCAAAATCGGTGATATAATTTTTACCTGCCACCCATGCAAAGTCATGCACCTGTTTTGCAGAAATAGTCCAGGTCATAGTACCATCATTATTTGATGATGGAATCGCTGCAGTTCCTTTACCTGTAAATCCGATTCGCAACTCTGAGGGAACCTTCAAAACGACTTCGTAATTTCCATACTCCCCGTAAAACTCTCCGATCGCTCCATAATGATATGGATGCCATCCGGTTGCATCGTATACCGCCACTCTAGGATACCAGTGCATAAAATGATAGGTATCTCTTGTCCTTCCTAAACGACTAAAAAAGTGAGGCACCTTGAGAATAAATGTAGCTTCTAATTCCAGGCTTTCTGATGGCAACAGCGGTTTAGTTAAAACTATTTTTGCTATATCCTCATAATTATCGACATACTCGATTATAGGCGCTGATCCTTCAATTAAAAAATTAAGTTCTTCAAATCCTCCTAAGGCTGTTTCTTTAGCAAAGTAAAACTTCCTTCTTCCTATTCGCAACTCATCTTGACTATAAAAACTACTCTTATCCTTAAAAGCATTAGGCCATAAATGAATATAAATTTCATTGAGAACGTCAGGAGAATTATTGGTATAATTTAGTTTATAGCTACCTTCTAATTGATGGCTTTCATCATTCAATTCTGCATTGATATAATAGCTGACATCTTGTTGAAAATAATTTTGGCTATAGCCAAAAAAGACAAAATTTAATAAAAAAATAAGAATCAAAGAGCTACGCATATCAATAGGTAAGGTATTTTCACATCTAAATTCCTAAAAAGATGAAACTTATATTAATAAAACTTGTAATATTTTCATTCTTTCTAATTGGCTGCTCTAAATCTAAGGATCTAAAAAAGAATAAAATAGCGCCTAAAACTGAACTAATATTTCCCGATGATTGGTTAGGATATTGGGAAGGTAACTTAGAAATATATAATGCGCTAGGATTATCTCAGACGATACCCATGGCATTAGATCATCAAAGAACCGATACCTCAGGATTATATGAATGGGCCATTATATACGGAGAAGATACTTTAGAAGGTAGAAGAGATTATTTTTTAAAAGAGATAGATGCCTCCTTAGGACTTTATGAAGTGGATGAACGAAATGGAATATTTCTACGAAGCTTTGTTTTAGGAGATAAGTTAGTTTCTACTTTTGAGGTAGAAAGAACGCTGATTACGAGTATTTATACTAGAGAAAAAAATAATAGTATGTTATTTGAAATATTTGCAAGTAATACGGAAAAAAACAAAATAACCGGAGATACGATTGTAAATGGAGAAGAAATACCGATCGTTAATTCTTATTTAAGTACAGCTTATCAAAAAGGTAGATTAAAGAAAAAAACCTTGTCGAATTGACATAATATTCGACAAGGCAACGAAATTACAGACACCCTATGACTGTAATTCAAATATATTAAAGATTCCATAAATGTTGGAAAATAATGATAGGATTTTAACGAAAACCATAAAATTTAATTTCCTATACTTTTAAAAAGAAAAAATTATGAAAGAAACGTGGGCAAACTTACTTCCTGAAATTTGTGAAATTGCAATAAGAGCAGGAAAGGCCATTTTAGAAATATATCATTCTGATTTAGATTTTGGAGTAGAGGCAAAATCCGATGACTCCCCATTAACGATTGCTGATAAAAAAGCCAACGATATTATTGTTGATGGATTAGAAAAACTGAAAGAGCAGTACCCTATT
>Ga0114957_1004926_pt1 | contig 11260 bp, 9 predicted proteins | sample BantaG_FD_87175 | JGI IMG/M metagenome (GOLD analysis project Ga0114957, IMG submission 87175) | Marine algal microbial communities from Bantry Bay, Ireland - BantryBay_4 metaG | ecosystem: Host-associated > Algae > Red algae > Unclassified | place: Bantry Bay, Ireland | collected 2014-11-21 | reverse complement strand
TGGCAGCACGCTAACCGAATACCTGGGTATTCGAGTGGTCTTTGAATGGAACAACAGCGAAGCTGAGTTTGATCTGCAATTCGTAAACCCCGAAAACACCTATTTTATTTGGAGCCATACCGCTGAGAAACAGCAAGAGCGAATTAATGATGAAAAAATAAGAGGGTACAGCGTAGAACAATTCTTAATCGATCAAAGCAAGCCAGGCAAATGGATGATTAACTTAAAATACTTTGGCAATAAAAGCTATGAGCCGACCATTTTAAAAGCTACTATTTACTATAATTATGGCTTGCCAACGCAGCGTTCGGAGGTACAGGTTTTTCAGTTATCCCTTAAAAATGTAAATCAAAACTTATTTGTTTTGCAAAATCGATAGACAATTGATTTAGAAACCTTGGAGGATTTATGATTTCTAAATAGTTAATATGAAAGGTTTTGCACTAAATTAATTTTCGCAAATTCACTTTAAATGTAGATTAAGGTATAATTTTTGTAAGAAAATAATACAACCTAAAAATAACGAATATGAAAAATTCGCTCTGCTTTTCACTCATTTTATTTTGCAACACGGTGCTATTCGCACAGGAAATTATTAAAGAAATAAAAGGCAGGGTGATGTATGTGGATACGCCCCTCGCAAATGCCGAAATTACCATTTCCGGTTCTGATGAAATTACATCGACTACATTTGATGGATATTATAAGGTCGCGGCGAAACCAGGGGATGTTCTAGTTTTTACATACCCCAGCATGCGCGATATGGAAATAATAGTTGAAGATGTCACCAAAATACTCAATATTGAAATGTCACCCGAAATAAATGAATTGGATGAAGTCGTTGTTACCAAATCGAAACGCAGGAAACAAAGAGATTTGGCCATTGATTACGATATCGATAAGTCTATTATCAATACTGGTTTTGGTTATTTGAGTGAAGAAACAACTGCATATAATTTACGGGTTTTCTCTGGTAGCGATCTCAACCGTGCCGCTTTTGATGTGATAGATGCAATAGCATTAAAAATACCAGGAGCCTGTACAAAAGGCTTTTCTGGGGATAAAGTACTCTTGTTACGATGTAGCCCTAGGGGTATCCCGGTAATATACGAGGTTGATGGTCAGATTTTTAAATCGGCTCCTGTTTGGTTGGATATTAGCACTATTCGAAGGGTGGCTGCCGTTTCCGGCCTTCAATTTGTGGCTAAATACGGGTCGATTGCTTCTGGGGGCGTAGTTTTCATCAATACTACATCTATTTCTCATGGTACAAGGGAACCTGAAAGTGGTCTTCCCTACGACAGGGCCAAATTGAGAAATAACCTATATGCACAGGACGCCATCACCTCCGAAGCTATCGAAAAGGGCAAGCCCAGCTATCTTATCGAATTAAATAACAGTGCTACTTTTGAGACGGCAAAAGCCACTTACAAAAAGTACAAGAAACTATACGGCAGTTCCTTCCAGTATGTTTTAGATGCCTATGATTATTTTGTTAATACATGGCCTGAGGGGCAGTTTACAGATACCATTATTGATAGCAGCTATAATGTTTTTCAAGAGAATCCAATTGCGCTAAAATCATTGGCATATCTCTATGAAGCGGGCAACGAGCCAGAGAAAGCTCATAAAATTTATAAGGAGATTTTTATGCTAAGGCCAAATTACGCCCAGTCATATATGGATTTGGCAAACAGCTATCGTGAGATTGGAAATTATCAAAAAGCAGCTGCTATTTATGCTCGATACGGTTATCTTTTGGAAGAGGGATTTCTTAAATCGAAAGGTAAAATGTTCACGAATATAATTGATAGGGAGTTCAATAATCTGCTCGCATTAAATAGTAAGAAGATTCTCTCTAGAAAAGACCTGAAAAACTTTGTTTTTGCTGAAGAATTCAACGGCACTCGATTAGTATTCGAATGGAGCGATAGTGAAGCCGAATTCGAACTGCAATTCGTAAATCCTAAAAATCACTGTTTTGAATCAGAACATTCTTTGTTGGCCGATGCTAATCGTATTAAAGATGAAAAGCTTAGTGGCTATTCGAGTGAAGAGTTTCTTATAGATGATACTATGCGAGGCACTTGGCTGGTCAATGTTAAATACCTAGGCAATAGAAGCCTTACTACTACCTATATCAAAGCAACTATTTACCATAATTATGGTAGTCCTAGTCAGCGTAAGGAAACTAAGCTGCTAAAAATGAATCAGCGCAATCTAAATCAGAAATGGTTCGAAATTTCAAATGCTGGTATATTTGCATCAAATTAAGATAGTTTAAGAATGAAAATTTTACTACTAGCACTTTTTACTTGTTTCGGTTTTGAATGCATAAACGCCCAAGAAGATTACAAAGGTGTTCTATTGGATGGTAAGACCAATGAAACCCTACCCTATGTTAATATTGGTATTATTGGAAAGAGCATTGGAACCGTAAGCGATGAAGTCGGGGTATTTCATTTAACTATAAACCCGGCTAATTACTCAAGCAAGGATACCCTTTTGTTTTCTTCTATGGGTTACGAACCGATCAAAAAAGCTGTTCCTGACCTAAAATTCGTGATGAACGAGTATCCGAAAATCATGATGCAACCAAAAGCACTAGAGCTGCAGGAGATAATTGTTACTAACACTACGACCTACCAATATGAAGAAGAAGTCGGTTATCAGAATAACGGAAAGCAAAGCTTTGGGTATTGGAAAGAAGACATCGCTCTTGGTGGAGAGCTTGCTACAAAAATTAGAGTAAAGAAAGGGTTGCGAAGACTGGGCAAGCTATTCTTCGAAGTATTTTCAAACCCTTCAGACAGTGTTTTGATAAGGGTGAATGTATATAATGGCGAGGGCTCCAAAGAACTACCTAAAACCAACCTTAATACATCAGGGAAAAGTATTTTATACACGATACGAACAGATTCTAAGAGTGTTGCTATTGATCTATCGGATTATGATATTTATGTAAAGAACGATTTTATTCTAAGTCTTGAACTACTGAAAATTTATGGGGATAAGCCAATTGGTTTGGTGCTCGCAGCGAGCGACAATACTTTTACGAATTCGTATAGAAAGTATGCGAGTCAGGGCGATTGGGAACAAATACCAGACGCTGCGATGGCCTATAGTTTGATGACTACGCACTTTTCTAAGAAAAAACGAAAAATTAAGAAGGTTAAAAAGCAAAAAGTAATTTCCGAAAAGTCAGTATCGGGATTTGTTTTCTTTGCAGCAAAAGCGCAAAACAAGGTAAAGGTTACCAATGAAAATACTAAAGTTCAGGTTGAAACCAACGAACAAGGCAGATATAGTATTTTAGGAAATCCGGGAGACATTTTGACTTTCGAGGCAGCTGGCATGAAAAATCTTGCTATTAAGTTAATGGAGAAAACCACAATCAATATCAACTTAGAGAGGGAATAATCAACCTTAAACCTGCAACACCCCCAAATTAAAGTTTTTTTCAATGGGCGCATGATTCGCCGCTTCGATACCCATTGAAATCCATTTTCTAGTCTCTAACGGGTCGATAATAGCATCTGTCCAAATACGGGAAGCTGCATAATAGGGCGAAACTTGATTGTCGTAGCGCTGCTTAATTTTATCGAAAAGTGCCTTCTCTTTTTCCTCGGTAATGGTTTCCCCCTTTTTTTTGAGCGAGGCCTTTTCAATCTGCAACAACACTTTAGCCGCCGAATTACCGCTCATAACTGCCAAGTTTGCACTTGGCCAAGCGACTATCAATCTCGGGTCATACGCCTTGCCACACATCGCATAGTTTCCGGCACCATAACTGTTGCCGATGACCACGGTAAATTTGGGTACGACGGAGTTGCTTACGGCATTCACCATTTTAGCACCGTCTTTAATAATGCCGCCATGTTCACTTTTGCTACCCACCATAAAACCAGTAACGTCCTGCAGAAATACTAATGGAATTTTCTTTTGATTGCAGTTGGCGATAAATCGAGTGGCCTTATCCGCAGAATCTGAATAAATAACGCCCCCGAACTGCATTTCCCCTTTGGCATTCTTGACTACTTTTCGTTGATTGGCAACAATACCAACGGCCCAACCATTTATGCGGGCATAACCGGTTAATAGTGTTTTGCCATAATCTTCTTTGTATTGCTCGAATTTTGAATCATCGACCAAACGATTGATGATTTCAAGCATATCGTATTGTTCAGACCTGGAGGCAGGTAATAGTCCGTAAATGTCCTCCTGATTTTCCTTGGGTTTTATTGCTTTCGTTCTGTTATACCCAGCTTTGTCAAAATCACCGATTTTATCGACTATATTTTTTATTTTATCCAAGGCGTCTTTATCGTCTTTCGCTTTGTAATCGGTAACACCACTGATTTCGCAATGCGTACTGGCCCCACCAAGAGTTTCGTTATCGATTGTTTCTCCAATAGCGGCTTTTACCAAGTAACTTCCGGCAAGGAAAATACTACCCGTTTTATCTACGATCAATGCCTCATCGCTCATAATTGGCAAATATGCCCCGCCTGCAACGCAACTACCCATTACGGCGGAAATCTGGGTAATACCCATACTGCTCATTATCGCATTATTTCTAAAAATACGCCCAAAGTGTTCTTTATCCGGAAAAATCTCATCCTGCATGGGAAGATAAACACCGGCACTATCAACTAAATAGATAATCGGCAGTCGATTTTCAATGGCAATTTCTTGAGCTCTTAAGTTCTTTTTTCCTGTAATCGGAAACCATGCCCCTGCTTTAACGGTTGCATCATTTGCCACAACGATACACTGCTTATTCTGTACATAGCCTATTTTGATAACGACTCCACCAGAAGGGCAGCCCCCATGTTCTTCATACATTCCGTCGCCGGCAAAGGCCGCAATTTCGATAACCTCTTTATTGTCATCCAATAAATAGTCGATACGTTCTCGAGCGGTGAGCTTCCCTTTTGCGCGTTGTTTCTCCAATCGCTGTTGCCCTCCACCTAATTTCACTTGCGTTAAACGCTTACGTAGCTCCGACAATAGCATCTTATTGCTGTCTTCGTTTTTATTGAACTTTATATCCATTTAAAATCTCATTTCAATTTAATAGGATAAAGATAAGCAGTTAAATGGTATTTTAGCGGTAAAAGGGAAGTGAACGAACTTCCGTTAAAAAGAGGTGATGGATATAGAGAAAACAATTAGATGGGGCATATTGGGCCCAGGCAAAATTGCACATAGTTTTGCTAAAGATTTGGCATTGGTCGAAGATGGTAAATTGGTTGCCGTAGCTTCGAGAAACTTAGGAAGAGCATCAGATTTTGCTAATGAATATGGGGCCGAGCATGCTTTTGGCAGTTACGAAGAACTTTTATGCTCTGAGCAAGTTGATGTGATTTATATTGCAACGCCGCATACTGCCCATGCCGAATGGGCTATAAAAGCAATGCAACATGGAAAACATATTCTTTGTGAAAAACCGTTGGGCATTAGCTTGACAGAAGTACAAAAAATAGTTGCCGCTGCTGCAGAGAATAAGGTTTTCTTAATGGAGGCGTTATGGAGTCGATTCAACCCGTCTTTGAGAAAGGTAAAAGAACTTGTTGAAAACGATAGCATAGGTAAAGTTTGTCACCTCTACGCTGATTTTGGCTTTTACGCCTTACATAAAGATGAAGAAGGAAGGCTTTTAAATATAGAACTTGCAGGGGGGTCGATTTTGGATATCGGTATTTACCCAATATTCTTGGCATACTTTATACTAGGAAAGCCACAACGCATACTTTCGACCTCTAACTTTTACAAAACGGGAGCGGAGGTTCAAACGGCTATGATATTCGAGTATTCCGAAGCACAAGCCGTTCTGTATAGCGGATTAGTCTCTAAAACGGAAATGAAAGCAGAAATATCAGGGCATAAAGGAGAAATCTTTATTGACCCTCGATGGCATGAAACGCAGGGCTTTACTTTAGAAATTAATGAAGCCCAAGAACGTTTTGAATTGCCTACGCTAGGCAAAGGGTACACCCATGAAATAGATGAGGTACACAACTGTTTAAGAGCAGGGAAACTTCAAAGTGATTTATGGAGTCATCAAAACAGTATTGACCTTATTACCATAATGGACGAAGTACGGCGACAGGGAAATATTATTTTTCCGTTTGAGCAATAAAGTTAGTTCTCAAATATTAGAAAACACTTATTTTTTACGATATTTGAAGTTACCGCATTACCAAACCAACTACCAAAATCATACACATGGGAATGAATAAAAATACCGTACTCGCTTGGGCAACTTTTATTATGATTGCAGTTGGCTGCGCACTCATTGCTTTGGGAGCCTTTAGATATGATGATGTCGCTGGATGGGGTTTCGCATCGGTAGGTATTGGCTTCTTTGCCATTGCATGGGTTTTTAATGCCCTAAAAGGAAGAGTTTGAAAGGTTGGGAAGATTAGAATCCAACAATCCATTTCTCACACAAATTAATAATCTAACAATCTATCTCTATGTCTGACGATAAAAAAGTCATTTTCTCCATGTCTGGAGTTACTAAAACTTTTAAAACGGCCAATACACCAGTATTAAAAAATATTTACCTCAGTTTCTTTTATGGGGCTAAAATCGGTATTCTCGGCTTAAACGGTTCAGGTAAGTCGACCTTATTGAAAATCATAGCAGGTGTCGATAAAAATTATCAGGGTGACGTTGTTTTTTCTCCTGGGTATAATGTCGGTTATTTAGAACAAGAACCACAACTTGATGAAAATAAAACCGTATTAGAGATTGTAAAAGAAGGAGTAGCTGAGACTGTGGCAATACTTGATGAGTATAATAAAATCAATGACATGTTCGGGCTGCCCGAGGTTTACGAGGATGCGGACAAGATGCAGAAGTTGATGGATAAACAGGCTGTGCTACAAGATCAAATAGATGCCTCGAACGCCTGGGAACTCGATACCAAGCTTGAAATTGCTATGGATGCCTTACGCACTCCTGATTCAGATAAGAAAATTGCAATGCTGTCAGGAGGGGAAAGAAGAAGAGTGGCTTTATGCAGATTGTTATTGCAAGAACCTGAAATTTTGTTGCTTGATGAGCCTACCAACCACTTAGATGCAGAATCGGTTCATTGGTTAGAACATCACCTTGCCAGTTATAAGGGCACTGTAATAGCCGTTACTCACGATAGATACTTTTTGGACAATGTTGCAGGTTGGATTCTAGAACTAGATAGGGGAGAAGGCATACCGTGGAAAGGCAATTATTCTAGCTGGTTAGACCAAAAAGCGAAGCGATTAGCGAAAGAAAGTAAAACAGCATCAAAACGTCAAAAAACTTTAGAGCGAGAGCTAGAATGGGTTCGCCAAGGTGCTAAAGGCCGTCAGACCAAGCAAAAGGCACGTTTGAAGAATTACGATAAGCTCATGAGCCAAGACCAAAAACAGCTTGATGAGAAATTAGAAATCTATATTCCCAACGGGCCGCGTTTAGGAACCAATGTCTTAGAGGCAACGGGTATTAGTAAGGGATACGATGATAAATTGCTCTATGAAGATTTAAATTTTAGATTACCTCAGGCGGGTATTGTAGGTATTATAGGACCTAATGGAGCTGGTAAGACAACCATCTTTAGAATGATTATGGGCGAGGAGAAACCCGATTCCGGAGATTTTGCGGTCGGAGAAACTGCTAAAATCGCTTATGTAGACCAAAGTCATTCGAACATAGACCCGGATAAAACCATTTGGCAGAACTTCAGCGATGAGCAAGATTTGGTAATGATGGGCGGCAAACAAGTAAATTCAAGAGCTTATTTGAGTCGATTTAATTTCTCAGGAAGCGAGCAAAACAAAAAGGTGAACATGTTATCTGGTGGCGAACGAAACCGTTTGCATTTAGCCATGACATTAAAAGAGGAGGGTAATGTACTACTTTTAGATGAGCCTACTAATGATTTGGATGTCAATACTTTAAGGGCTTTGGAAGAAGGACTTGAAAATTTTGCAGGTTGTGCAGTGGTTATTTCTCACGATAGGTGGTTCTTAGATCGTGTTTGCACCCATATCTTGGCATTTGAAGGTGATTCTCAAGTGTATTTCTTTGAGGGTTCATTCTCTGATTATGAGGAAAACAAGAAGAAACGTTTGGGAGGAGATTTGATTCCGAAACGTATTAAGTACAAAAAATTGATACGATAATTTTTTGAGCTGTTACCTCAGCTCACAAATCGAGTTCCATTTTAACATCACTACGTGTGTACTGTATGTCATTTTCCAATGGTACATGCGCAAACCCGAATTTTTCATAAATGTGTAACGCAGCAGGTAATTTGGAGCTTGAATACAAAATCAATTTATTCCATTGCTGCTGTTTTGCGAAAGAGATGGCAAATCGCATAAGTTGCTGTCCAAAACTATGACCTTCATAGCTTTCATGCACGGCCATTTTTCCAAGTTTATAACTATTTTCTTCTATCCGGATAAAAGAAAAACAGCCGACGACATCAGTATTCGATTTTGCTAAAAAGATGAAGCCACCGGGTTTAATAATCGAATCTTTACAATATTTTAATAAAATTTCATCTTTGGGTTCAATAAAGAAGAATTTTTCTAGCCATGCAACATTCAAATCTTTGAAAGCATTTGCATATCGGGGTTCAAAAGCTACTTTTGTAACTAACATATTAGAGTTTCCTGAAAATTGAGAGCTCTAAAGTTATGATTTAGTCAAGTTTGGCTCTAGGTTTTTTAATCGAAAAAATCTAAATTGAACACAACTTCGTATATAAAGCGATACAAACAATCACTTAACAAAGATTTTTAATTTTTTTAATTATGACTGAAACAAAGAATAACAACGGATTAAAAGTTTTGGCGGGCCTATTAGGTGTTGTGCTTTTGGGTACGATAATCTACACCGTTAGCCTTTACCAAGACAAAAAGAAAACCACTAATGCGCTTACGCAAGAAAAGTTGGCTGTTGAAGGCGATTTAGAAAGTTTAAAGTCTGAGTATGACAAAGCTATTCTTGAAAGCAACGCAACCAATGAAGAATTGGTTTCTGCAAGAGATAATATTGCAAAGTACCTTGACTCTGTCAAAACAATGAAAGCTGATATTTCTTCACTTTCTCGTTACAGAAGACAAGTTGGTGTTCTTAAGGCTGAAAGAGAACGTTTGTTAAAGCAAGTAGACTCTTTAACGCAATCGAACACTATGATTGCTATGCAAAGAGACAGCACTTATGTCGAGCTTGAAAAGCAAACTGTTTTTAACGATTCTTTAGTTGTTCAGAATACTCAGTTGGCCGATGTTGTTGAAAAAGGTTCTGCTTTGAATTTAGCTGCTTTTACTATTGATGCGGTTAAAGAAAGAAGCAGTGGTAAAATGTCTTCTACTTCTAGAGCAAAGCGTACAGACAAATTAAAAGTTTGTTTTACTGTGGCTAATAATGTGATTGCAGAGGCAGGCGACAGAGAATTTTATTTAGAGGTTCTGGATCCACAAGGAAATGTTTTGGGCGATAGCTACTCTAAAACAAGCGATTCTGGTTCTTCTGTAACATATAGTAAGGGAACGAATTTCTACTACGAAAATAAAGCCTTGGATGTTTGTGACTATATCAACAAACCGGCAGGTGATTTCCAAAAAGGGAAATACATGATTAATATTTATGATAACAAATTAACCTTGTTAGCAACAAATCAATTTTCATTGAAATAAGAACACTATTCATTAACTATAAAAGGGGCTATCTTTCGAGATAGCCCCCTTTTTCTATGGTAATCTTAATCTAGTTCGTTTCTACTTTAAAGCACCCACCATGTTCTCTGGTTTTACCCATGCATCGTAATCAGCTGCCGATACGTAACCCAAGTTAATGGCTTCTTCTTTCAAAGTAGTCCCGTTTTGATGGGCAGTGTTCGCGATTTCTGCGGCTTTATAGTAGCCAATCTTTGTATTTAAAGCAGTAACTAACATTAAAGAATTGTTTAACAATTGTGTAATCACTTTTTGATTAGGGGCGATACCCGCTGCACAATTTTCCTCAAAACTAAGACAAGCGTCACCGAGAAGTTGTGCGGATTGAATTATGTTGGCCGCCATCATTGGTTTAAATACATTTAGTTCATAATGCCCCTGCGTACCGCCAATGGTAACCGCAACGTCATTACCCATTACTTGGGCGCAGACCATAGTCAATGCTTCGCATTGTGTTGGGTTGACCTTACCTGGCATAATTGAGCTACCTGGTTCGTTAGCTGGGATGATGATTTCCCCAATTCCAGAGCGGGGACCAGAGGCCATCATTCGTATGTCATTTGCTATTTTATTCAATGATACCGCCAGTTGCTTTAAAGCGGAATGACTTTCAACTATAGCATCATGCGCAGCCAGCGCTTCAAATTTGTTTTTAGCAGTTTTAAAGGGTAATCCCGTAAAATCGGCAATGTACTTCGCAACAAGCACATCATAGCCCTTTGGGGTGTTTAATCCTGTACCTACGGCAGTACCGCCTAATGCTATCTCAGAAAGATGGTCTAAACTGTTGTTCAATGCCTTTAAACCATGGTCTAATTGAGAAACATAACCAGAAAACTCTTGGCCTAAAGTTAGGGGAGTGGCATCCATCAAGTGGGTACGGCCAATTTTGACTACATTATGAAAATCGGTTGATTTTTTATGCAATGTATCACGAAGTTTGGTAATTCCAGGAATCGTAACCTCGACTATTTTCTTATACGCTGCGATATGCATACCCGTGGGAAACGTATCGTTTGAAGATTGCGACTTGTTGACATCATCATTCGGTTGAATTGTTTTTTCACCTTCGCCGATAACATTGCCCGCTATTTCATGAGCCCTGTTGGCAATAACTTCGTTCACATTCATATTGCTCTGAGTACCTGAACCGGTTTGCCAAATAACTAATGGAAATTGGTCATCATGCTGGCCATCGAGAATTTCTGCGCAGACTTCCGATATCAAATCTCTTTTCTTCTCTTCCAATGCGCCCAACTCACAATTCGTATAGGCCGCTGCTTTTTTAAGATAAGCAAAGCCGTAAACCACATCTAAAGGCATGGAGCCAATAGGGCCGATTTTAAAATTGTTTCGAGAGCGTTCGGTTTGGGCGCCCCAATACTTATCGGCTGGCACCTCAACTTTGCCCATGGTATCTTTTTCAATCCTATATTTCATAAAACACGTCTTATATTTAGCATCTAAATTTAAGACTTTGTGGAGCAAATCGCTGTTTCTAAATCATTTTTTTAATCCCTATTTGC
>Ga0114957_1004924_pt1 | contig 11263 bp, 9 predicted proteins | sample BantaG_FD_87175 | JGI IMG/M metagenome (GOLD analysis project Ga0114957, IMG submission 87175) | Marine algal microbial communities from Bantry Bay, Ireland - BantryBay_4 metaG | ecosystem: Host-associated > Algae > Red algae > Unclassified | place: Bantry Bay, Ireland | collected 2014-11-21 | reverse complement strand
GGCAGCACTATTTATCGCTACCCATTAATACAATATAAAGTGGTAGATAAACACCCGATGGTGGTGGGTATTAATGAAGGCGCTCAACTGATTACCGAACGTTTTTTAAGTATCAAAGAAATAATTATTAACGACAAACAACATCCCCTCCAACAAAAAAACCTGAAAAGCGAAACCATAGAAATAGCGGTACATAACGATTTATTTACCTATCAATTTATTACGCCGTGGTTAGCACTTAATCAACACAACCATTTGCAATACGAAAAGGTAGATGAGGTTAGTAAACGTAAATTACTAAAAAAAACATTAACGGGTAACCTGTTGACTTGCGCTGGTGGCTTGGGTTATCGCCTTACGCAACAACTGCTGGTTAATTTGGTAGTGCAGCCTATCATTATCAATTTTAAAAATAAAAAAATGACGGGCTTTAAAGGCAGCTTTACCACCAACCTATGGCTACCCCATTTTGTGGGTATTGGCAAATCGTCGGCAAGGGGTTTTGGAACAATAAAAGGGCAACAATAATGCAACTACATTTAAATACATACGGAACTTACCTGCACGTTAAAGAGGAGATGTTTGAAATAAAAATTAAGCAGAAAGATGGTAAGGTAGAAAAGCACCCGGTTGCGGCGCATAAAGTAAAAAGCATTTGGATAGGGCAGGGGATAGCCCTTTCGAGCGATGCAATTGCGCTGGCCGTTAAACATAATATTGATGTAGTTTTGTTAGAAAGAAGTGGTAACCCTATTGGCAGATTTTGGCACAGCAAATTGGGCAGTACTACTAAAATTAGAAAAAAACAACTGATTATTAGTGACAATAATTACGGATTAAAAGTTATTAAAACTTGGTTATGCGAAAAAATTTGTAATCAAATAAATTTTTATAAAGAACTAAAAAAGCACCGACAGAAACACGAAGATTTGCTGAATGAAAGTATAACAAAGGCAGGAGCATATATTGATAAAATTAATGCTTTAGAAGGTACTTCGGCTAACGTAGTGGCCGATCAGTTGCGGGCCTTTGAGGGTAATGCTGGTCGTATTTATTTTCAAACTTTAAGCAAACTTTTGCCAGCACAATATCAGTTTAGCAAACGTAGTTTTCGCCCGGCAGAAGACCCGTTTAATGCCTTTTTAAATTATGCCTATGGTATGTTGTATAGTCACGTAGATAGGGTGTTGACCTTGGCTGGTTTAGATGCTTATGTGGGCATTTTGCATAGAGATGATTATAATTATAAAAGTATGGTGTACGATTTTATTGAGCCTTTTCGCATTTTTGGAGAAGCACCTGTTTATCGTTTGTTTACGGGTAAAAAGGTAAAAGTTGAACATACTGAAGAAATTGAAAATGGATTTACGTTGGTTAAGCCAGGTAAGGTGTTGTTGGTTGAATCGTTTAATAAATATTTTATGGAGGATAAGGTGCGGTACAAAAATAAAAATATGACAAGAAATAATATTATGCAACAAAAGGCGCACGGGTTTGCTAATGAAATTTTACAGTTATGATCGCTTGGGTTTTATACGATATTGAGGTAGACAAAGCCAGAACGAAGGTGGCTAAATTTTGCAAACAGGCTGGTTTATATCGGGTGCAGTATAGTTGTTTTTTGGGTTCGTTAAATGCGAATCAGTTAGATAGTTTGCGGCTGCAAATTGAGGAGTTGATTAATGAGGATAGAGATAAAGTATATATTTTTAAAATGACGAAGCAGGAATTGAAAGAGTCGGTTTTGTTGGGGCAGGCTTTTGATAAAAAAATGATTACCGATGAGGTAAGGGCCTTGTTTTTTTGATTTAAGTCTTAACTCTTGTCACCACTTCTAATGGTGGCACGAGTAGTTTGGTCCACTTGGAGTGGTGGCACGAGTAGCTTATACGAATGCTGAATTTAGATGTTTTTTTTGTGAATAAGAAGTTTGTGCGGAGGAGCGAGGCCAGAAAATTAGCCCTAATTGCAGCGGTATCCTTTTTGTGCAACGCAGTAGAACAAAAAGATTTAGCGGATAGATACCATCTTAAAAAGCAAATAATATTCACAATTTATTTTAGAGGTAACTTTCCTGTTCAATAAATGATTAATCATTATTATTATATTTTAATTTTGTATTTTTACGTTACCAAAGCAGAAACATACAGCCATCACTTCGACGAATGTTTACCTTGTGTAACCACTTTTTTGTGGCTACTTTTTCATATTATTATAGGCGCATTGGTAATTATAGCAGCTTTATTATTTTACTGGTAAGTACAGACAGCATATTTTAAAATTTTACTGTTTTGGTAATTCATTAGACTTTAAAATATTTAAAATGCTAACTCTTTCCTTTTCAAAATTAAAAAGTTGTTATCAATTAAATGCTTTATTCTTTCCTTTTTTTATTAAACCTTAGCCTGCTATTGTAATTTTAAAAATTACTTTAAATAACTTTCTACTAAAATTTAGTGCCACATTTTTATGTTTAAGATCGCCAACTTTTAAAATCGAAAAAATAAAATCTTTATTTAAAAGTTGGCAAACCAAATGAAACAAGGTACTTTATTCTTATACCTGTTTCAGATAAGAGTTAACAATATCATTTTTCTAAGTTAATCCGTACTTCTATATCAATGTCGGGCCATACTTTGTTTTCATGATATTTACCACAAAACAATTCTAATTGATTATAAGCTGCTAACCAACCATAATCATTCATATTTGTAATGCTCCCATTAAGTATCAAATAAGTATCTTCAACAGTAATATCAAATGCTATTTTCTGCTCAAAATCATTCATAGCTAAGTTAATGTAAGCTTTTTTCTCATCATAACTAATTACCTTAGCAAATGCCGCAGGAGCAAAATAAGAGAAAAAATGGTTTTTAACATTACGACTTCGCATACCCGCTTGGCCATCAATATTTACCGACCCTGTAAATATGGTTACCTTTGCATCAGCCAAAATATCTAATACATTTTCATTATATTCTTTTTTTTCTATTGCAATATTATCGAATGAACCACTTACAGCTACACGCTCATCAAAGTTTATATGTTTATAAGCCGTCCATTTTATAACTAAATCTGGCTTTTCAGCTACCGCTGTTTCTAAATCGGCATTTTCAATACTTAGGGTTTCGTGAAATTTATGAAACAACATTTTTTCATCTTCTTCTAATGATGGAAGTCCTGATGGTGGCATTTTCAAATCAGAGTCAACGTTGATGCGCGCCATTATTTTGTCAATAGAAAACTTAAAACTTTCGTAAGCATCATAGCTTTCCAATTCTGAATTTTGACCATTATGACAACTGGCACATTTTTCATTCAATATTTTTTTTAAATTTTCTTCGTAAAATAAGTTTGATTTGCTGTTGTTTAAATCTACATACATATCTATGCTATCGTTGGCACAACTTGCAAAAATGAGAATCAAAAAAAATAATGTGTATTGGGTTTGTGTTTTTTTAAAGTGTATTACTGTTTTTATATTAGTAAACGACAATAAAAGAAACTTTACAAAAGCCATTGCTTTTGCAAAAAAAATTAGATTTTTCATTAAAATTAAATATTAAAGGTTGATTAAATGTTTATTGATTGATTTTTACTTTAGCGCATAATTTTTTTTAATTGGTTGAAAAAAAATTAGTTTATTTGTTGATTTGTATAATTTAGAGAATGCTTCAAAATTTTTTAAAAAAATTAAATTTTTACGTTGGCTTATGTTTGTTTTTAAATTTAGGATTTATGTTTTCAAATATAAAAATTTGTTTCAATTTTTAATACAAATAATCAATTTTTTATATAAATCTATTTCAAAAGGCTATTATTTTAAAAATAAATATGAAAAGCATAACCTTTAGCAACCCACACCGGCAAAAGCATTTTGATTTTTTCAATCAAATGAGCCATCCACATTTTAATATAACAGTTGAGTTGGAGGTGCAAAAATTTGTAAGCTTTGTAAAAGATCTTAAAATAAAATTTACACCGGCTATGGTTTTTGCAATTGCAAAAGCCGCTAATGCAGTTAAAGAGTTTAAATGGCGCATTAGAGATGGGCAAGTTATAGAACACGATTATGTTCATCCATCTTACGCTTTGCATACCGAGGCATCTTCTGTGTTTAGTTTTTGTACAGTAGCGTATCAAGCCAAGTTAACTGATTTTATACATGATGCCTTGCAAGTAGAAGCCAAAATGCAGCAAAACCCTTCTTTTGAAGACGAACCCGACAGAGATGATTATTTGTTTATGTCGTCTATTCCTTGGTTTCATTTTACGGCAATTCAGCACGCTATGCAATACCACCCTTGCGATAGTGTGCCTCGTTTTACCTTTGGTAAGTACCTTGAAAGAAATAATAAATTGATGATGCCTTTATCAATACAAGTGCATCACGCTTTGGTAAACGGTAAAGAAGTAGCAACTTTTTTGGAAGTGTTGCAGGAGTATTTGAATAAACCTGAAAGTTAAATTATATGTCTCATATACCAACCAATTTATCCATTTTGAATTATACTTAAAGTTTAAAATAAACAATTATGTTCAAGGTTAAATTATGAAGCAAATCATTTTAAACATTAATGACAATAAATATTTATTTTTTTATAATTAATAAAAAGTCTTGATTTCGTTGAAGTTGAAGAAGAGACAGGTGATTCCAAAAAAGAAATTATTGCTAATTTAACTGAAGCATTTAAAGATATAAAACGATATAAAGAAGGAAAGTTAACAACAACTTCAGCTAAAGAGTTTTTGGATGAGCTATAAAGTTGAACTTACCGATCACTTCAAAAAAGAAGCAAAAAGACTTGTTATAAAATATCGATCATTAAAAAAAGAGCTTGCTACTTTATTTATTGAATTAGAACAAAACCCAACAATAGCAATTCCGCTAACCAACGTTGTATTTAATATTAGATTAGCCAAAGCATCTAAAAGAAAAGTAAACGAGTAATAACATATTTACAAATTAAATATGCCACACTACTAACTCTCTCTATTTACAACAAAGGCGAAAAGAGACTATATCTAATAAAGAAATTCAAAAGTTAATTGATAAACACGCTTACAAAAAATGCTTGTTATATTAAGTACCAATCCTAACCAAAACTAAAAGCCGCCTTGTTCTCTGTAACAATCGTCAAATTATCTTGGCTCATTAAAGTACTTTTGCAAGCTAAAATTTTTGGCAATTCGTACTTATAATAAAAACGCATTGTATTAATTTGCTCTGTATAAAACTCATTTGAAAATGAACCATTACCATTTACCATAGCAGTTTTTGCAACCGTAGCCAACTTTAACCATTGCCAGGCAATAACTATGGTGCTCATCATTTCCATAAATATAGAAGCATCGGCAATAAAGCGTTCGTGCTTGCCCTTCATTGCAAATTGAATTAAGTGTTGCAACACTTCTTGCAATTGTTTCGAAGCCGTTTTCAGTTGGTCTGCATAGGCTTGTAAATCTTCAAAATTGCTGGCAGCTTTTATAGAGGTAATCATTTCTTTTGTTAAACTGCGCATTGCAGCTCCGTTTTTCATCACTACTTTTCTGCCCAACAAATCTAACGATTGAATACCGGTAGTGCCTTCATACAAAGGTGTTATTCTTATATCTCTATAATATTGCTGTAATGGAAATTCCGAACAAAAACCATAACCGCCCAGCACTTGCAAACCGTTACTAATAGCAATCATTCCCATTTCGGAAGGATAGGTTTTTGCAATAGGCGTAAGCAATTCTAATAAATCGTGGTAATAACTGCGCTCACTTTCATCACCATATTCCGACAAATCGTGATACTGGGAAGCTTCCATTAACAAAGCCAGCGAACCTTCAACTACCGCTTTTTGAAGCATTAACATCCGCCTAACATCTGGGTGATTGATAATTAAAGTTTGCCCGGTTTCTGTATTTTTTGTGCCTCCATTATTTATTCTTCTACCTTGTGGCCGTTCTTTTGCATATTTTAAAGAAGCGTAATAGGCAGCCGTTGCCATTGAAGTAGCCGTTAAGCCCACATCAATCCGCGCGCCGTTCATCATCTGAAACATATTGGTTAAACCCTTGTTTTCATCGCCTACTAACCAACCTTTACAATTGTTATTTTCACCAAACGACAAATGCGTGGTGCAATAACCACGTTGGCCAACCTTTTGAAAATCGCCAGCTGTTATCACATCATTTGCTTCTAAAGTTTCAGCTGCTGTTAACCGTTTTTTAGGCACCACCATCAACGAAATACCTTTCGTTCCTTTAGGCGCTCCTTTAATTCTTACCAAAACCAAATGCACCATATTATCAACATACTCGTGGTCGCCACCCGAAATAAAAATCTTTTGACCAACAATATTATAAGACCCATCTTCATTAGCAACGGCCGACGTAGCCACATCCGAAAGCGAACTGCCGGCCTGTGGTTCGGTTAAACACATGGTGCCTCCCCAAATTCCTTTTAACATATTTGGCACGTAAGTATCAATTATACTTTTATTAGCATAGCTTACCAACAAACCAGCCGCTCCGCCAGTTAAACCAGGGTAACCCGGCAAATTATTATTAGCACATTGACTAATATGCGAAATAGCAGCATGAACGGTATGAGGCAATTGCATCCCACCAAATTCATAATCAAACAAAGCACCAATAGTTCCATTTTCACCAGCATCATTCATTACCTGCCCTACCACAGGATGCACATAAATTTTCCCATCTTCATACCTTGCCGGATCTTCATCCATTTCCCTAAAAGTAGGATACATTACTTTATCTGCATAACTTTTGGTAGAATCTAATAGTATGTCAAAACTACTTTTATCGTAATCTTTATATCTTGGTAAAGCACACAATTTTTCAACCTCCAACACCTCGTGCATTATAAATCGAAGTGTAGTCATGTTCATATAATCAGCCATATTGTATTGTTATTATTTTTTGAAAGATGATTTGAAATGCTAATTTACTAATTATCTGCGAAAAATTTAAACCCACGTTTTGGTCAACCATCACAATGTAAGTTCGTGTTATTTTTTTTTTGAAAACAAACCGTAGCATTTCAATCAAACACCCGTCCCGCTTTCACTCCAATCTTTTTGTTGCTTCAGCGGGTTAAAAAACCCACTGCAACAAAAAGGATTTCCGCTACAATCGGGTTTAGTTTGGTGGCTGCGGGGCTTTGTTGCAGATGGTCCAATTTTTTTTACAAACTATACTACTTTAGTTGATGATATGCCTTGCACAAATAATAATGCTGGTTATTTTTGTGACTGAAGATAGTGAACTCCAGTAGTTTCAATTTGGCAGTTGCGATGATTCGGCTAAACTTAATCATTACAAATGTTGGTTATTAGCTTACTTAATAATAATTTTTTTTCTTTCAGATATTTCATTGCTTTCAAAACTGAAAATGTAAAGGCCATTTACTAAATTTTCAAAATTAAACCGATGTCTTTCATTTATGTTTATCGAAATGTCTTCTTGTAAATAGACCGTTCTACCAAAAGAGTCAATTATAGTTACACTTCCGTTTTCAATATCTTGTGAAGAATTATTAAAAATTTCAAAGTCTCCACTATTGGGATTAGGAAATATGGGCAATACTTCATTAGCGTTTAAATTAGTAATAACACAATCAAAATCGGGGGTATTCAAATTGAAATAGGTTCTAATATGTTCACTTATATAACAAGGTCTTTCAGTTGCAAAAACGCTATACTTGTTTACCTCCTCTTCCCAATCTTTTACAGTTGAGGGGTAATTCCATCGGTTAATATGCTCCTCAATTTCTGTAGCATATTTTAATTTAAAGGCATCAATAACAGCAATAACATTACTGGTTTCAAAAATGGTTTTTAAGCAATAGGAAAATCTGTTAAGAAATTGTTTTTCAAATTCATCATTCAATAGCAATCTTCTAAAGATGATGTTGGAGCATTCGCAATGCGGCCAATCACTATCTGTACTAACTGCATGTTCTATTGAGTTTGTGGTATAGTTGGCTTCGTAATCGTAACCAAACGAATAATCTAAATCATAAATTAAAAAACGCCATTTCGAACTTGGGGTATTGTCTTTCCAAATTTTAAAGTTATTACAAGGCCAATCATAATTTGCAAAATAAATTTCCGCTATTTGAAAATCAATAAAATTTTGAACATCAAGCTTATTGCTAACATAATTATAATTTTCAGTAGTGGATAAATCGCTGCGTTCAATAAAATCTATCAATTCATTATATTCAATATTATCTCCTTCTTCTACTTCACCGCAATAAGTTAAAATATTAATGTCATCTTCTTCAATATCAAATTTATATTTAAAATAAAATTGATCATATTTTTCTCTTATATTATGAATGCCCCAATACTCCCCATTAATAAACACTACTGCTGGTTGGAAGGCCTGTAATTCTAAATCTAAAGGTTCAATAATATTTTGCAGCATCGCATCTCTAAAATGAGTGTAAATAAAATCATTTCCAGCATTTCTAAAAAGGAGTCGTTTATATTTTTGTGCTTCATTATTTTTAAAAATGGGATATTCAATATTGCTTCTACCGTATTCATTTCTAAAATAGGTAGTAAATGATTTTTGTGGATATGACACACTGCTAAAGCCACGCATACGCATGCCGGCATCTGTTTCAAAAGCAAGTAATCCATTATTTTCAAAATAAGTTAGGTGCATTTTTCTTTCCCACGCTTTACCTCGATTAAGGTAATTGCCTTCGGGCCACCAATTAAAACCTTTTTCATCAAACCGCTTTCCTGGTATATATATGCCAGTATTATAATCAAAAAGATTTACGCTATCGGTTGCTATGGCTACTATTGGAAATTGGTATCGATCTTCAATTTCATTATCCACAAAAAAATTTCTTGTTTGTACTGCCCCTTGTAAAATATCGTTTTCAAAAAAACCAAACCTAACAATATTACACCTATAAACACTTTTGGGTTCTTTCCAAATAAATTCGTTTAGTTGCTTCGGGCCAGTTAATGGTGTTGTTGGTATTAAACTATAATTTAAAGGTTTTTGTTGATTGCTTTTTATACTTATCGGCCGTGTATATAACGTACTATTTACTGTTGGTTGGTCGCCATTTAAGGTGTAATATATTTTGTGATTGGTGTTTGAAGACAGTAAGCATAAATCAAAACTGTCTGTATAAAATCCTGATGGATGTGAGCAATATAAATTAGTAAAGTTACTGTTACTTGAATTGGGTGTTGGCATATTGCTAACAGTCATATTTTGGTGGCCATCGGTTATGCGAGCAAATGAATGGTCTGTAGGAACAAAAACAGGTTCAATTAAAGATAGCACAGCTCCAACATTATTAGTCAATATTAGCGGTTCGCCCAATTGTTTTATTTTAAAATTTGTATGTAGTTCGGTTTCGGTGCTTGTATTATTACCCGATGCAAAAATTATAAAATACTGGTAAGGTTCAATACTTAGATTTGGGAAAGTCCATTTATTATAATGCTCCAAATCATCTGATAAGCCAAAATTAAGTACATTTATTACTTGGTCGCTGTTATTATATAATTCGATCCAATCGTTATAATTCCCTTCCAAATCTTGCAAACCAGCGTAATTGTCTGACAAAAATTCGTTAATTATAAGCCCTTGACCCACTAATGGTAGATGAAAAAATAGCAAAGGAATAATTAAGTAAATTTTCACTGCTGTTAATTTTTATTTATTTTAGTATAAAAAAGTATTCGTTCGGTTTGTTTGTTTTGATCAATCCAATTTCAATCCACACTTCAAATCCAAATGGCTACTCGCAATATGTTACTTTATCTTTTACTGATAAGGTGTTTCTGTCATGTTTTCCTTCTGTTTCAATGTATAAGCTCTGCTAAATGCAATTGTTTGCATATTAAACCGCTTCGCCAGTTTGGCAACCATAGCTTTGCTGATGTTCCTTCTGTAGTTTAATATATCTGTAATTAATTGCCGAGATACTTTCAAATCTCTGGATAATTCAGCTTTGCTTATGCTATTTTCATCCAACAAGTAGGCTAATATTTCTACCGGATTCATTTCTTCTGAATACTCTTTGGTTCGGTTTTCGTATTCGTCTATTAAAATTTCAATCAATTCGAGTTCATCTTTGTTTGCGTTGTAATTGGTAAAGGTCAGTTCCTCGTGGCGTTCACAATAAGCGTTGTATTGTTCCATTGAATTAATCTTTTTATACTTCATTTTATTTTTGTTTTTTAAACATATCTACTGTACAAACGTCAATTTTATTATACGCTGCGTGCGTTCCTACAAATTTGATGTAGACTATAGTTTGGCTTGTTGCAAAATAGTAACCTGCTACCAGTCTGTATTTGTTATGTCCAATATTAATTACAATTCTTGTTCTTCCATCTTTTTTGCAAGTTACTAAATCAGCATTATTAAATGTGATCATGATGTCTTGAGGCTTAGTCCAGTTTGATTGCATAGAAACATCATAAAACCGCTGAAATGCTTTCAACATTTTTTTGTCCACTTGGCAATGCTCAATTACGTTTTTCCATTTAGTAATTCTTAACTTCAACAAAGCAAAGATAAGGAAAATTTCACTTGTACGCAATATGCTTACATTTAAAAGATGAAAAAAGATGATTAAAATAGCAATTATGAAAACATTGTTGAACTACAAATGTTTGCTTTGGTTGTATTATTTAAAATGCGGCGAGATTGTAATATCGCAAAGGGTTGGCATCTTCAAAATAGCTGCCTAAATATAGCCATTTTAAAATCCTTTCATCCATACACTAATTCTTTTGATTGATTAATGGATTTGATAAGAATAGGATTTTTTAAGGTATGCTCTTCCACTAAATCAACCTCCCTTTCAAACAGTTTTTATAATTTTTGCTTTAGTCCAATATTTTATCAAGATAATCAGCTAATTCAATCGGTTTAAATTTCACTAAAAAAGCTGAACCACAAAAGGAACAGTTTATCTACAGAATACTTCTTACAAAGTGTTTTTAATTGAGGCATTTGGAAAGTAATCATTTTAATGTTAGACGGCTCTAATTCCATTTGAATCTATTCTAAAAATCTTATCTCCTCTAAATCTGTCTTTTTCTTTAACGTAAAATTCATCTTCTAACTCTGTAAAACAATCTAACATAAATGAAAAGTCATCAGAAACTTGATTTCCTTCAATATAAGATTTGATACCATGAACATAATTGGTAGAAAAAATTTTATATCCTAAGTCTACGAAATCTTCAACTACTTCCTGATTGGGAAG
>Ga0114957_1004921_pt1 | contig 11263 bp, 10 predicted proteins | sample BantaG_FD_87175 | JGI IMG/M metagenome (GOLD analysis project Ga0114957, IMG submission 87175) | Marine algal microbial communities from Bantry Bay, Ireland - BantryBay_4 metaG | ecosystem: Host-associated > Algae > Red algae > Unclassified | place: Bantry Bay, Ireland | collected 2014-11-21 | reverse complement strand
CTATACCGGTTTGGAAGGTGATAGTTTTGTAGAAGGAGGTACTGTTTGGATTTCCATCATAACTCATGAAAATCTCTTCATTACGCGAAGTTTTCAATTCTTTGAAGAGCGTGATTCCAATAAGATAATGTTTGCTCAAAAAGCTTATAGTATGCTAGAAAGCCATCTCCAAAATGTTTATGAGGTAAAAAATGGAACACTTTCTTGATGCAGTAAACTTCTTTGTCACAATGATATCCATTCTGAACCCATTAGGCGCAATCCCAACTTTTATCACTCTCACGCAACCTTATTCAAAAGAAGAAATAGGAAAAATTTCAACAAATTGCTCTATAGCAGTTTTTTGTACAATTTTACTTAGTACTTTCCTTGGAGAGAAAATACTCGCTTTCTTTGGCATACAGATTAGCTCATTCAGAGTCGGTGGAGGGATTGTTATTGCCATGACTGCTCTTAGTATGCTCAAGGCAGAAGGGAACAAATATAAAATCACTCAAGAAGAAATTGACAGACAATCAAGAGTTAGAGAGATCGGAATAGTTCCTCTGGCCATTCCTTTACTGGCCGGCCCAGGTACAATGACGACCGCTATAATCCAATCTTCAAATATTCACGGCCTCGTTTCATGGGTAGGGATTGTTCTAGCAACAGCTGTTGTTGCCCTTATTGTTAAAGTTGTATTTTCATTGAGTAAAGAAATTAGAAAAAAACTAGGAAGAGTAAGTCTTAACGTGATGACCAGAGTCTTTGGTCTAATCTTGCTTGCAATTTCCATTGAGCATATTACTCAAGGGCTCATGCAATTATTCACACTTTCAAAATAGATGAGAAAAAATAGCAATCCCAATGATTAAGCGATAGAGTGCAAACCAAAAAAAGTTCACATTTTTCAGGATTTTAAAAAAGATGCGGATAACAAGCAAACTCAGAACAAATGTTAAAACTACTCCAATGATTGAAGATTCAATTGAAAAGTTTATTTGTGCTGAAGATGAAGAAAGTTTTATTACTTTATAAAGAAAGCCAATTACAATAATAGGAATTGCTAATAGGAAGCTAAACTCTCCAGATTTCTCCCTTGAATAACCTAAATAACGCATGCATGTCATACAAATTCCAGACCGGCTCACTCCAGGAAAAATTGCCAGTGACTGAGAAAAACCAATGAGTACGACATCCGAAAAAGTCATATCATTACTATCTCTAGAATCGTTTTTCTTGGCCAATAAATCTACAAGATACAAAAGGAACCCAAAACTGATCAGATTAGAAGCAATAATAATAGGTAGCCTTCCCCAATTCTCAGAAATATCTTTAAAAATATAGATAAATATAAGGCTGAAAAAAGTAGAGATTCCTAAAAGGAAAAAATCAGTTTTAATGATCTCATCTACTTTCTTTGCTCTTAATGCCTCAATAAAAGAAGTCACTATTTCAGATATTTTTACTCTGAAGTAAAAAATAACTGCCAAAACTGAACCAACATGTAAAATAAGGTCAAATTCAACACCAGGGTCTCGTATCTTCAAGTAAAAAGGAAGTAGAGCAAGGTGTGCAGAGCTACTAATCGGAAAAAACTCGCACAGTGATTGTATTAATGAATAAAGAAAAACTTCTAAAGCTCCCATTTAGATTTGAATCCCGTTAGAAAAGTACCCCTGGTCCTTAACTTTCAATGCATTAATAAGTGAAGTAAGGTCCTTTATAAAAGGATCATATATTGTCCCCTCTATGCTTTGTAATAAGTTTTTTTGATTCATCTTCTTTCTTTCAACGGCATTCAGATTGATCACAAGAGACAAAAGACCTTCAACTTTCTTAATATAATCTAACTTCATTTCCTCTCGACTACTACTACGCGCAAGCCATGACCCCAGTGAAAAATAAAATCTAAATATTTTTTTCAGCTCTTGTGGTTTCATTTGGCTTCTCTTTAGTTTTGCGAAGTAGTCAATCACCTGGTAGGCAGTGACTTTTTGTTCCAATGCGCTAAACTTAAAATTTCCCCACTCAACTCCATCTAAATAGCTTCGATAGAAACCAATAAGGTCAAATTTTTCATTTAAACTTGAAAACCTCAAGGCCATATTTTTCTGTGGAGAAATTCCCATAAGAAAAGCTGTCTTAAGCTCTTCTTGTACAAATTTACCCGGTAAAATCTCAATGTGTACAAACGGTTTCTTGTCTATGACTAAAAATCTAAGCAAATGTGGGTTTCCCCCTACTTGAGAGAGAATAAAGTTTTTTAACTTTGAAAATGAACTCACAAAGGGTCCGAAACGAATAATACTTTTGAAGGCTCCATCTTTTTGGAAACTTAAAGAAGCTTGGATTAAGGATTTAAATTGGGAGAGATAAGCCTTTTCATCAAAACTACTTTTTGTCGAAGAAAAAGCTTTTGCCAAATCCGGAAACTGCAGCCTAAAAAAAGGATTTTCTTTTTCTAAGGAGTTAATAACATCTTTCCATGAAAAGCCTGACTGATAAGAAAACTTTACAAAAGATTTCTGCGCCACACTAAACAATTGAACACTTGGTACATACTGTTTTTTCTGGTTAGTTTGTTTTGCCTTGAACTCAGGATATGCGATATAAAGTTTCTTCTTTAATGGTTTTAAAAAATGGAAATAAGAAGACTGCTCTCTTTGCGAAACTCCGTTATAGCTACCAATACTAATACTCTTTGTTCTCGTATCTATTTTTTCAGGCCCCTGGCCACTCATCTGCAGAGGTAAAGCTAAAATCAAATAGCTGCTTAAGCAAAAAAGAATGAGTGAAATTAAAAGTGATGTTTTATGAGACTTTGAGAAAAGCCTTGAGCCAATAAGTACCTCTTTCATTGTTGATCTAGACAAAAGGGCCGGTATGTCTAGAAGTAAATTAAATGGCGTTAAGATGATGCCAAACATTTCTCTTAAAGCAGCTTTAAGGTTTGGTAAACTTGATTCCTGAACGGAGATCAGTGAAACCAACTGTCCTAAAGACTTTTTGAAAATAAGGTTTGCGACTATCCTGAGAAAAGCGAAAATTAAAAATAAAAAAATAATTCCATACAATGAGTTAGGAATTATCCCTGAGCCTAAAGCCAAGATTGTCAAACTTAAATTATGAAAAAAGCTCCAAAATGTATTGTCTTTACTAGAGCTGATTAACTTTACAACTAAAATAGAGAGGTTAATATCTATTAAAAATGAAAACAATCGAACGGGAAAAAAAACACCTAAGGCTTTATCAACACTTACTTCTTCCTTTCCTTTTCCTAAAATATGCACTTGAGTAAACTCGGACTCTTGTGAATTTGAACCTTCTTTCTCTATTTCTGAATCAGATGACGAGTCTTGTGAAGCGACTTCACCATAATTAGTGATTTCCGTTTGCTCCATATCATCATCAACACTATCTCTTACTTCACTCGACTCATTTTCACTAAAAACGACTTGAGTATTATCTAAACGTTCTCCTGGAGTTCTTAATTTTTTCAGGTTAATAACGTTTTTTTGAGTGCTTCTTGTCAACTCAGGAAGCTCTTCTGCTTTTGTAGTAGGGATAGGAAAAGGGACAAAGCCATCTAAGTCATCTTCACTATTTTCTTTTGATTCATTCTTTTTTTCTTCGACTTTAAAATCTGGTAAAGGAGGCGGCGTGATAGATGACTTTGTAGTCTCTTCCAGTAAATCTTCCATTAATTCACTGTAAACAGGCTTTAAGTTCAAAACCAACTCACCCAACCTAACTTTGTCTCCTTCCATGACTATAATCATTTGGTCAGAAGGGATCTTTTGATCTTCGATAAAGACACCTGACTCACTTTGGTGGTCTTTGATAGATAAAACACCATCGGCCAGATATAAAGTACAATGCCGAAGTGATATCTGAGGATGATTACAATTAATATCTTGTCCTAACTTACCTATAGTTAAAACATCTTTTAACTCGCTTGTTTCGCTAAGACCTAGAATTGAAATATCATATCTAACTATTTTTCTTTTATTTACCAAGTTTATTTCGCCCTATGTCCGGAAATTTTAAAAATTTTGTCAACTCCAAGATAAGCCACTTTTGTGAAAAATGTTTCCATAAAACTATCCCAGTAACCTGAATGTACTCCATCGTAGGTCATACTGGTATAGACAAAACACCTTCCCCTCAACTCCTTCACTTCTAAGAAACCAATAACATTTTTCATGTCCCCAGCATTTAAAATAAAATCATACTTTCCTACTTTGTTTACACGATCAATTTTCATATCAATATCAAAGTTAACGCTAATAAGAGAAATATTTAAGTTCATTGTCGCATGCCCATTTTGATACTTAGAGTTTTTTATAAAATCAAAATAAGAATCGTAACGTTCATACTGAGAAAGTTTTTTTAAGACAGGATTACAATCTAAGCTGTGAAAAGCTGCAACTTTTGTTAACATTTTTTGTTTTTTAGAGTCTTTCTCACCGTTAAGCTCCCCTTTATAAGTCTCAACATCGGAGTTTGCAACTGTATGCCCCTCTAATAAATACTCTAAGTTTGTCCTTGTATAAAAATCCCTCTCCTTTAAAATTGTTCGTAAGTCTGACTTTAAAGCTGCAATTGAGTGAGTAGACAGGAAGATAAAAACAAAAATTATGAACCTTAGAATATACATAACTCTTATTATTCTAATTAGATTGAGATAACGCAAGTAGACTTTCTCAAAGCAATGTGGCGTAATGGTTGGGTAAGTATCTAAAATACTAGAGTTTTCTAGTCAACTCTTGAGAGATGTGACCTATGAGTGCAAGAAAAGGAAAAATTAAAGAAGCAGCGATTGAAAGCAAAGATCAAAGGTGGCACTGCCGTAATAGAGTAACACTCGTCTTTGGAAGTAATGATATCGAAGAGCTTGAGACTTATCTTTACAAAGACGACTCTCTAGAGTTTCAAACAGTCCAATTCCATCAAGCAAAATCTAAGGCGGTTGAAGAGATATTAGATAATTGTATAGATGAATTTTATCGAGGATATGTGACTGAAATCCGAATTGAGCTAGATAAGGATAAAAAGACTATAAGTATTGAGGATAATGGTATTGGCTTTCCATTAAACAAAGTTGAACAAGTCTATACCGAATTTAGAACTGGTTCTAAATTTAAGGACGAAGAAACTGACTCAAAAGGCTTCCTGCATAGAACTCTAGGTCAAAATGGCTTAGGCGCCGCCGCAACATGCCTAACATCTGATGAATTTATAGCAAGAGTCCGCCATCATAATACCAAAAAAGAACAAACCTATAAGTTTATAGATGGGGCCCTAAAAAAATCTAAAACAAAAACTAAAGCTTACAAAGGTCAAGCTGGAGTAAAAATAACAGTCTCTTTGGCCAAAGAAGTCTACAAAAACAATATTTTAGATGAAGATCTTATTCGAAAAAGAATAATTGATTTGGCTTACACAAACCCCGGATTAAAGTTTTTCTTTAACAAGGAAGCTTACCTCTATAAAAAAGGGTTATTTGAGCTTGCCCAAAGAATTGACCCCGAAAATGCTATTTTACTTGGTGAAGAACAAATAACTTTTGAAACAATTAATACTAAAAAGAAAAAAGTAAAAGGAAAGGTTGATATTAGTGTCTCACTATCTATTGACCCAAAGTCAGATGAAAGAGAAAGGTTTATTTCATTTGTAAACTCCACCCCTACTTTTGATGGTGGATTTCATAATGATAAAATCAAAAGACTTTTCATTAACTCAATTAAAGAAAAGCTAGAAAGAGCCGCTAAAAAAGTGAAAGTTGTTCTCAATGATAATGATGTTTTACAAGGCTTAACTATTATTATTGGTATCATTATGCCAAATCCTCGTTTTGAATCACAAACTAAAAGAAAGTTAGTGCGTGATAAAGAACTTGAGAAAGTCATTGAAAAATTCATGACAAAAGTCATGCCTAAATTCCTAAGAGTTAATAAAGATTATCTCGAAGCTATTATTGAAAGAGCAAAGACCAGAACACACCTGCAACACCTCAAGGAAGCAAGTAAGAAAGGTCGTAAAGCAAAAAAGAAAAGAGTTGAAAAGCTACTTGATGCAAATGAGAGAAAAGATCGCTCAAAGTGCACTCTCTTTATTTGTGAGGGTGACTCTGCAATTGGAGGGCTTCGTTCTGCTAGAAACAAGCTGACTCAAGGTGGAATCGCCCTGCGAGGGAAGCCAATGAATGTCACTCAAGCTAGCATCAAAGATGTTCTCGCAAACCAAGAATTCTCAGACGTGATGGCATCAATAGGTTTAACTCTTGGAGAGAAAGTTGACCCTGAAGTTTTACGTTACTCTCAAATTGTCTTCCTTGCCGATTCAGACGTCGATGGAGGTCACATCAATACTTTACTGACAAACTTCTTTTTTAAGTTTTGGCCAGAAATGTTTGAAATGGGCATGATACAAATTACTAAAGCTCCTCTTTTTGAAGTCATAACAGCGAAAGGAACTCTTTACGCAGAAACTCCGCAAGAATTAGAAACACTGAAGAAAAAAGATGTTGATATAAAGGAAATCCAAAGAAATAAAGGGCTCGGAGAAATGAGTCAAGCTGCTTTTAAACATGTTTTATCCAAGGAAAGATTTACTATTATTAATGTTGATAACATGAAAGAGTCTCAAAAGATTCTCGATGTATGTTTCGGAAAAGATACAACCCCAAGAAAAGACTTATTATTAGATACAGAGTAGAAATATGGAAGAAATAAACTTAAACAACACGAGCTCAATTCCTCTTGCAAGTATTGTAAAGACAGAATATCGAAATTATCAAATCTATACATTAATGGATAGAGCAATCCCGTACTTACAAGATGGTCTAAAACCATCTCAACGTAGAATTCTTTACACTCTCTGGAAGAATCGAAGTAAAGGCTTAATGAAAGTCTCGGGGTTAACAGGATTAGTTTTAACTCTTCATCCTCATGGACCTGCTTCTATCGAAAGTTCAGTGATAAATCTTGCACAAGACTTTGCTTTCTCAAATAACTATCCGTTGGTTGATAAAAAAGGTTATTTTGGAGAAAGAATGGAGACCCAAGCTGCGGCCGGTAGATATATCGAATGTAAACTTGGAAAAGTCGCAGAACTTTTACTTTTTGATGATATGAATCAAGTTGAAATGGTTCCTAATTACGATGAAAAGATATTAGAGCCATTGGCCTTGTTTCCAAAGCTCCCTCTAATGCTTCTCAATGGTGCAGAAGGTATTGGAACAGGCTTTTCATCCATGATCCCGTCTTTCAAGCATACTGATATTATCAACTCTATGATTTACTATGTTAACAATGGTAAGCCTCGTAAAATCAAACCATGGGTAAGATTTTATGATGGAGATGTTGAAGTTGAAAAGACTGGACGAATAATATTTAAAGTAAGAATTGAAGAGATCGATGGCGTTTACTTCATAACAGAACTTCCCAAAGGCTGGGATGCAAAAAAGATCTACAAGCATTTAAATAAATTCATAGATGCAGATTACCTAAAAGACTTTATTGATGCATCTGTTGATAATAAAATAGATATTGAACTTATTTTTAAAAGAGGAAAAACTCCAAGCCTATCAGAAGTGCGTAAAACAATTGGGGCCAAAGGAACACTTGTCCCTAATTACACTTTAATTAGTGAACGTGGTGTAAGAATCTTCAAGAAAGCTGAAGAAATTATTTCTCTTTTCACTGAGCAAAGAATTAAGATCACCAAAAGAAGATATGAGCTTCTGATTCAAAATGCTGAAATTAATATTATTAAAAACAACGAGATAGTGAGATTTATTAGAGAGAGGCATTACGCACAAGCGGAGAAAAAGGCTAATAGAGCAGATTTCATTAGCTATTTAAAGTCAAAAAAATTCAAATACTCAGAGTATTTGAGTGATATGGCCATTTACAGAATGACAAAAGAAGAAGTTGCTAAAAGAGAAATATTAATTAAAGAAGATGAAAAAAGACTAAAAGAGTTTCGCAAGATATTAAAATCACCAAAACTTATTCGCGGAAAACTCATTGAAGAACTTAAAGATATTGGAGAAAAACTTTCTAAAATAATGTCAGAAAAAGAGAAAGAGAAGCTAAAAGCACTCAAGAAAATTCAAGCAAAGACTAAAAAGACCAAGAAGACTAAAAAGAAGTAAATTGACTTAAAAACCAAGAATAACTTCAACTCTCCTATTGTGCTTGTAATCAGATTCTTTTGAACTTGATGAGACTCTTGATCCATAAGACTCAAGTTTAATATCAGTTTTGATATCTGTATTTTGAAGAAGAATTTCTTTTACATGTACTGCTCTTTGCTCACTTAGTTTTTCGTTAAGACTAGCTGGACCTGTAGAATCAGTATGACCTGTAATTGTAATACTTTGAATTTTACCTTTTGTGAGACTTTCCTTTAAAAACTCTTTAAAACGAGTCTCGTGTAGCTTATTAAGCTTAGATTCATTAACTTTAAAATATAAAGTAATCTTCCTTGATTTGAGAAGCTTTTCAACCTTTGGAGTTTCATCTTCTTTTTTTTTACTCACCTGTGCACAACTAAAGGTAAATAAGAATATTAAGCATAAGTACTTCATATTAACTATATCGGAATAAGTTTACGGATAACTTAAGAAATCATCGATTAAACGAGTTATTTACCACTAGAAATAGTTAAGATCTAAGTTGAGATAAAAGGTCTCTTTTTGATCTTTATATTTCAATATTATTTTTTGCAATATCTGATCTGAACTTCGACAATTGAGTGTTAGCTTTTTTATTTCACAACCCTCTCCATGTTCAATAGATAAAATCTGAACATCTAAATTTTTGAATGTCCGATCTAACCTTAACTGTAATGGATAAGATTTCTTAACATAAATACTTTCAGAAAACTTGATTTTTTTAGTCGAACCTGTAATATGGCAAGAAGCCTTACTTTCTTTTTTAGAGTCAGTAACTGAAAGTACTTCTATTTCTTGAGAAATATTTTTCTTAAGCTCTCTATAGTCGAATTCATTTACGACTGCTTCAATGTATTCACCGTTAACACTATCAATATGAATATAATTTGCAATTTCACTTCTTGCCTGTGAATCAGAAGCCTTCACCTTGATTTTGTACAAAGCTCTCGAAAAAGAAGAAATAGAAATAAAAAGCAAGAGTATTAAGAACTTCATTTTAAAACCTCATCAGGCTCAACCCGCCTTTACTCACAATATGATCTTAGTATTTAATAACTTTAGAAAAGTTATGGCCCGCAAGCCCTTTGACTTCACTACGCTAGCTTTAAAACCTGATAAGAAAGAGTGTAGTCTAAATGTTGATAATATGGATAATAACCTAATAAATATTAATGTACTTTACCATAAACCCGCTTCTGTAAGTCAATTGTATCCCCCGAAAACCTGAGCCTTGAACTCAAACATCTTCTTATTTTAATGACATTCGATAGAAGAAGAAATTAAATTAACTTAACTTAACCAAACTTTAAGGAACTTTCATGGAATTTTCTCACACATCGGAACCTGACTTTCATATTGAGCGTAAAAAGAAAATGCTCTCTCTTTACAAAGAAGAGATCACCTCTCTTTATGGACATAATTCCCGAACTTTTATTTTTGCCTTAGCATGTACATTTATCCAAATATCTTTATCAATTTATTTAGCAAACAAGTCATTTTTTTTGATTCTACTAGTATCATATATCTTAGGTGCTTGCTTAAATCATGCGCTTTATGTATTTATTCATGAAGCTACTCACAACTTAGTATTCAAAAAAACATTAGCAAATAAAATTTTTGCCATCTTTTGTGATACAGCACTTATCTTTCCAGGTGCGATGGCATTTCGTAAGTACCACCATTTACACCATAACCATATGGGTGTTTACATGAAAGATGCTGACCTGTGCTCTCAGGGTGAAGCCAAAATGGTTGGAAATAGTTCTTTTAGGAAGTTAATCTGGTCATTTTTTCTCGGAGTTTCTCAAGCATTGCGCCCTTTAAGGTTTAAAGAGAAAAAATTTTACACTAACTGGATCGTCTATAACTTTATCTATCAAGTTTTAGTGACCTCTCTTCTTGCATATTTGTTCGGGCCATTTTGCATTTTATATCTATTACTTTCAACTTTATTTGGACTAGGTCTGCATCCATTAGGAGGAAGATGGATTGCCGAGCACTACCTTACCAAAGAAACAAGGCAAGAAACTTACTCATACTATGGGCCTGTTAATAAATTTATGTTCAATATTGGTTATCACACCGAGCATCATGATTTTATGAATATTCCTTGGAACAACCTGCCTAAGCTGCGTAAAATTGCACCTCAATATTATAATGAACTCGAATTTCATTCTTCCTATTTAAAGCTTTTAATTGATTTTATTTTAAATAAAAAAAACACACTATACAGTAGAGTTACTCGAGATTAAATAATATCATTAGTAATTGAGGTTAATTGACTTAAAGAAAAACTATCATCGTACCAATAAATAGGTCCTCTGATAAGTTGTTGATCATTAAAAAAATCCTTTAAGCTACTTTTAAAACCCAGTCTGTTTAATAACATCGTCCCTGCACAAATATCCCAAATATTTTTATTCGTTATAGATATAACTGCATCACACTTTTTAGCCGCAAGAAGTTGAAGTTTATACGCGATACTACCAACAGGGCATAATATGAAATCATCACTCACTACATTTTTTAAATTTAATCGTAAGTAATCATTGCGAGAAATTAGGATCACTTTCTTCTTATCAGTCCTTGGAACTTCAAAAGAACTTTTATTCACAGTGACTTTTCCATCACAGTACAAGCTCTCATCTTCATTAAAGAAGTTCCAAATCCAATGGATATTTTGTTCATCACAAAAGCTTAAGGTATTTAAAATAGAAAAACTTAAACAACACTCTTTTATTCCTAATCGGAATTCTTTAGTCCCATCAATAGGGTCTAAAATAAAAACATTTTGGTGTGAAAAGGAATCTTGGTCCTCTTCTGAGAAAAAAGAGAATTCTTTAAAAAAAGGTGATGATGTCACCTTTCTTTTAACTTCAAGAGAGATTAAATCATCGGCAGACTCTTTCAAAGAAGGATCTTCAATGACTTTTCTTATATAAGCTTTTACTTCAGGTATAAACTCATCATGAATATATTGGTACATTGCCTTCATTGTTAAATTCTACCATCTATTCTAAATATTTATCCATTAAGTTAACGCGGAAAGTCATGCAAAATTTCACCATACTCTGCCTTTCAAATATAATTAAGAAATGACAT
>Ga0114957_1004919_pt1 | contig 11264 bp, 17 predicted proteins | sample BantaG_FD_87175 | JGI IMG/M metagenome (GOLD analysis project Ga0114957, IMG submission 87175) | Marine algal microbial communities from Bantry Bay, Ireland - BantryBay_4 metaG | ecosystem: Host-associated > Algae > Red algae > Unclassified | place: Bantry Bay, Ireland | collected 2014-11-21 | reverse complement strand
TGTCTCCTGAGCTTGAGTTTCGAGTGCAAGCTGACAAATGACGCTGATGCTGACACAACCCCGTTGCGAGCACCGCTGCGCCCCCACCCCCCCGAACGGCCTGTTTGGGCGGGTACCTGTCTGCTGTGTGTGGGCACGAGGACGTTTTGGGGGGGTCGTCCGGGCGGCCGTGCCCCGACGAGCGGGCCGTCCGCCCCCCACCTCCAGAGGCACCGTTTGCGCGGGTACCAATCGGTGGTGTGTGGGCACGAGGTCGTTTTTGGGGGGGTCGTCCGGGCGGCCGCGCCGCGACGGGCGGGCAACCCGCCCCCCCCCCTCCAGAGGCACTGTTTGGGCGGGTGCCTGTCCGAGGTGTGAGCGCGAGGTCGTTTTGGGGGTCGTCCGGGCGGCCGCGCCCCAACGAGCGGGTCGTCAGCCGCCCCCCCTCCAGAGGCACCGTTTGGGCGGGTGCCTGTCGGTGGTGTGTGGCCATGAGGTCGTTTTTGGGGGGTCACCAGCGCAGCCGCGCCCCGACCTGCACCGCCACCCATCGTGGCCATCGCCCTCACCCGCCGCCACCACCACCATCGCCCCCACGCACCGCAATCGCCACCATCGTCACCGTCGACCGTTATCGCCACCATCGCCTCCGCCCACCGTCACCGCCACCATCGCCCCCGCCCACCGCCACCGCCACCATCGCCCCCGCCGACCGCCACCGCCGTCATCGCCGTCGCCCCGCTCATCGCCAACGCCGTCATCGCCGCCGCCGCCCCAACTACCGACACCGCCACTATCGCGTCCGCCCACCGCCACCACCTTCATTGCTGCCACGCCGCCCATCGCCACTGCCATCATCGCCGCCCCCCACCACCATCGTCGCCCTCGCCCACTGCTGTCGACGACCGTCGTGGTGACGATCCTCGCTCGGCAACGACAATGAACGTGGAAACGTCATCCGACGAGGACCACCTCGCCATGGCCGAAATTCTTACGGTCAGCGCGACTCTCACTCTCCGCCGTACGCGCGCGCTGCGTCGCTGTGTGCTGAGGGCGCGGCGCCGCCGAGGGCGCGGAGGATCGATGCCCGGTCGCGCGCCGAACGCGGCTTGCGATTTCGACCTCGGGGCGATAAGCATCATGCGGGACTATTTTGGGTGGGCGGGGCGGCCGCCGGTGTACGGTGAGCGCTACTTTCGTACTCGCTTTCGGATGAGCACGGCCCTCTTCCTCCATAATTGCGACGCGCTGCGCAATCGACGGTGGTGGCGGCGGCAGATCAATGCGACCGGGCGACCGCAGGCGCACCCGCTGCAGAAGTTGTTCGCTGCAATCCGTGTCCTCGCTTCTGGGGAGGCGTACGACCGAGGTGACGAGAACGTACGATTGAGTCGCTCGACGATTGCGGTGGCGGTGGACAAGTTTGTGCGCTTCATCATCCAGCGCTTTGGTCCCGAGTATCTGCGCCCGCCCAATGACGCCGAGCTCAACGACATCCTGCAACGTAACGCTGCACGGGGCATGCCGGGCTGTATCGAGTCGATGGACTGCTCGCAATGGCAGTGTCGCGCCTGTCCGACGGCCCTGGCGGGGCAGTTCCAAAACTACAAGGGCCGTCGCACCATCGTCATCGAGACGGTCTGCGACGAGAGCACATACATCTCCAACTTCTACATTGGCTGCGCCGGCAGCCAGAACGACATCAACGTCCTCAGGACGTCACCGCTGTACCACAACATTGTCTCGGGGGCTTGACCGCCCCGAGACAAGCCCTTTACCCTCAACCGTCGCACGCGCACATTGCTTTATTACTTTGCTGATGGTATCTATCCCCGCTTTCCCTTTTTTGCAACCCCTCACCCGCAGGCCACGAGGCGCAAGCAGCTGACGTACACCCGGCTACAAGAGGCGCTGCGAAAAGACGTGGAACGTCTTTATGCGGTGCTCGCATGCAGATTCAATCATCATCATGCGGCCTGCGCGCTTTGAGACTGTCGGCGTGCTGCGGCGAGCGCAAACGGCCGTCGCTGTTTTGCACAACATGAACGTGCGGGAGGACGAACATGGGTACCTTTCTCAGAGGCGCATGGCGGCTGCGCATCACCTGGACGACGACGTGGCTGGTGGTGAAGGCGGCCTATTCGGAGCCGCCGCCCAGAACGAGGCGGCCGCCGGCGACGACCAAGGGCCTATTGGCGGCGCGGCCGCCGATGGTGGGGCGGCGGCCGCCGACCACCAAGGTCCTATTGACGAAGCGGCTGCGGACGGCGGGGCGGCCGCGGATGCTTCTGCAGGCATGCTTCCTGGCGCCGTACCTGCAATGCACGTGCATGTACAAGGATTGGCTAACGCTGAGGGCACGCTGCTGCACTCGCTGGCGGCGCGTGTGCAAGCGCTTGACGAGAACGCGCACGAGATGCTACGTGACGACCTCACTGAGCATATCTGGGCTGACCGTCGTGACCTGCTGCAGCCTTTTGTGGGATGATGGTGCGTTTGGGTGAGTTGCATAAAGCTTTGTTTTCCTCCCGCCCTGCGGGTTGTTTTTTTATCTCATCCATTTCGCCGGCCGCCACCACAGTGGAGACGACCACGACACGGGCGAGATACCACGGGCATGGCGCGTTTCTGCGGTGGTCCAGGCACACTGCAACGGGTCCCCAGACCATAGTACAGAAAGAGCAGTTTCCTTGACCACAGTACAGAAGAGAACTTGACATCTCAGGTATGCACGTACACACACAAACAACACCGCAAAGACAATCCCAGCCCAAGAAAAGACATGAAACAAAAGAGAGAAGCAGCTCAAGTCCAGAGAGAGACAGAGTAGCGACGTCTCACGACCCAGCACCGTCAGCGACGACGGCGAATGATGCGTCGCGACGACGACTGCTGCCCAATAGGCGGCCTCACCACAGAAGGGGGACGCCCCAATGAGCGGGTCATGCGACGACCGGAGGCCGCAGCGGCATCCAGCGAGTGTTGCCACGCGTCGGCTACAGACGCCGAGAAGACGCGGCGCGGCGCGCCAGCATCCTCGTCCGTCGTAGTCGTAGATCCGCCCGACGAAGAGCCGTCAGTAGACGAGCTGCCGCCGGCCTCCTGTTGTCCGGATGCCTGCCCATCGCCCGGCGGGGCAGCTTGACTTGCGGCCACCTTGGTGGCCGCCACCTCGTCCGCCGGCGGGGCGGGTTGGCGTGCGGGCACGCCGGTGGCCGCCTCCTCGTCCGTCGACAGGGCGGGATGATGTGCGGCCACCCGGGCGGCGACGACATCGTCCGCCGACGGGTCGGGTCGGCCCAAAGCCACCCAGGCGGCCGCCACCTCATCCGCCGACGGGGAGGGTAGGCCTGCGGCCACCCGGGCGGCCGCCACCTTGTCTGCCGACGAGGCGGGTAGGCCTGTGGCCACCCGCGCGGCCGCTATCTTGTCTGTCGACGAGATGGGAAGCCCTGCGGCCACCTGGGCGGCCACCATCTCTTCCGCCAACAGGGCGGGATGGTGTGCGGCCACCCGGGCGGCCGCCACGTCGTCCGCCGACTCATTGGGAAGGCCTGTGGCCACCCGGGCGGCCGCCACCTCGTCCGCCAACAGGGCGGGATGGTTTGCGGCCACCCAGGTCGCCGCCACGTCGTCCGCCGACTTGTTGGAAAGGCCTGCGGCCACCCGGGCGGCCGCCACCTCGTCCACCGACAGGGCGGAAAGGCCTGCGGCCACCCGGGAGGCGGCACCCGCGCGTGTGACGGCACCCCCCGGACGGACGACGGGGGGGTTCATGCCGGCGGCCGAGTTGGCGGCCGCCAGCTCGCGCGGCGGTGGGGGGGGTGGGGTTGCCGCCAACGTGACACCAGCAGTGCTGGCCCGGTCGGCGGCCACCTTCGAGTGGGAACACAGGGTGGCCGCAAAGGCGGCGCTTGCGTCTCGCGGAGTGGCACAGCGGCTGTGTCGCGCCACATCGAGCGCTGCACAGGTGGGGGGGGGTACGCGGTCACTTGCGGCGACGGTTGAGTGATGGGTACCCGCGGAGGGAATAGGGCGGGGAAAGGACAGCGCCCACGGGCCATGAATGGGGACGCAACAAGCAAGGGGGACGCCACCGTTCCCGTTGCATGAGATTCATGTGAAACGTGCTCATTTCGAGGTCAGTCACGTGTCCAATGGCATTCCCTAAACGCTCTTCGCACGGGTACAGCGCGACACTATCAAGTCCGAGATTCCGGCGCCTGAACTCGCTTCTAGATCACTTTATAGCGTCAGTCGGCCAGAGAAAAGACTTGTCTGCACCTGATTCTGTAATTTCCTGCCCTTCTGAGAGCAAGGCCACCTCTTGTCTACATGCTCTCAGGAAGGATAGGGCCACGGGCCAAGACCCGAGAGCGAAAATCGCTGGGGGACGCCACCGATGCCGTTGCATGAGACGTGTGAGCCGTGCTCACTTCGAGGTCAGTCGCGTGTCAAATGACATTCCCTATCAGCTCTTCCCGCGGGTACAGCGTGACACCATCAACTCCGAGATTTCGGCGCCTGAACGAGCTTCTAGATCACTTTTTAGCGTCAGTCTGCTAGGAGAAACATTTGTCTGTTTCCACTTATGTAATCTCGTGAGCTCTCGAGAGCAAGGGCCCGTCTGCTTTACTCTTTTTGCCGATGGCAGCCCTCCTGGCTGAGTGCAACACACAATCGCCTCGAAAAGGGTGCCCGAGGCACCCTCCTTGTCTTCTGCGCGCCTCTGTTTTCTTGTCAGCTTCGGCTGGGCCGGAAGGGTCTCCCCGCGTGCTGGTAATCTTGTTCCAGAAGACCAAACCCGCTGTGACTGTACTGTGGCGCGCTGTTGTGCAAGGCAATGTCGGTCTTGGCAAGGAAAATATGATACGACGGCTGAGCTGGTGGAGAAGTCATCTGGAGTGCATGTCGAGGAAAAAAAAACCTGCCGTACGGCTGGAAAAAAAACCTTCTGTACCTACCTAGCTGCTATTCTATGCTACCAGTCCCCAGGAGGGAGTTGTATGACTACATGCCAGCACACAAATGCAAAGAGAACACTTAGAAACAGGGAACACGGCCATCGGCAGGTACGTCCCGCTGGCCAAAGTAACAACGGTCAAGCACGCAAGGTGCACGGCGTCGTCGAAACGTCATGTCTGCATCAGGGTCGGAGTCCGACTCGGAACCAGAGCTGGCGGTCTGCCGAGGGGGTAGAGGCGGCCGGCGCCCGCTGCTACAACTGCGGAACCGCTGGCGGCGAGACGATGGCGGCGAGGGCGTGCCCAGGTACAGGGTATCATCCTCATATGCCACCCGCGTGTCGTCACCCAGGCTGTCCACATCCTACAAGTGCTCGTCGGCATCCGCAATCGCCGCTTCCCAGTTGCGCGTGGCAGTCGCCGACATATACGCGGCGCCAGCAGTGTGCGACGCGGCCGCGCCGTGCCCCGCCCGGCCGGGCGTCGACAGCGCGGCCGCGGAGGCCGAGTTACCATCGAAAGCACCGGCCGCTGATGTCGCCTGCGGTGCGGCCGCCGCGGCCGAGTTACCGTCGGCCGCGGCGGCCGCTGAGGACGCCCTTGGTGAGGATGCTGTCGTAGGACTGCCGTCGACAGCGGCGGCCACCCGACGGAGGGCGATGCCCACATTGTGGAACATCTCGCTCGTGCGCCGGCCCTCCTCCCAGGCCGCGTTCTTCGAGCGCATCGCGGCCGCGGCGCGCGCGCTGCGCCGGCGTGGCGCCGCGACAGGGGCAGCCGCCGCGTCGTCCCCCTGGTAGCAGTCGCCCTCGTCAACGTCCCCATGGTCGCCATAGCCCTTGTCACTGACGTCCTTGTCCCCGTCGCTCTTGTTACCCTCGCTCTTGTCCCCGGCTCCCTTGTCGCCGTCGCCCTCGTCGCCGAAGCCCTTTTCGGCGACGAGCTTGTCGTCGCCGCCTTTGTCATTGTCGCCGTGAGTGTCCAGCGACGCCCGCAATCCGGGCCCGTTGACGACGCCGTCGTCGTCGTCGACGCGCTCGACGACCCTAATGACCTCCTCGTCCGCACTCTCCGCTGCGGCCGCCAAGGCGGCGGCCGCCTTTGCCACAGCCGCCTTGTCGCGGGTGAGCTGCTCCTGCATGGCTGCGTGACGCTTGGTGGCGGCCGCCAGGGCGGCCGACGCTGCAGCCTGACGCTGCGTAGCGTCGGAGACCGCAAAAACCACATGACTCTCGGCGGCCGCCGACTTGTGCGCGGCCGCCATCGAGGCGGCCGCCGACGTGTGCGCGGCAGCCCTGGCCGCCATCTTGGCGGCCGCTACGTCGGCGGCCGCTGCCTTGGACACATCCCCGTCCGTCAAGCGGTGGCGCTCCGTACAAGACCTCCTCTCAGCGTTGAGGCGCTGGGCCTTGGCGTGTGCCAGGCGCTCTGCCGCTGAAACTCGTTCTTTGGCGTCCGTGGCGGCGGCGGCGGCCACCTCAGCCGCACGGCGCTGGGCCTCGGCGTTGGCGAGAGCCTCGTCGGCTTCAGCACGGTGACGTGTGGCTTCCGCCGCCGCTGTATCCGCTTGTGCTGCCGCCATAGCCGCCGAGTCAGCGGGCGACTTGGACAGGAGCACAGCAGAGGTGCCGGGGGATGCGGCCTAGGCGCCACGGAGGCCGGTCGTACTTGCGGCGGCCGTTAAGTCGCTCGGACGCGCCACCGCCGCCGCCGCCGCCGCCGCGCGCGCTCTCGCCGCCTCCGCCGCCATGTTGCCCGCGCTCCGGGTCATGTGCATGATGGAGTCGGAGCGGGTGCCCGCCCCTGGAGCCCCGGCCGTCGTCGACGACGACCGGCTCACAGGTCACTCCATGGCGGCCTCCTCAGAAGCCTCGGATGCCCACATCGAGGTCGCAGCTGTGGACGCCGTGCCCGCCGCCCTTTTGAGCGCGCCCGCCGCCGTCGAAGGTGGAGTAGCGGCCGCGAACGTGCTGGCCGCCGTGTCAAGATGACCGGCGGCCGCCGTGCGGCCGCTATCCTGCGCCAGGCGGGCGTCAAGCTGCTTCTCCCAAAACGCCTTGCCTTGTGCGGTGTCGCGCACGTCAGGGATGGATCAAAAGTCGATGGCGTGCTTGCGCTTGGCGAGCTCGTTACGCTCCGCCGATTACTTGGCCAACGAGTTGAGCGCGGCGGTGTGCGCCGCCGACACCCGCTTGAGAGAAACGTCTGACCGAAAGGCCGTCTTGGCGGCCTTTGTCCCGACGAACCGGTCCACGTCCCCAATCGCGCGGCGCTTGTTGGGCGTCATGGAGAGGCCGTCGTCGTCACCTTCAGAGACGTCGACGACTTCGCCAGACACTTTGTAGTCAGCCATCTTCATGTGCTCCGCAGCAGACTCGGTGCTGAACTTGGGATGCACGCGTAGGAACCTCCAGCAAGAAATACAGTCGAACCTGATCGCCGACTCCTCCCGCCTTATCCCCTGGTACGACCCTTGTCGTTGTAGAGGGCGACAGCCGCCATGTAGAGGTCCTCCTCCGTCAACGCTCCCGTCAGCTGCTGCTTGACGGCAGAGATGCGGCACCCGTTCAACCGGTGGGTCGCGTTGGTGATGTCGTAGCGGAAGGTGCACTCGAGGATGCGGTCGCCGCGCTCCAGCCGCTTCTGTAGGCCCGGCAGGCGCGCGTCGATCATGGCGTTGCGGCTGCTGTCGACCATCGCGTTCCAGAATGCCGTGTTGTTTATATTCGATTCAATTCGATTTCTCTCGGACGGGATAGATATAACCTCTCCTCTTTTTATCAGAATGCATTTAGGATATGCGTCCCCGGTCCGTATCCGAAGTGGATACGGATATAATGCACGGATATATTCCTCCGGGATATATCCATGACAACCCCTGGTTTGTACCCAACACGGAGTACTGCGTCGTATTGAGCCACCACCCCTTGCAGAGGCACAGGCGCTCGTCGTCCGTCCACGCAATTCCCCGGCCCGGGGCCTTTTTCTTGGGAAGTGGGACCGCCTGCGCAACGTCCAAAATCGCGCGCCGCCCAGCAGCCGTCGGCGGCGCCGCGGCAGTGGCCGCGGCAGCGGCCGCTGCCCAAGCGCGCGCAGCACCCTCCGCCGCCGCTTGCGCCGGCGTGATGACCGCCCCCACAGTTGGGGGTGCGGCGGTGGCACTTGGAGAAGGCGTCGCGTCCTCCATCGCCTCCGGCGTCGCCATGACGACCGAGCCCAAAGAGGCAGCGGCCGACGGCGTCGGAGCCGCGGCCGCCGCCACGGCCGCGGCCGACGGTACCGGCGCAGAGGCCGCCGCCACTGCAGCGGCCGACGGCGCCAGAGCAGCGGCCGCCGCTACGGCTACGGCCTACCGCGCCGGCGCAGCGGCCGCCGCCACGGCTGCGGCCGAAACCCTTTCTCTGCGGGGAGAGACCGGTCGCCAGAGGGGGTCGCCCCGCCCAACTCGCCCTCCTCCTCCTCCTCCCCTTGCTTCTCCGTGTTGTGCTGCTGGTCCTCCTCCTCCAGCTGGTCTTCCTGCCCCTCCTGCTCGTCCTCCGTCACCTCCGGCTCGTAGAACACCGCTTTTGGCACATACGGCGTGGTTGGCCACGTAGGAACGTGCAGCTGCACAGGCGGGCGACCGCGGGTGTTGACTTTGAGGACCGACTGGTTGAGCAGTGGCATGTTCCCCGGGCCGTGCAGGCCCGGTTTCGTCAGGCGCAGCCACGGCGGTGTCGGCGGCCGCTCCTCTGGCGGACGCGGGACCCGCCGCGTCGACCACCGCTTCGGCGCCGGTAACCCCGGGATGGGCGGCGTCGGCGGCCGCACCCAAGATGGGGTTTGTGGCCGCACACGAGAAGGGGATTCCGACGCTGGGGCGCCAGCAGTAACGGCCGCAACCCAAAGGATGACAGCGGCCTCGGCGACGCCGGCGAGTGCGGCCGCGCCCCAAGAGGGGAGGGCGGCCACTGCGCCGCCGGCGGGTGCTGCCGCGCCGCAAGGGGGGAGGGCGGCCGCTGCCCCGCCGGCGGTTGCGGCCGCGCCGCAAGGGGGGAGGGCGGCCGCTGCGCGGCCGGTGGGTGCGGCCGCGCCGCAAGGGGGGAGGGAGGCCGCTGCGCCGCAGACGGTTGCGGCGGCGCCCCAAGGGGGGAGGACGGCCGCTGCGCCGCCGGTGATTGCGGCCGCGCCCCAAGGGGGTGTGGCGCCGGCTGCACCGCCAACACGGCGCTCGACGACGGATGGAGCGACGGGGGAGGCGGACCCGCCTGGGACGGAGAGGAGAGGTTGAGGAGGGAGCTGCCGTACGTACCCGCGTACAGCGACGAAACCGGGTACGCCAAAGCCCGCAGGTGGGTGGTGGGAGGCGAGTGGCCAAACGCCGGGTGGTAGAGCGTCGGCGGGAAGAGGTACGCTTCCCCGGGAGGGTGGTGGAAAGACGGCACACCTGGCGGCCACAACGGTGGCTGCAGCGGCTGCCCGTGCGGCAGCGTCGGCGGCTGCTTCTGCAACGGAGGCGGCTGCGACGCCGCGCTGTATGTGTTGGTGGTAGTAGTGCGCGCAGCCCAGGGGCACGGGCACGTCGCTGGGCACAGCGGACGGTTGCGCCCCACCTCCCGCCCGCGCCGGCGCATCACACACAGCTGCCGCAGGCCTCGCCGCCGCTCCGTCTTGCTTACACGCATCGCAGGCGGCAGCGGAGGTGGCGGTGGCGGCGGAAGCGGCGGCGGCGGCGGCGGCGGCAGCGGCGGCGGCCCGCCCGTGCAAGGGGCAATGACGGTCCATAGCGCCTTTCGGCGCAGACAACCGGCTCGAGAGGGGCGCCACCATGCGCGAGGTCAGGGTACACACGGCCGGCGAGCGGACGCGTCCAGCGCGGTCGGGGGGGGGTGACAGGGAGGAAGGGGTGGTGGTGAGCAGTCGGATCGGGCACAGGCTCGTGTCCGCACGGCGATCCGACCTCGATCCGAGCGAACGCGTAACCGCACAGCCAGCATGTCAACAGCGACGCGGCGACGTCTGGCAAAGGAGTCCCTCACGGCGGGGCGCTCTGCAGGAGGCCACGTGAGGCCAGTGGCAGCCCTGTCTGTCCCTCGCCTAACAGCGCATCGCGTGACGCACGCGACCGCTTGGTCGCTGACGCAGACCATACGAAGGGCGGCCGTCCGGGCTGTTGGTCCCCAGCGCAGTGTCGGTAGCCTCCGACGAACGGCATTGGGCAACGCTCTGTTTGACCCGTGGCCTGTCAACTCAAATTTTCATGGGCCCATTTCTCACCAACCTCTCGTGAGTGGACTGTGAACTGTCTTCCGAAATATCTCTCCTGCAGCTCCAAATAGCAATGAGCCAATCGAAGACATAAGCGTTGGCTTCCGAGGGGCACCAATCGTGCCAGGGCCTGGACTTCCGAGTTCGGTGCTTCCGGAACCACGGAGGCGCCGGGGGCCTGCCACCTGGCACCACGCGGAACGCAGCAACCGGAGGACGCATGCTGCGCACACGCACAACCACGGCGGCCGTGGCCGCGCTCCGGGAGATTCCAGGTATACACAGGACTTCGATCCCCACCGCAACGCCGCCTACATAAAAACATCTGCGGAGTGTCACGAGGGGGCGCCGCTAGGGCCCGCAACGCGGTCGCCGCGTCCCTCGCTTCTCCATTATGAGGCACAGCGGGCCAGCTTCTCGTCGTGCCGTATCCAGGGGCCTGCAACTCCCCCTCCCTACACGCCGTCTTTGTGGCCGGCCCGGACAGATACGCCTCAAAAACGGCATGGACACGGCGCCACACTGTGGGAAACAGAGAATATGTATGTAATCCCAAGAACAGCGTCCGTGCCTCGCAAAAGGGGGAGCCCGGACACATCACCACCGACGCCGCTGCCACGGCCGCCCGCTTTTTTTGGCTGCTGCGACCCACCTCCAGCGAGGCGGGTCACACAAGGGGCGGCCGCTGGCGGTTGTAACGCGGTTGTGCAAACAGTCACGCGCGGCCGCACAGCACACCACGTGGGCGATTCGCAAGTGGGGCGGCCGCTCACGGTCTAACGCATGGTTGTCGTGGCCGTGGAGGGCCACTCCGTTGTTGGAAGGTCATGCTCAACGCCGCTGTAAGCCCTGCTGCTGTAAAAAAGCAAAATTCAAGAAACCAGGTATTGACAGGGTTCGAACCCCCGACTCCCGGACGCGACCCGAAGGTCACGCCTAATGAGAGTGGGGGCCTTACTTCCCACTAGGCTACCCATGCGACTTCCTCGCGGTTTGGTGACCGCTGGTGCATTCGACATTTGTACCCGTGCGATTTTGAGTGAAATTTTTGCGATTTCACATTTTCTGTTCTTG
>Ga0114957_1004917_pt1 | contig 11266 bp, 7 predicted proteins | sample BantaG_FD_87175 | JGI IMG/M metagenome (GOLD analysis project Ga0114957, IMG submission 87175) | Marine algal microbial communities from Bantry Bay, Ireland - BantryBay_4 metaG | ecosystem: Host-associated > Algae > Red algae > Unclassified | place: Bantry Bay, Ireland | collected 2014-11-21 | reverse complement strand
TACTCGAATGTTGTTAAACACATTTCCAAGTGCTTTACATTTATACAATTCGTAGTCGGCATTATCAGAATCTGCTAAGTTCCGATGTGCTTCTGTTGTTAATTTATTTTTTTTGAATCCTGTAATTTTAGATGTACGCACTTCACTATTCCTCCTCTTTTTGATGACAATATCTGCTTTACTGACTCTTCCAAAATCTTGCTTACTGTCAGTAACAGAGTTGTTCTCAATTTGAGAGATTTTTCCAGTAAAATCAGGAGGACGATTATTAAATCGAAAATGATAATCTTGAATAGATTCTGTATTGATATTCGAAAACATATTACCGTTTCCAGAAATCAAATCTACCGCTATTGACAAGCCAGCAATCCGCTTGATATTTGTAAATATATTACCGTTAGCTCCATTCGCCGAAAGTCCTCCTTTTGTGGTTTCATCTAAAACAATTCCTCTTTGGTTGGTTATTTTCGGATTATTACTGCCTATAATATAGAGATTAGTAAAAGAGTTGTAATATGGGCCTGAGCCTATTCCATTACCTTGCATATATAATCCCGTGCTATTTTTTCCCTTAATAATCAAATACATATCATCAAGGTGTGAATAAGAAAACTGAGAGAAATCAACAGCTTTAGCATTGTCAGCAGTTGCTTCTATTCCCAAATTATTGATAGTAACATCCCACACTAATTTTTCCGCCTTGATAGCTGCATCTCTACCAGTATAAGTAATTTGAGCTTTTTTACCTGAAATGAGCGTGCGCTCTCGAATAATTAAGGGCATAGTTGTCAGGTAAATTCCGCGTTCAAATATTACCTCATTTCCCGAGTCTATCGCAGCTTGGATAGCTCTTGTGTCGTCTGTCTTCCCGTCTCCTTTAGCACCATATCCTTTTACCGTTTTGAACGGGTTTATAGTATTACCATTCTGCACTTGACGCATACTAGTTTTTACACTATCTGCTTTATTTGACTGGAGATTAGCGTTCGAGACCTTACAGCCCAAACTACCTAGTAAGAAAATTAAAGAAAGATATAGACTGATTTTTTTAATCATTTGAGTTCTTTTACGATAATCTCAGCAATTCTTTCCGCTGCTTTTCCGTCCCAAAGTGGTGGAATAACACCTTGTTTTGCTTCACCATTTAAGATTTTGTCCATTTGGATTTTAACTGTAATTGGATTTAAGTCTTGCATTAAAAAATTTGTACCTAATTCGACAGTAACTGGGCGTTCTGTTGTATCTCTAAATGTCATACAAGGAACTTGTAAGAAGGTTGTTTCCTCTTGAATCCCACCTGAGTCTGTTATTATCAAAGCCGCATTATCCATGAGTTTTAAAAACTGTAAATAGCCTTGTGGTCCAAGCAAAGTTAGGTTCTCAATATTTTCTAATTCTTCGTATAAACCAAATTTTTTCATATTATTAGTCGTACGTGGATGAATAGCAAAAACCACTTTTTTACGAGATGCTGCATCCCGAATTATTTGTATAATATCACGCAATCCTTTTTCATAATCCACATTATGAGGACGATGCATGGTCATCAAGATATACTCTTTGGGGCTCACTTCAATACTTTCTAAAATGTTGTCTTTACTTGCCTTTTGGCGAAAATATACAAGAGAGTCAATCATTACATTACCGACAAAATGTACTTTTTCATCTGGCACACCTTCTTTTGCTAAATTAACCAAACCGCTATGTTCCGTAATAAATAGATGTTGACATATTGCATCTGTAATAATACGATTGACTTCCTCTGGCATCTTGCGGTCTCCACTTCTTAAACCGGATTCAACGTGTACTGTCGGAATGCCCATTTTAACTGCAACAATACTACAAGCTGCTGTTGCATTTACGTCACCTACAACTAAGACTACATCTGGTTTTTCATCATTAACAATTTTCTCAAAAGCTAACATAACATTGGCTTTTTGGTGAGTGTGTGAACCACCACCAATACCAAGATAATAATCTGGCTTAGGTAATTCTAATTGATTGAAAAAAATATCCGACATTTTCTCATCGTAGTGTTGTCCTGTGTGAACAATGAGTGACTCAATGTCTGGATGTGCTGTAAATGCTCGGTGTAAAGGAGCAATTTTCATAAAGTTGGGGCGTGCGCCTACGATGCTAATGATTTTCATATTATTTGTAAGTGTTAATTTTAGTTATGAGATGCAAACTGTCTCATCCAAGATTGTATCGCCAACAAACACCAAATAGTGTATGAAGCATCTACCTTCCCTGATTTATTATCTTCTATAAGTTTGTGAACTTCGTCGGCATTAAAGAAGCCGTATTTTTCAATTTCTTTTTTGGATAATCTTTCTTTTATCATAGGGTCTAAATCTCTAACAATCCACTTTCGGACTGGTGCTCCGAAACCTGCTTTGGGACGATAAATGACATCATGCGGTAAGTAACGCTCTGCTACTTTTTTCAAAATGTATTTTACCGTTTTACCTTTCATTTTTAAATTGATTGGTAATTTTGTACTGAATTCAACTAAGTCTTTATCCAAATACGGAACACGTACCTCCACTCCTTCTGCCATACTCGCCTTGTCTGTATAATTCAGATTGTGGTCAGTCAAAAAAAATTTCATATCCCAAAAAAGCAATTTATTTAGATTATTTTTCTCTTTTGGAATATTGTTGAGCGACTCTTTTAAATAATCTGTTGGGTAATATCCATTTAAACTATTATGAAATTTCTTTGTAAATAATTTTTCTAGACGGTCTTTAGGTATCCACGAAAAGTAAGCAGCTAGACGGTCTTCGGTTTTTTTATCTGCGTTACGGAGTATTTTTTGAGCGCGACGAACACTTGGTTTTTGTACATCCATCTTCTTTGAGAGATTAAAAAAAATCCGTGCTAAAGGAGCAGGAATCATATCTATATATGGCTCAAAATTTAGTGCAACATGTCTTCTATATCCAGAAAAAAGGTCATCTCCTGCTGTTCCTCCTAAAAGAACTACATACCCGTCTTTTCGTGCTTGACGGCAAATATTGAGTACATTGATAGGTGCGGGGTCAGCTTGTGGTTCATCTAAGTGATAGATTAACTTGTCAAAATCCTCTAAGATGTCCACTTTTCCTTTGACTATTTGTAGATCCACATCCAAATGTTTAGCAACTATTTTGGCATAATCTAGATCATTTGAAAAACCTTCTGCTTTAATATCCTCAATATCCGTCTCAATAGTGTAGCAGCGTAGTTTTTTATCTGGACTAAGTTTTTTTGCCATAGCTACTACTAAACTGGAATCTAACCCACCTGATAAAAAGAAGCCGATAGGTACGTCTGATAAAAGTTGTCGATTGACTGCCTGGCAAAGTAAAACATCTAACTCCTCTATTAATTCTTCTTCAGACTTTTTGCTGTAAATACCGTCAAATGGTATTTCATAATATTTTTCTATCTCGAATTTTGTGGGATTTTTGGTATTCAATTTTAAATAATGCCCAGAAAGCAATTTTTTTACTTCTTTAAAAGGTGTCGCTTCTCCTGGAGACCATAAAAAATTTAGATAATTAGCCAATGCTTTGGGTTCTATTTCACAATCTAAATCATCACGATAAGCAAGAAAAGATTTTATTTCGGAACTGAACAGAAACTTATCTTTGTCATGATAATAATAAAGAGGTTTAACGCCAAATTGATCTCGAACAATAATCAAGTCAGAATTTTTCGTATCATAAATAGCCAATGCAAATATTCCATTTAGCATATTAAATAATGAAGGACCAAATTTGATAAAACCATTGAGAATGGTTTCTGTATCACTTGTAGATTTAAAAGTAAATTTATCTTCTAATTTTTCTCGAATCTCCCAATGATTATATATTTCTCCATTAAAGGTAATTATATATCGTCCATCCGTACTTATCATTGGTTGAGCTCCTTCAGATGATAAATCTTGGATAGATAATCTGCTATGACCCAATGCAATTGTTTCATCTTCCCAAATGTCTTGACCATCTGGTCCTCGATGTGCAATTAGATTGACAGCGAGTTGAATGTTCTTGTTTTTTTCAGATGAAATAATTCCTGTAATTCCACACATATATATGTATAAATTTATAACGTCTTTTAAACGCTCTGAGTTTAAGTTATCTCTGCGCGCACCATTTCTTGTTTAGAACGGTAAGCAAATATTAACCCCATTGTAATCCACAGAATAAAATCTGTCGCAATAGAATAACTAAAAAGAGTGGCAGTAAAACCAAATATTTGGTAAAATAAAAGTGTTTGAACTGAAAGGGGAGAAGTTTGATAAATACTTATTATCCAAAAAAGGTACTTAAATATGATTAAAAAAATAAATACACTAATGAAAATACCATATCTACTGATTATTGCAATGGGAGTAAAATGAACATTATGTAAAAGATATAAATCATCAAAATATCCATAGTTTCTCCTATATGTAAATCCGTTTCCTGCTCCTATCCACCACGAGTAATTATTTTCTTCAAATGCTTTGAAAACAGACATGACTTCAGCAACTCTATCACCACCACTATCTATTTTGAAATTATACTTTTCTGATAATGGATTAACTTGGTTTATTTTGTTAATTGTATTTTTAACAATAGGTAAATCAACCCTTTCGCCTAATTTACCTAAACCAAAAACTAAAGAAACAAACAATAACATTCCTATTGTAGTTGCCGCAAGTATACTGATAAAGTTTTTAAATTTTTTGACCGAAAAGAAAAACAATAATGTGGATATAAACGATAAAATTATAGACCTCTTTAAAGACAAAAGAAATAACAGTAATACTAGTAATTTACCTTTGAATTTAAGATCGGTATGGTTACCAAAATAAAAATAAGAAATAACTAAACCCGAAGGAAATAACGCTAAATAAGTATTTAATCCCATCTGTAAACTCACTCCCATAAGTATTAATGAAATAATAAATACGGAGGTAAAAACAATACTAAAAGTTTTGAGAAATGAAACTAATTTTTTCTCATTAATACTTAAACCTGCAACTGCATAAACAACAGTTAGCCCACTAATTGAATTGAAAATATCAGGGATTACTTTATTATAAAAACCATTTCCTAAACCCACTATCGTTGAAAAAATATTGAATGCGAAAAATAGTAAAATGAGTTTCCTTATTCTTGTTTGTATCGCAGTTTCTTTATTCTTTCTGTTTTTAAAGATTACCCCTATTGCTAATAAAAAAAAAGTTACTATTCCTATTTTTGCTAAATTAGTGAGAGCCAAATTCGACCCCATAGCAGAAACTCGCATAAAATTTATACACGTGGAAATAACTACATAAATAATAAGATAACGTATAATAATCATTATTAACGTGGTCTATATATAATAAAACTTTACCAAAAAAATAGTGACTTCAAATCTTAAATATTTTTCTAAAGAAATAAAACAATTAACTCTTTTAAGGAAATTATGTAACTATATAGATTATAATCTACTTATATTCAACTTGTTACGAGTATCGGCTATTAGGACGGTAGACACACCTACAATGACCCAAATTTTATGATCTATAAATAGGTTAGCACCAAAAATTCCCCCAAAAATCATAACTACAAAACAGAGGTAAAAAAAATTATTATTTTTCTTTCTCCCTTTAATAATCAAATAAATAAAATATGAATATAAGATAATAGTAAAAGGTAGCCCCGTTAAAAACGTATATCCTAAAGGCGAAATATGTGTATAATGACTGTCCTTTTTTCTAGTATAACCATAAATATTATCCTCATAATGATATTTAGAACCTAATCCACCCCCAATAATCCAACGAATGGGTTTTTCCTCCATAAACTCGTAGACACCTACTACTTCATTCCACCTGCCGCTTGTTGCCAAGTACGCTGCTCTTTTATCATTAATATCAAACTCAAATGTCGTTTCAAATCTTCTTAAGTAATTATTTTGATATGCGTAACTCATACCTCCAATAATAATTATCGATGAGCCCATAATAATTAACCAATCTTTAAGTTTTTTTGATAAAAACATTCTTGAATAATACAAAACCGAAATTAAAGCCACATTCAATGTTGTTGCTCTCTTTCCAGATGCTAAAACTAGCAACAAACTTGTACCATATAAACCAAGTCGATTATTACCTAAAAGATAAGCCACTACGAAATCTATTTTAGTACCGAAACCAAAATAGGGAATTAATGGTATTATAAAATGAAAAATAACATAAAGAATCAAGACAAATGCTAACATATAAAATGATAGCATCATGTATTTATCTACATAACTTTTCAAAATGTAGTCATAACTTTTAGCAAAATGAATACCAAAAGAAATGGAGAACACTGGCATTAAGTAAGTATATATACTAGGAAGTATCTTCGCATCTATTGTACTCCAATGTTCTGAAAGTCCCCATAGTAAACCAAAAAAACCGAATGCTGCAAATAATATATTTATAAAATTCCATCTTAAACCTTTCTTGAAATTAAATAAAACTATGATTACAAATGATAAGAGAGCAGGTACTTTAAATAAAAAAACAAAATTAACTTTAAATATATAAGATATTATTAATAGTAGAGGAGTAAAACCAACTTCTACCAAAAACAGAAACCAAAATAATTTGTAGTATTGCTTCACTTATTTTGTTGACCTTGAAATGTAGATAATTCCTTTTTGTCATATTCTATGACGAAAAATATGATATACAGGATAATAAAAGAATATAGTAACATAATACTGCTGCTTAAAGCCAACAAAACAAAAACAGTAGCACCTGAAATCGAAATCAGGTAACCTAATAACCCGTTGAGTAAAAATGCTGCTGTTATCCATTTTAAAGCAGTATTTTGATAATCATAATAAAGTATGACACTACTGATAATTCCCAATAGAAAGTAAAATCCTTTCGCATACGCTAAAAGCATTGTTATAGATAACAAATGCTGAAAATCGTAAAATGTTCTAAGTAACAATACTCCAAAGAATAACCCAACAATCATAACTAAATAAATACATAGTCCTATAAAGAAACGTTTCTTTAGAATCTCTTTAGTTAATTTCTTTTTGTCTTCGCCAATCTTTATTGCTGATACATAACTAATAGTAGTTAAGGCAAGGACTAAAATTTGTGAAAGATTGAATGCAAAAGAGTACGTTCCTAAGTAGTCATTATAATATTTCTCAATGAAAAATCGATCTGAAAACATAAGAAGAACTAACAATACAGTATTCAAGTTAATTGCTAATCCTTTTTTAATCAAAATAAAATAACGAAGAATACTTTTTTTATTTATTTTTATAAACGGATTAATTGCATAAGCATTTCCTAAGAACAGCCATATAAACATTGCTGCTATTATTCCTGTGAACAGCAAAAGCGTAGGTGTTAATTCTGAAAAAAATTGTTTTGAAATATAAGCTCCTAAAAGGATAAATACCGCAAGGATAGGTTTAAAACTAAAAGCGAGAATAAATTTATTATCTACCTTTAAACGCTGCTCATAAATAGTAAATAAATTTACCGAAATTAAAATAAACATTATTGGTAAACTCTTGAAATATATCCCTACAAAACACGAAATAATCGTACTTAAAGCCAATCCTATGGTGAATAATACTTTAAATTCATCCCTATTATAGGTGTACTTTAAATAAATAAAACCTGAATATGAACCTAAGAGTACATAGGGAAACATGAATACTAAGTTTTTAAAATACTCATATTCTCCATAAGAAGCTTCAGAAAGTAATTTTGGTAATAATAACACCTCCAAAGCCAACACAATGTATAATGCATATCGAGCTATTACTGACGTCAGATAAACTTTAATTTCTTTACTCAGTAATTTAGAGGCAAACAATTGTTTAAGATTTTCCGTAGTAAATCGTCTTTTTCGGTTTTAGAAAAAACTCTTGCTTTTTCGATATTTTCCAAATCGGGCAATAAGTCTTTGTTATAATAATTATTACTGACTGCAGCAACTTTTTTGTCTTGCATTATAGCCTCTATTCCTGAAGTACCTGTCCAGACTACTACGTATTTTGCATATTCTAAAATTTCGTAAGTAGAAATAAAAGGATTTAAGATAAAAGCATTTTTTATCTTGTTAATTTTTTTATAAAAATTAACATCTCTTTTTTGATACATTGCAGGATGCTCTTTCAAAACTATAGTATATCCTCTTTGACTTAGTCTTTGGATAGTTTCAAATAATGAAGGATAATACGGCGATATGTTCAGGTTATCTACCCAATACTCTACAGTTGCTTCAGGAAAATAGTGGATAGGAATATAAATAATTTCAGATTTTCCTTTTTTAAGGAGACTCTTTGTATTATTTAAAAAATATTTTCCAGGAAATAATGTTTTAATTTTTACAGTATGTGACGCTAAAGGAACACAATAATAATCATATTCTTTTTTTTGAAGAATTTTATTCTTCCATAGAAAGTGTAAAAAGTATTTACCGAAGTATATGAAGAAATACTTAAAATTGTTGACTAAGGCATCTTTCCTTTTAACTTTAAAAACGGTTTCAGTCTTTTTAGATAACTTATTAAACAATTTTTCAACCTCTTCATCCGATGCTTCTCTCAAATAATTACTTTCTCCGTAGGTTGTAACTCTTACGTAACCTTCAAAGAAGAACCTTACAAGTCCTACGACTTTAACTTTAAAATAACGTGCAACTCGACACATTATGTCCATGACATAGTTATCCACAATTTGAGTCAATAATACCTTAATTTTACCTGCCTTAAAAAATTCAATAAAATACTTTGTACAACTTACAATCAAATCGTAACTATCGTAATAGTTAACATAAGTTCGAAACAACCTTTCCTGTTGCAATATTGAAGGGACATCAATTAGTAAATGAAATAATTTAAAATCCTCCTCTGTATAGTCGGTAATATTATACTTTTTCAAATCAATATAATGGTCTGCCACTCCTGCGTATTCGCAAATTGTTTTCGGCGTTGTTACGTTAAGGTATTTATCAGAAAAAGCATATAACATATTTTTGTACATTAATCCACCTTCTCGCTGTTTGCGTAAAAATATCAAAACTTCGCTGTCTGCCACCTGCATATTAGGTACATCCGACAAATCATAACTTATAGTAGATTGTATCTGTTCTTTTTTGAATACCTGTTTCATTTACCTACTTTACAATATGCCAAGAAAGAGGTGTTCCTTTCACTAAATCTTTTGCTGCTTTTCTACCTAATACTTCTTCTAAAAATTTGGGGTCTAATCCATCTCCAGGGCGAATTATTTTAAGGTTTTCATCTGTCAATAATTCTCCTTCTTTTATATCTTTCGATATATAGATAGATCTCTTAAACTGTCTGCTTTTCTTCTCTACTTTTTGCGTATCCATTTGTACTCCTCCCATTGCTAGGAACGCTGTTTCTGTTTCCTTGACAAGAGATTTTAGTTCTTGAGGTTCTAAAGAAAAAGCACTATCAACTCCGCCATCCGATCTTCTTAAAGTAAAGTGCTTTTCAATAACCCGAGCACCTAGAGCAACAGCAGCAACCGAGGCACCAATACCCATTGTGTGATCTGAAAGGCCAATAATACAATCTTCAAAAATAGATTGAAAAACTGGAATGGTATTCAAGTTTGTGTTTTCGGGCGTAGCAGGATAGGTTGAGGTACACTTAAAAACGATGATATCTTTTGCTCCACATTCTTTAAGGTATTGTACGGATTCGTATAACTCATTGAGTTTACTTGTCCCTGATGAGATCAAGATAGGTTTTCCCGTTTGAGCAACCTTTTTAAGCAAAGGAAAATGATTGCTTTCGAATGAAGCAATTTTATATGCAGGTACATCTAAGGATTCTAAAAAATCAACCGCAGTTTCATCAAAGGGAGATGAAAATGCAAGCATTCCTAGAGACTTAGCATAGTCAAAAATTTCTTTATGCCACTCCCATGGAGTATGTGCTTCTTGATATAATTCATAAAGATTTTTGCCATACCATAATGAGTTTTTATCATTAATATCGAACAAACCTCCTCTATGATTCATAGTGATGGTATCTGCAGTATAGGTTTGCAGTTTTAATGCATGTGCCCCAGCATCTGCTGCTGCCTTAACTAATTCTAGTGCTCGATTAATATCTTGATTATGATTTCCAGACATTTCAGCTATAATAAAAGGCACCTGATTTTTTCCAATAAGTCTATTTCCAATCTTTATTTCGCTCATATTTCCAAAGAATATTTAAATGATGAATCTACTTTACTTTCTGAAAAACCTAAGGTTTTAAAAAATTTTGATGAAGCTATGTTTTCTTCTTTTACAAACCCAACTACTGTTTTGATATCTTTTCTGTTGGATAAGGATTCAATTGCTTTTTCTAAAATACAATAGCCTAATCCCATCCCTCTAAATTCTGGCGCAACTAAATAACTTATTGTTGCAATCTCATTTTCAATATCAAATCTCAATTGACCACAAGGTGATTTTTCTAGTTCAAAAATAAAATATAAACAATTCGGGTCTTCTGTTTTGCGTTTAAGCCAATTACTATGATTTTCAAAAGGGATTGGTTCTGAGCTATAAGAGTTCACTCTTGTTTCTTTATCATTTATCCAACCATGAATAATATTTACGTGGTTGTTAAAATCAATAGGCTTTAAACGAAGTGCCAAAGAAAGGAAAAGACGTACGAACCTTTTGCCTTGTTTGCCATCAAAAATTCCTGCATCTAGTTTCTGTTTATCCTGATTCCCAAAGTCACTAAGTGGATAAGCTAAACCTTCATTGATAAAATTATTGATAATATCTTTTTGATTATCTGCAATTTGAAATAAGTATAGTGTACCTCCTATAGATAAGTATTCATAAGAAATAGTGCTGGGAGAAGTAATTGCTTCGTCGCACATATTCATGTATTGGAACATTTCTTCAGCAGAAATATTATGAAGAATTTTTACTGAAGAATTTTTTAATGCAGCATTTAATTCGTCTAAATATGTATATCCTCCTCCCACAACAACGAAGTATTCTTTTCTAGGGTTTTTATCTAAACAATTTAAAATTACTTTTTGAGTCGTGTTATCAGGATCTGATCCACCAAGGCAAATAAAGACTTTTCCATTGTTTTCTTTATTAAGATTAGTGGTCTTATTTTTAGCGGCATCTCTGAAAGGTTTTCTCAGCAAAGCATAAGAAAAACCAAGAAATAATTTGGTATTGGCAGCCGTTGAATAATCTTCTTTTTTTATTGCACCTCCATGGTTGATGACTGCATCAGC
>Ga0114957_1004916_pt1 | contig 11269 bp, 11 predicted proteins | sample BantaG_FD_87175 | JGI IMG/M metagenome (GOLD analysis project Ga0114957, IMG submission 87175) | Marine algal microbial communities from Bantry Bay, Ireland - BantryBay_4 metaG | ecosystem: Host-associated > Algae > Red algae > Unclassified | place: Bantry Bay, Ireland | collected 2014-11-21 | reverse complement strand
CATCAAAATAGGCTTTCCTGGTGCGTTCAAGAGTGTTTCTTTCTGTAGACATCGGGCTGAGGGGGTTGCCCTTCCGTGGAGCTGGAGCCGGTGGTTTGGCACCCCCTAGTTTTCTCTGGAAGCGCATCGACGTCGGTTCGTAGGCACCAAATCGGCCATTCTCATATGTAGGAAGGCTGGGATCGACGATTTCTGTTGAGACTCAAATGAGTCAAAGGGATGACTGAATTGAGTCGCACTCATGGTAGAATAGACACTAGAGACACTGTACATGCCACTACTGCTTCAAAAAGAACGTTAGACAGCATGTGCCAAGTCCTAAAGGATACGAGGGGTGGCTACATGGTACGTAAGGGATCTAATGATGCCGTACCGGTAGCTCTAGCGGTGGTGTCGGATTGGCAGGGTGGACTCTAACAAGCAGAAAAGTAAAACTGCTGTCGAAGTTCTTGCCGAATGCGTCCACCGGAGCCGCTTTGTTTCATCGAGAGATCAGATAGTTAACGGCAAGCGTCTGTTGATTGGGTGCTGAGTGCCACGTCAAGCCCATTCTAAACTCAGATCACATTTCCACCTGGACCATGTCAGTTCGCTTGTCCACCAATGAGGTGAAGCGAGCCTCTGGCATCATGAGGGAATCACCAATGGACGGACGAATTCACATGAAAAATCCAGAAGTCCGCTTTTTGGCCCTCTTGACTAGGCGTGAGGCCTGGATGTCATCCAGGCGCGCAACTAATGGCAGCCTCGGGGTCAGAGCACACCCAATAACGTCTCCCCCAAGTTCTGAAACCCCAAACGGAATATGCCACGTCTGCTTTCGTGGAGGGCGGTGAGCGGCCCTCCATTTTTCTCATCCAAGAGGGCCCACTGCCCTCCTGAAGTTACCGGAAACAAGGGCTACATGATCACCAGATGGGGAAAGCAAGATGGGGGATGCGCGCCCACGAACGTTCGACCCCAAGTGGTCGAAAATCGTGCATATCGTGAAGCAGTCTCGATGCCAAAACACACCGGACGAAAAGGCTGCCGTGCGGCACAGATCTTGAGACAAAGTGTCTATGATCCCAGTGGAACCTTCCAAATCGCGTAAATAAAAGATACTTTTGGCACACACGTCTGAAATGGAGAGACACGAATCGTGAACATCGGACGAAGTGGTCGCACCACGCGACCAGAGTCAGCACGGCGGGAGAAACTTGGCACACTTGTCTTGGACCCGAGTCTCACGGGACACAACAGAGGTGCGGGTGTTCGTCGAGGTTCCCTCAACGGGTGCGAGTTGCGATGCGCTGTCGCGACAAGCCCGAGTCGTGGACCGCGCGGTCCGTCCCGAGGCGCTCTTCGGGTGCTTTCACAAGCAACGGTGGCCGACGCCATTCGTTGGACCAAGCGTAGGCAGGCCCTCCAGGCGGGCTGGTGCAAAAATCCATTGGGGCAGTGTTGCTGGTCGGACGCCAAAAAACTGTTCCGATCCCGCATCCAGTCTCACGATTTGTTTGCTTGACATGGGCAAATATTGAAACGTTTGTAGTCGTATAAAGCCTCGTCATTGGCTCGCAAAATTATTTAGAGAAACTCAGATGGGAGGCGGATTCGATGCGGCGAGGGGTCGGCCGGCCCGTGATCAGATTGTGTTGCTTCCTGTGTCCTGTGTGCCCCCCTCCCGCCTAATTGGTCACTTGGGGCCACCCCGTGACCACTGCGGATTGGCAGGGGGTGGGTGGAGGGCGCGCGGGTCACCGCAATCGGTGTGCATTGCGGCTGGGGAGGCGTCACCCGGGGTTCATGTCGCACCTCAGGCGCCCTCGAAGACACCTCGTGTGTCTCGGGCCCGCTGCGGGCCTGCGCCCTGCCCCGCCCCCTCGTCCAGCGCCCACGAGGGGTCCCTCGGGCACGGTCGAGCACTGGCGCAGCTTGCGGGGGCGCGCCGCCCTGCCGCCCTCTGGCCCCACGACCGCCTGCGCGACACTGATCACGTGCTTGCCGCCGGCGTGCCAGAGCGGGAGACGCTGGCGGCTCCTCCCCCTCCCTTTGCGTCACTCGTGCTGATTCTCTCCTTCTTGCCTCCCGCGCGCGCCTGTTGCAACCGACGCGCCGCCGGCGTCCCGCAAGATCCGGCGGCGCGCCCGTGTGCTCTAGTCACCGCTACCCCCTTGTCCCCGTCTCCACCCCCGGCCTTGAAAAGCCGGCCTTCTTCCACCCCCCCCTTTCCGATCATGACCCGCAAGCCGGACCGGAAGCGCGACACGGAGCGTCGCCGCCACCAGCGTAGTCCTCATCAAGAGCGGCTCGCGGTGCTTGCGCGGTGCACCTGCTCTTGCCATCTCGCGGGTTGCCCACCGTGCTCAACGTCGGCCCCGCCACGCGGGGGGCCCGCGCTTGCTGTGTCTGGTAGCTGTGCGCCGCCGACTGGCCAAGGACCTCCTGTAACCGGCGGCGCCTGCGTGCCGCCGCCGAACCCTACACCGAACCAGGGCGGCGGCAATTGGGTCGGGGTGGCGGGACGGTCGTCACAGCCGACGCGCGGCAGCTGGGGGCCGCGACGAAGCACTGATCCCAACCAAGGTGGCGGTCATTTGGGCGGGAAAGCGGGACGGGCGTCGCTGCTGCCGCGTGACGAGAGGGTGCCGCCGGCTCTCTGGCAGGACAATCCGGACGGCGGCCGTTGGGAGCAACCCCCCGACGGCAACGGCGGACAAAGCGGTCGGGGGTGAGATGCGGGCGGCCGTCGAGTTTCTCCTCGCCGCTGTGGCTGGGCGTCGCCAGCTGGTCGGTCGTCTCAAGCCGGCGGCCAGTGGGACCCGCCGTTCCAACTGGACCACGAAAAAGGCGGCCGGGAACGGGAATCGCGGGACAGAACCGAATCTCCGCGCAGCAACTTGTGGGCGCCGCCGGGCTGTCAAGGTCAAGGAGCTCACGAGGCCGGCTACTACGGCGGCGGTGGCCGCCCTCCATATCGCCAGTCTTCACCGAGGCGGAACTGGGCGCCGCCTGGCAGGCATCGTCCCGATCAGCCCGGCGGCTTTGGGCCACATAGCGAGGATTGGTGGCCGCCGGGAGGCCAAGCAAGTCGTCAAGCTGGCGGTCACACAGCACGCCACGACAACTGGGGGCCGCCGAGAGGTCAGGCGAGTCGTCGATCCGGCGGCCACGCGGCACACCAAGACAACTGCGGGCCGCCGGGAGGTCACGCAAGTCGTCAAGCCGGCGGCCACGCGGGGCCCTACAACAACTGGGGACCTCCGGGTGGAGGACACGCCCAGGCCGGCGACTTGGAGCAGATCCGCGACAATTGGCAGCCGCCGGTCGGTGCCAGACTTCCGGAGGCCGGCGGCTACGGTGCGCGTCGGGGGCCCTCAGGCGACTGCCCAGCGCCGCCGGCTGCCACGCAATCGCCGCTAGCCGGCGGCGGCGCATCACCGGCCGCCGGTACAGGCGGCGAGGCGCGACGCACCGACGGACAAGTGTCACCGGCAGCTGCTCCATTCCCGCTTGCCGGCGGCGGCGGATCGCCTCACGCCGGCGGCGGCGCGTCACCGGCCGTCGGAACCGGCAACGACGCGAGCCGCACCGATGGACAAGTGAAGCCGGTTGTTGCTCCGTCCCCGCTCGCCGGCGGCGGCAAACCGCCTCGAGCCGGCGGCGGCGCATCACCGGCAGCCGGTACGGGCGGCGACGGGCCCCGCGCGAACGAACAAGTGCCGCCAGCTGCTGCGCAGTCGCGGATAGCCGGCGGCGGCGCATCACGAGCCGCTGGTACCGGCGGCGACGCGCCTTGCCTCGACGGAAGAGTGCCGCCGGCTCGTGCTCCATTGCCATTCGCCGGCGGCGGCGGATTGCGTCTAGCCGGCGGCGGCGCATGACCGGCCGCCGGTACCGGTGGTGACGCGCGCCGCACCGACGAACAATTGCCGTCGGCTGCTGCCCGACCACCACTAGCCGGCAGCGGCTCATCAGCGGTCGCCGGTACCGGCGGCGACGCGCCCCGCATCGACGGACGAGTACCACCGGCTCTTGCTCCATCCCCAGTCGCCGGCGGCGGCGGATCGCCTCGAGCCGGCGGCAGTGCATCACCGGCCGCTGGTACTGGCGGCGACGCGCGCCGCACCGACGGACGAGTGCCGCCAGCTGCTGCCCGACCACCGCTAGCCGGCGGCGGCGCATCACCTGCCGCCGGTTCCGGAGACGACGTTCCCCGCACGAACGTGCAAGTGCCGCCGGCTGCTGCGCGACCACCGCCAGCCGACGACGGCGCATCACCTACCGGCGGCGGTGGGAAGTCCGTCTAGGCGGTCGCCCGGGCGAGCGGTTCATGCCCCGTTCGCCACCTGTGTGTGGCGGCGAGGGCGCAGAACTGCTTACCGCCACCTACGCGCCGGCTGCCATAAGGACTGGGCTTGGCTGGACGGACGAGGAGCGGGTGGCTCTTCGCAGGGCCAATCTGTCTGCATCATTAGACGCTGTGAAGGATTCGGACCAGACTGGGACAAGATATTGGGCGAAGATGGTCACAGAATGGAAGCGCTTACTGGCCGGTCGCCCTGGCGCGCGACGGCGCACTGAGCGCGGTGTCGGGGGGGTGCAGAAGCAGTGGGACAAGATCCGGAGGGGGGTCAGCGAGTTTGGCTTCCACTACCTGGCCATTAAGCGGCTGTCGCTGACAGGCAACTCGAGCGAAGAGGACTTGACCAGCGCCGCTTTGGCGCGCTCCTGCGGGCTCAACATCTACTAGGCAATGTGGAAGGACAGGGCGTCTGACAAGGCGAAGGGAAACAAGAAGAAGCGGAAGGCCAAGCAGACTACCTGCCCGTGGGTTAGGTGTTGGCGGGTGCTGCGCCACGTTGACAAGTTTAGTGGTGCCGCCGGGGCCGCTGCCGCAGACGGCGCCGCTGGCGGCGCCGGCTCCTCCATCGCGTCTGCCGGCGGACTTGCCTCCCCAAGCGACTCTGACGATCAGAAGAACGGGCCGCCGGCGGCGGGTGCCTTTCAGTCACTTCCGCACGGCTCGAAGGCGGCTAAGTGGGAGATGGGTGAAGACATCCGAGAGTCGCGGACTCTCAAGGACAGCTCGAACGCTCTGCTGGCGCTGGCGCCGGCAACGACGGAGCGGACAACCGTGGCGTTTTTCAACACCTCTGAGATGCGCGGCACCCTCGAGGCGATTGCCTTCCGCAAGATGCACGCGCACAAGCTGATGGCGGCGGCTGGGATGAACTTGTCGAAGTCCCCGCCGGCGATTTCGTCGGTTCCGGCGGGGCCGGCCGCCGCCTTGGCGACGGACGCGGGGTCGTCGACCGCACCAGCGGCCGTGTCGGAGGAGAATACGCCGCCGCCGGTCGGTAACAAGCCAGCGGCAGTAGAGTCTGAGGTGCACGCGGGGTCGTCGACCGCACCGGCGGCCGTGTCGGAGGTGCATCCGCCGCCGCCGGTCGGCAACAAGCCGGCGGCAGTCGAGTCCGATTGGCAATTGCCGCCGGCGTGTGGGGTCAACACACCGGAGGCGCCTGCTACGACAGCCCCTGTTCTCAAGACGAAAGGCCGAGGCACGCCGAGCCGTGGCGCTCGGTCGCAGGTGACGAAGCAGGCGAAGGCAACGGCAGCACTTGCTGCCGCGTCGACTACCTTGGAAGACGGCGATGAGGTGAAAGTGCTGCACATGCATTACAACAAGGCGGCGGACGACTTCAACTGTGCTGTTGAGGAGTCCGGTGGGGACGATGAACATTCCGAGTCCCTGTAGTGTTTGACGTGTATGTTGTTTGTTCTGTACCGTGCCAAAGCTTTTTTTTTCCCCGTTGGGCAGGGTTTTTTTTCCTACTTCTGTGCACCACGCATTCAACCACGAATGCGCAACACCCCTCGTGGATCCCTTGATCTTCCGGCCACTGAAGATAGCCTCGCACAAACACCGCCGACGGGCGCTTCACCCCTCGCACATGTCGGCACACGAGCGCTGGCGGCAACACAGCAACACACCCGGTGCCCTCCCCGCTCCGAACACCCGCCGAAGGTCTCACCAACGCAGGCGACGGGCCACACATCATTAGTCCCCTCCCTCGCCCGCCCTCCCCCCCCAACACGCAGAGCCGCCGCCGGCCATACCGACGCCGGCGGCAACGCGCCTCGCCACATGGCCGCCCCGAGCAGGCGCCGCCGGTCTTGCCGACGCCTGCAGCGAAGCAGAAACAAGTGGACGCCTCCCTCGCCCGCCTACGCCCCTCAACACGCAGAGCCGCCGCCGGCCATACCGACGCCGGCGGCAACGCGCCCCGCCACATAGCCGCGCCCAGCACGCGCCGCCAGTCTTGCCGACTCCGGCAACAGAGCAGTAACAAGTGGACGCCTCGCTTGCCCCCGCCACCCCGAACGCGCAGAGCCCCCTCAGACCATACCGACGCCGGCGGCAACCCGCCGCGCCAAATGGCCGCCGCCGGCCGCACAATCGCTGGCGGCAATACACCAGCGCCTCTCCCCGCCCGACACGGCCGCCGCCGGTCTCGTCACCTCCGGCGGCGGGCCAGTCGCAGCTCGTTGCGTCCCTTGCGCGCCCGCCACCCCTCACACGCAGTGCCGCCGCCGGCGATACCGACGCCGGCGGCAATCCTCCCCTTCCGATGCCCGCCCCACACGTGCGCCGCCGGTCTCGCCAACGCCGGCGGCGAGGCAGGCACACTGAGTCTTCGACCCTGTCCAGCACAGCCGGTGCCTGCGAGGAAGATGTAGACGACGATGACGACGAGAGACTATGGTGATGCCGTGACTTCCGTTTGCGGCGGCTCTTCCGCGTGTCTACCGGGGAATCTCGGCACGGGGCATCTTGAGCAGAGCCTGCGGGGCTCGCCTCGATGACCCGAAAAACGTCGGCCAATAACGGCTCGCGGAACGTCGACAACGCCGTGTCCAGATCTGCTATCGCAACAGGCGTCGCCGAACTTTTATATTGATCCACCAATTCCGTCCGTTCATCCGGACGTCGCGGGAGAAAGGCAGTGGCCCCCGGCGGGACCCGCCGTACCTTTTCGCCCACGAGGTCCGCCAATGGCCGAGGCGGAAGGAAGGGAATCCCTGATCCAGCCGCGGATCCCCCTGTCGCAGCGACCGCTTGAGTCACCGCAATTGTACCCGTCGGCATATCGCTAGCGATCGCGTCCAACTTGGAGAGGTCGGGCGGCGAGGCCGTCGTAGTGGCCAGGCGGTAATCGACGACAGACCGACGCGGAAATCCACGTCGCCTTGAGCTCACAAACCAACAGACGATCGGGTAACTGGCTCTTCGGTACGATCGTGGCAGCGGCCGGGATCCCCTGCAGCTTCACCAGAAATTGTAGCGGTTCTAGGCACCACCACGTTGGTTCGTCGTCTTGCCAAAATGACCTCTTGATCAGCTCAGTCCGTCGAAGGGACTGTCCCGGACATCGACCCACAGCCCAGCCTTTCGTCAGCGGAAGGGGAGGATCACGGCAAAGCCCAGCGGGGAAATGAAGTATAAAGCACAGATGGTTTTATCAAACGACGACGGAGACGGCGTCTCCGCAGTCACTCACACCTTCCAAACCCGAACGCCGGTGGCCAAAGAAGCCACCCCAAATGCGCCAAACAGATAAATACCTCCAAATCGAACAGTTAAAACAAGTAGTTGGGGGGCTGGGAAAACCACAGGGGAAAAGGCCCGGCCCTTGATCGAATCCAACCTCCTCGAGATCTGGACAGGTCATTTCCTTGCTGGCCCGGATCGGGATATTTTGGGACGGCCCCCGAATGTGTGCTGTCCACAGCTGAGGAGCCACGCCCCTACAGACTGTGTGCCCTCCGACAGCCACACAGCTGCAACGGTATTGAGCCCACTTTGAACATCATGGCGGCTGCGCCGTCAGGCGAGAGGGTGATCACGTGAGCAATCGCTTTGATTGCTCGCATGGTCCTTTCGGTTGACGGCTACCGGGTCTTCACTGGCACTCTCCCCCAGTGGTTCTTGCTCCACCTCCCTCACGTGCATACCGCATGGGTCGCTGCGGGTCCTACACGCAATGGCACCACGGCGACGGCGCGATCGCCGGGTTTGGGGTGGCGTGGGCCCAACGCAAGCGCCCCGGGAGGGGCGTCGAGCTGGCTCCGTGGCGGCGGCGAAGAGACGGCGTTGTGGTGATGGCGGAGACGAGAGCGGAGACGAAGAGGTTGCAGTTGAAGGGGATGAAGAGTGGAGGCCCCGTGGTGGCGGGGGCGAGTCATCGACCGCCCCGTCTTCTGATTCCGACAGTGACCCTGCAAGTGGGATCTAGACAACCGCGCGCTGCTCCACCTTTCGCTCGGAGCCGGGACTTCCCAGCCCATCGTCGCTGCCACCGTCGCCCGCGTGGCCGTGGCTCTAGGTGGTCTCAACTTCCAAGAAAGTCAGAGTGGTTCAGTGTGCCTGCCCAACCCCAGCTTATATAACCAACGCGGCAATCTCGTCCTCGGACACCGGAACGTTTCTGGTCCTACGGCCAGCGCTCCCCCGGTCACGATGCGCGCTTGTCGGACTGCAACAGTGGGGGACGCCCGAGAGTGTTGAGACAGCAAAAAGGCGCAATTTGGATGTGTCGGGAAACAGAAGGGCGTGGCTGCTCCTCACCTCAAGAAGATAAGAACACGCGTCGTCCGTGTCGTGATTAGCAATGTCGTCAAATAAGGATGCTCGCGCTTGGTCCAACAGCGCGTGAGAGCCGTCTTTGAGAGGGAGTGAGGCGGCGTCGGCGTCGGCTTCGATGAGTGGCAGGGCCTTAAGAAAGCCCGCAAAAAGGCGGCATCGTGACGGCCGCCCATTCTCTTTAAACTCCATCTAGTCGATGAGGTTGGGGAAAGCGGCAGGGCGCATACAGCATCCGGCCGCGGAGGCTCAGCATCGGCGGTCGGGAGGTGCGGGGAAGGTGGTGACCGCGTGGTCATTGGAAAAGAGATTGTAAAGTGCGCGGCTCGCGAGTGGAAAAATGGCAGCCCCGATGAGTGTGGTTGGAACGTCGGTTGGTTGCAGCACGGGTGCGGAGATTGACAATGCCGGTGGCAATGGAGGCCAGGAGGACGCCGGAGTGGAGCCCCCGCGAAGGCCGGTGCGGCGAGGGCGTGCCAACGTTCGCGCGCGCACGCGCGCGCGCGGAAGCGAGCACAAGGCGGGCACGCAAGATCTAAAAGTGATCCGTCTCGAGGCGTGCTGGCACGGCCCGGCAAGAGCTAGTTAGTAGCGCACCCGATTACTTTTTTCTCGTGTCCTATTGGTTGTCCCTTTGCTGGCAGCCCTTCTGTGACGAATCGGACGACGGTGGCTGAAGCCGTTGGGCATGCAGAGAGCCCCCCCCAGGGTGCCCAAAAGGCTGCTCAGCGATGTGGAAATTTGGGCCATTTGGGAGACAAATTTGGCAAATGATGGCCCTCTGAAAGAAGCGCTCGAGCTGCGATGAACCCCCCCGGCGACGCTCGCATTCTGTGAATGCTGTCTTCTCATTGGATGCAAAGTCGGTAATGTGATGTCGGCACCGGACCGTCCTTGCCGAAAGTCACATGAGGCTGGGAAGCGCGGCCACTGCAGGCCCTTACAGTAGATGCCGCTGCCGAGATGGCGGCTGGGGTGGGTTCCTTCGTGCAGTTTGTTAAACAAACATTGATCGCGTGAAAATGGATTTGATTCTGTGAATCGACAGATTCTAGACTGTCAGCCTTGGTGTCAACCTCGCGCACGGCGTAGTGGGGGGGCCTTTGGCAGTGGCCAATGACTGGACGCGGCGGTGTGGTGGGACCGCGCGCGGCACCTGATTGGGTGGATGGGCGCCGCCGGTGGTGGATCGGGCGGCGCCACGTTGCGATTTTGACGTGTTCTTACGGTCTGACTTTCACTGGTAGGACTCGCTTTCGTCATGACTTCTGACCCGGCGCCTACGTATCGGCGACGAGGGGCTCTCACCGCTGCTAGAGCGGCGGGCCTTTCATTTGTTTTGGGCCCCTGGGCGCGCGGACGAGTGCGCCCTGTCGCGGCCTTCGTGAGCACCCATCTGTGGACCACCGCTCCCACTTCATGGAAGCCTGGAGCAGGGGTGGGACCGTGTGAATGGCCGCGCGAGGGTAGATAAAAAGGGCCTCCGGCACCGTCTAGCGGGTGGCGGACCCGGAAAATGAGAGGTAGCATCCGTAAAAGCACCACCCCAGGCAGAAGTGTTGCTTGGCGGACGGCTACGTCGCCCGTTCCTGTTTTCGGCCTTCGTGACTACGCTTCATGTCACTGATGTTTCCTAAAATTCGCATAATGCGGTGAGAAGGAGTCTCAGTATCAGCCAAAAAATGACGAACACAGCTGTGGATAAAATCGCGGAACATGAAAGTCACGAAAACCCGAAAGCTCAAGCGGCGACGCAGCACTTCCACAAGCGACACTCAGGCGAGAGGTGATACTCATAGAAACGATGCGCCGTACCGGAGCCTGCGCCACCGCCCGCTAGCCGGTGCCGGCTACTGCATTTGTACCCTCACAAGATGTCGGCAGAGGCCCTAGCCCCCCGCTCGTAGGCGACCCCAGATGGGAAAGGTGGCTTTCGACAGGCACCGAACAGGCTGGAAACAGGGAGGCGCGCGTCCACACCCCTCGGGTGCCAGCAACAAAGCGAAGGCCCAGCGCCCTAGGGACTACCTCAGCCCTGCGGTGCCCCTACGTAGTAACCGAGTCAAACTTCAAGGCGAGGACGAGTCCTCTCCCAGCGGGTCGGCCCGTCAAATCACAATCAGCCGCAACAAGACGCCGCCCTGGCCACCATCGGCGGCGCGCAACAAAGCCAATCAACCGCCGCGTGCAGTGCCACCACTTCGCCGCGGCCCGTGAATGGCCACCGCCAAGGGCCCCCATCACGCCATGCGCGAGGTTGACGCCATGGCTGACAGTGGCAAGAATCGTAGATTAACATCAGCGCTTCGTGAGAGGGTGCAACTGCACGTCCCCAATTGGTCCAAGCAAACTCGCTTTCGGCCAATGGCTTGTCGCCTTCCGAATATGGCGCACAAGTTAGATTTGTGCCTTGTCCAAAGAACTCGAAATCTCCTCTCGACTTCTGTGTTTCAGCTGTATGCAGAACCAGAAATATATTCCAACAGCACCACGCTAGTCTCCTTACTCCTACCCCCCTTTTCCTCCTCGACCCCCTCCTCCCCCCCCCCCCCCTCCTCCTCCCCCCCCCCCCCCTCCCCCCCGGTTTACGCCCCCCCTTTCCCCCCCCCCTTTTTTGCCGGCCCTCCCCCGGCCCCCCTT
>Ga0114957_1004912_pt1 | contig 11271 bp, 9 predicted proteins | sample BantaG_FD_87175 | JGI IMG/M metagenome (GOLD analysis project Ga0114957, IMG submission 87175) | Marine algal microbial communities from Bantry Bay, Ireland - BantryBay_4 metaG | ecosystem: Host-associated > Algae > Red algae > Unclassified | place: Bantry Bay, Ireland | collected 2014-11-21 | reverse complement strand
TCAACCAAGTTTGTGCAGGATACCTTTTTTCAAAATGGTCAGTAATCAACGGCAACACATCAAAATCAGGTTCAATCGTAGAAAAATAAATATCATCTTTTGAAAGTTGAAATCGAACAAAAGCGTGCATTCGATGAATCTCTCTTCCCATACTTTTGTTGATTTGTTGCAATTTCAAAACCGTGGCATCCAAAAAATTCTGTTCAATATTCTGACTACTCGCCATTGCTTTTTTTACAAAATCAAAAATCAACATTTCGATATTTTCATGTTCTGACAAATAACAACGATACAACATTTTGACGGCTTGTGGAGAGGTTTTTTTCCGCACGCCTTCCAAAACTCGTTTTGCCCAATCCTTGCGAGTAGCTACAAATATTGGTTTTTCAAATAGCGATTCTTGCCAAGCAAATTCAGGAGTGATTCGCTCTGCATCGGCTTTTAATCGGTAAGTTTCAAAAATTACCGAAAGCAATCCTTCATAAGTTCCATCGTAAGTAAATGTCATGTTTTTGGACGGTTGACGATGCCCGGACGCTTCGCTTGACGGGTACACGATTTTGTGAGACCGTCAAGCGAAGCGTCCGTCCACCGTCCACCGTTTTTTAAAACAAACTTAACTGCGCTAACTTTGCTCGTTTTGGGTCAGCTTGTAAAATTTGCGAACGAATAATTTCAGGTTTCCAATCAAGATTAAGGAAATCTTTATCGCCTGTGATTAAAAAATATTTAGCACGTTTCATCGCTACGCCCATTTTTTTCAAATGCTCGAAAAATATAGTTCCGTAGCGACGAGAGGAAATAATTTTTTTAGCAGACTTCACTCCTATTCCTGGGATACGTAAAATCATTTCATAATCTGCGGTATTAATATTGACTGGAAAAAATTGTGGATGACGCAACGCATACGCCAACTTTGGGTCAACCTCCATATCCAATTCTGGAAAATCTTGACTCACAATTTCATCCAAAGAAAAACCATAAAACCGCAACAACCAATCTGCTTGGTACAACCGATTTTCACGAATCAAAGGTGGTGCTTTCACTTGCGGAATTCGATTATCCGTTTCTATCGGAATGTAACCCGAATAATATACACGCTTCAAAGATTGGTTTTTATATAAATCATCAGCAAGTGTCAAGACCGTCAAATCATTTTCAGGAGTGGCCCCAATGACCAATTGCGTACTCTGTCCACCAGGTGCGAAAAGCGGTGTTTTCTTAATCAATTTTTTCTCCTCCTTATAGCCTTTAATTTGAGTTTTCAAATAAGACATCGGTTCCAAAATTTCTTTATAATTTTTTTCAGGAGCTACTTTTTTCAAACTCACCTCGGAAGGAATTTCAATATTGACACTCAAACGGTCTGCGTACAGTCCCGCTTCATGCAATAATTCATCGCTTGCACCAGGGATACTTTTCAGATGAATATAGCCATTAAATTTATGCTCCGTTCGTAACTTTTTTGCGATACGAACTAAGCGTTCCATCGTATAATCCGCATTTTTAAAAATGCCTGAACTTAGAAAAAGTCCTTCGATATAATTACGTTTATAAAAATTCATGGTCATGTCCACCACTTCCTCTACGGTAAATGCTGCTCGTTTGATATCATTACTTTTTCGACTCACACAGTAAGCACAATCGAAAATACAAAAGTTGGTCAACAATATTTTCAACAAAGAAACACATCGACCATCTTCGGTATAGGTATGACAAATGCCAGCCCCCGTCGAATTTCCTAAACCACCTTTGGTATTTTTTCTTTTGCTACCGCTACTCGAACAACTCACATCGTACTTTGCAGCATCAGCGAGTATCTCTAATTTATCTTGCGTCTTTTGATTCATAATACAAATATAAACTTTTTGTTTTATGAATCAAAAGTATAAAACAAAAAGTTATTCATCCTTTTGGAAGTAAAAATAGTCGAAATGGAAGAAATGACTTTTTAGATTTTTTCTATTCATAATGAGCACTATTACAAATGAGAAAAATACAAGAGAAGCATTTTTTTTTCTAAAAAAAAATTAAAAATTTAATTTTCTGCTGAACCAATTTAATGTTAACCCGTTTTGGTGAAAAATGGAATATGATAAAATAGTGATTTTTTGGACATTATAAACTACTGATTGCTAACGAATTACGATTTTTAAAATTCCATTATTACTAAAAGCCTTATTATATATTAACAATATTTTTTAACTAAAAACAAATTAGAACAATGGCAGAAATTAAAATTGAAAAAAAGAATAGTAACAACTGGCTACCTTGGTTATTTGGTATTCTAGGACTAGTACTTTTAGGTTGGTTGGCAGTCGATGTGTTCGACAAAGACGGTGAACCTGAATTGTTAACCGCAGATGAAAATAATTTTCCAGATGCACATTTGACCGACCGACCAGATGATGATGTATTAAATGCAAAGGGGGATGGCGAACATGCTCATCACAATCATGATACTGATTTTGATAAAAATTGGGATGGCCAAACCGCTGATTACAAAAGTAATATGACTTATTATTTGAGTAGTATCGACCAATTGGATGACCAAGATATGAACGTTCACCACGATTATTCCAACGTTGCGTTGCGGGCATTGTCCAATAGCTTGATGGCATTAGCAAAAGAAACTGATATGGTAAAAGCTGCTGAAGTAAAATCCAAATGCGAAATGATAAAAAAGAACGCTGCCGAAATTACGGAAGATTGGAAAGATACTAATCATGCCGATTTGATTCGTGATGCTGCGATGTCGTCAGTAGAAGCATTAAAAGAGATTCAAGAAGAAAAATTTCCAGACCTAAAAAACGAAGTTATGGACTTGGAAAAAGCTGCTCAAAAAATCAAAGGTGGAACATTAACCTTAGACCAAAAAAAGAGCGTCAAAAATTTCTTTAGAACTGCGGCTGATGTTTTAGGCAAAATGAGAACTGTATAATATACAATCCATTATTATTGGAAATGTATTGTTACATTTTTTTAAAAAACTTATTAAAAATTTAAAATAAAATAATCATGAGTGAAACTAGAATACCTGTAACAGAAAACAAAAATTCTTTACAAAGATTAGAAAACCTAGACGGCTGGCAAGTGCATGAAAATGACCCCGATGTGAGAGGATGGAACTTGTATGCTAATGGAGAAAATGTTGGTGAAGTAAAAAATTTAATAGCTAGTACTAATACCGAAAAAATCCAATATTTGGAGGTAGAACTAAATGATGATACCGTTAAAAATTATCGAAATTTTGACTATCGAGATAGTTTACATAACTACTACCAAAATTACTATGGTGGAGACGATGACAAAAATATCATTGTCCCTATCGGGATGGTTTCTTTAAACAAAAATGATAATCAAGTACAGGCTTCGCCTAATTTGACAGCTCAACATTTTTCTAACAGTCCTCGCTACGGAGATTGGAACGCTACTAGAATTTCTCCATTACATGAGGTGATGACCGTCAAATACTATGCGGATCATGATGACAATTATCGACAAGAATTCAACAATAATGATTTTGATTTGTCAAAAGAAAAGCATTATCCGAATTTACCTAATCGAAACCGTTTTTACGACAGCGACTTTTTTAGCAACCAACGGTATTTAAGTCGACACAATAATACCAATCCTACTATGTCTGCTTTTAAAACAGGTATGCCGAGAAGGTAAGTTGATTAAAAAAAAAAGTCCTTTCAGAAATATATCCTGAAAGGACTTTTTTTTGAATATCCAAAAAGGAAAAATAGCATAAATATCATTATATCATCTAAAAATTATAAAACGAATATGGCTTTTTTAACTAACGAAAATGGAAAAACTCCAGTAGATATTTTTTACGAAGATTATGGAAAAGGACAACCTGTCATTTTGATTCATGGTTGGCCGCTAAGTCATCGTGCTTGGGAGGGACAAGTTGCAGATATTGTGGATGCAGGTTTTCGATGTATAACTTATGACCGTCGAGGATTTGGATTATCTGATTTTCCTTGGGAAAAATATGATTACTCTACCCTAGCGAGTGACTTAAGAGAAATAATTTTACAATTAAATTTAGAAGATTGTATTATCGTTGGCTTCTCGATGGGTGGTGGCGAAGTGGTGCGCTACCTCACAGATTATGGTGCAGACAAAATTGCAAAAGCAGCTTTGATTAGTTCCATCATTCCTTTGGTAAAAAAGAAAAAGGATAATCCCAATGGTGTTCCACCAAAAGATATTAAAGGAATTTTAAATGCGGTGAAAAGTGACCGAGTAGGTTTTCTAAAAGATTTTCACAAAAACTTTTACAACTATGAGGACAACCAAGATAAAGTGAGTGAAGCACAATTGGAATACGATTGGTCAATTGCTGCTTATGCTTCGCCGCGAGCTACGCTTAAAGCTGCGGAAGCTTGGGCCAATACAGATTTTCGAAAAGAATTGAAAAACGTGACTGTTCCTACTCTTGTCGTACATGGTACTGCGGACAATATTGTTCCTATCGAAACGTCGGGTGACCAAGCTGCAAAAGGTATCAAGAAAAGTACATATAAAAAAATAAAAGGTGGGCCACATGGTTTGAATGTAACGCATCGAGAGGAATTGAATGAGATTTTAATTAATTTTTTAAAGAAATAATTTTTAGTACTAAAATTTTAATTATCCCGAATTTTCAAAATAGAAAATTCGGGATTTTTTTATGACTTGTATTCAATTCATAAATGCGAGAAATTAAATACCGTGTAATTTAAATTCGTGTAAAAAACGTGTTTTCGATTTTCTATAATCTGCGGGTAAGCTTTACTTTTACTCATCACTTTTTCCTAATTTATCCATAATATAAGGTGCACTAAAACCATGTAATAAAATAGAAAATAAAATCACCCAAGCAGCAATCGAGTAAATTTCATTTTTTTCTACAATTAAATCAGTTTGCAAAAATGCCCATGACAAATAAAAAATTGAACCAATCCCTCGAATCCCAAAAAAGCTAATTGCAAATTTTTCAAGCTTCGGTCGATTCGTTCCAATCATTCCTATCCAACCTGCCAATGGACGCACGACAAAAACAAAAATCGAAGCAAACAAAACACCATTCCAACCAGAGATAGCAAGAATTCCATTTAATATAGAACCACCAAATAAAATTATCCAAACTACTAAAAGTAGCTTTTCCATTTCTTCTACAAAGTCGTGCATTTTCACTTTTATATCACCTTCCACATCTTCTTGATAACGAATACTAAGCGCTGCAACGAACACCGCCAAAAAACCATAACCATGAACTAACTCTGCCAAACCATAAGTCATAAATGTAATCGACAAACCAATAAAACCGTGCGGATTCTGAATGCCTTTTATTTTGGGTAAATGTTCTATGAGGTAACCAATCACCCTTCCTATAACATAACCAACGGCTACTCCAATTGCAATTTTTAATAAAAATTTATCGAGAAACCAACTCGTGAAATTATAATTCCCTTCCGCTACAAGTATTGCTAAAAATGTAAAAGGAAATGCTAAACCGTCATTAATCCCTGCCTCCGCAGTTAAGGTAAATGCCGCAGGACTATCATCTTTCTTTTCATTTTCTATATCTTCAATTTGAACTTCCGCAGCAAGCACAGGGTCAGTTGGCGCAAGGGCAGCAGCAATCAATAAACCTGCGGGAACACTTAATGACAACAAGTGAACTCCCAAAAAATAAGCTGCCAACATACTCAACGGCATGGTTACTAAAATTAAACGCATCGGTAATTTCCAATCGCCAAGCGAATAAGATTTTCCAATTTTTAAGCCTGTTCCCATGAGTGAAATTATCACGATGGCTTCCGAAATATACAGCAGCCATTTGTCAGGCCAAAAAGGGTCGGGCCAAGCCAAAGGTAGTTTTACAAAAAACAAAATCGCTCCAATAACCAACAACATGATGGGGTAACTGATTTTGATTTTTTTGGATAAAGAAGGTAGCCACGCCATGATTAAAGTGGCTGCACCAAGTCCTGCCATAACTGCTATGTGGTCTTTCATTTAGTTAAATTTTCAATTATTTTTTATACAAAATTCCATTTTCCAAACCATGGTTATGAATGTCTTTAGAAGAATGAATTAAGATAGCTGGCACGTTTGTATTTTTTTGAATTAGCTTCTTGATACGGCGAGCATTTTTGGTATCACGAGTTTGGCGAATGTAAATCGCCTTGATTCGGTTTGGAAATTTATTTGCTACTTCGATATAAAAATCTGCATCTTTCTCTGCGGAATCCCCAAGCAAAATAAAAGGTAATTTTGGATATGTTTTTAACAAACGTGCAATCGAATTATTTTTGTGGTTGGAATAATCACCCGATGGAGTAAACCCAAAATCTCGTAATAATAAAGGCCCTTTCGGAAATTTTTGCACCTCTAAAAACTCTTCTAATAAATCATAAATATTCCATGGACTATGCGATAAATAAAAAATAGGATTCTCTCTTTTTCCATTTCCTCCCTTGACAAAAGTTTTAAATAATTCAACCATTCCTTCCATCGGCAATCGCTGATGTGCATTTTTAAACATGGTAGCGTAGAGCATTCTTAACTTAAAAAGTGAGGTAACATGTGTCTGCAAAATAGTATCATCAATGTCGGTGATGATTCCATAATCTGCATTTTTGGAAGGTAAATAAATTTCTCCTTTTGCCGTAATTCTTTTGTTATTTTTCTTGGTAGGAAAAAGTAATTCCACTTTTACTCCTAACCAGTTGTTGGTGTTTTTCTTAGCAGGAGCTTTCCATTTCTTATCCAAAACAAAAAATCCTTCTTCATCAGTTTGACATTCAAAAGATTGGTCAGCGCAAGTAATCCTTACATCAGCATTCGGTATTTCGTCAGTTTCAAATCGCTTAAAACTATTGATGATGTTTTGAATTTGGCTATCCGTTTTTCCTTTGAAAATATTTTCATCTTCTAGTACTCGACCTTTTAAATATATATGTTTGGAGTTAGCATAGCCTCGGTATGGCAAAATGATGAGCGGGTCTTTGGAGTCAAAATTTTCGGCAAAGCGGTTAATTCCTTTACTTAATTTTTTTCCTACTTTTTTAAATCCTTGTAGTGGGTTGTCCATTGTTTTGTTTTTTTATAAAAAATAATCGCAACTATTCAGCTTCGCTGAATTATATTTAATTTTTCAACGCAGAGACGGGGAGACGCAGAGAAACGCAGAGAATTTTTCAAAGAAAATTAACAAAGAAAACCCCTGCGCTTCTCTGCGTCTCCCCGTCTCTGCGTTGAAAAATTTATTGGCGCAAGCCAATGCTGAATAGATACAAATAATCTATGTAAAGAACTGATTTACATGTATTTAAGTGTAATCAATCTAAAGGTGTCTAATATCCTAATGTAACAATTGATATTACACCTATTCATTTATAAAAACAAATATCCAAAAATTGTTCACTATTATTTTTTCTAACTGAACAACACGAACCTCCTACCGTTTTACAAATTCAACCTAAAAAAAAAAATTATGAAAGATTGGTTACTCACAGATTTTGATGTTTTACTTAAAGTTTTCATTTCCACTATCTTGATTTTTTCTATGCTTATTTTATTAGTTCGGATTTCAGGATTGCGTTCTTTTGCCAAAATGTCAAGTATTGATTTTGCTTCTACGATTGCGATAGGTACGGTTTTAGCATCAAGTATTTTGAGCGAAAGTCCTTCGGTTCTGAAAGGTGGAATGGCGGTTGGTTTTATTCTTTTGTTTCAAACTATCTTTTCAAAGCTAACTTTAAAATTTGATTGGTTTGACAAATTGGTAAGTAATCAACCTATGCTTTTGATGGATGGTGAAACGATTTTATATGACAATTTACACAAGGCAAATTTAAGCGAAAGTGACTTGATGGCAAAACTGCGAGAGGCTAACGTGATTCAACTCTCCGAAGTGCAAGCGGTCATTTTAGAAACAACAGGAGATGTGTCGGTCTTGCATTGTGAAAACAAAAAAAAGGTCGATGATATTTTATTAAAAAATATTCGAAAGTCTTAGTTTCTTCAAATTTAGATTTTTAAATTTTCCCATCCTTTAATTTTTTTTCAAAAAATCATCATGCAAAATAAAATATTAGCAATTGTTGGAGGAGGGCCAAGAGGGCTCTCAGCGTTGGAAAATTTTATGCGTCAAATGGCTAAAAATAAAAATAATGGAAATATTCAAATTCTATTTTTTGAAGCAACTGAACACGTTGGTCATGGGCCAGTTTACAATTTAAAACAATCGGAATCCAATTGGGTCAACATCACGGAACGAGCTTTGACTTTGGAAAAAAGAACTCCAATAGAAATCAATAACCTGCCTGCCGAACAGGCAGGCAATGTAGTTGCATCTTTTCCTTCCTATCACGAATGGGCAGAAGTGGACTATAAAAAATTGCCTTTAGATTATCCTGACCAATTTCCACCACGAAGTACCATTGGGAAATATTTATCTCAAAGGTTCGAATCTATCACAAGTGATTTGGAAAATTCTAACTTTTTAAAGGTGATTAATGAAAAGGTAAATCAAGTACATTTGGTCGATAATAAAATAGAATTGACTACCGAAAAAAATCAAAAATATAATGTGGACGAATTACTTTTGACTATCGGACATCAGCCAACGGACTTGGACGAACAACTTGAATCTTGGCAAAAATATTCTAAAGAAAATGAGGCAGTTCAATTATTTACCGAACCTTATCCTATTCGTCAATTTTTCAAAAAAAATAAAATCAACTCGGAATCAGTAATTGCTTTACGTGGATTTGGTTTAGCGATGATTGATGTGGCAAGAGGAATTATGGAAAAATTGGGCGGGGAATTCCAAATGATAGATGAAGCTACCAAAGCCGTAAAATTTATTCCTAATGAAAAAACGCCAAAGCATTTTGTTCCATTTTCTTTGAACGGTTTGCCTATGTCGCCCAAACCGTTGAATGCTAAAATTGATACTTGGTTTGAGCCTTCCAAAAAACAAATAGAAGATTTTGCAAAACAAATAGGAAATCAAAAAACGCAAGCAGCAGCAAAAAGTAATCAGTTTTTGATTGAGGCATTTGCACCAATTGCTAGTTCTATTTTTCTCCAACTAAATTTTCAAGATGAGAAAACTTTGAAGGAGGAAAATATAATTCTTCTAATAAAAAATTGGTTAGAGGATGAAACTTTTGAACATTCATTTTTTCTTTCTCACAAGGAAACTGCGGAAACTATGATGCGAGCATTTGTAAAAATGTCTACTGGAAAAAAAACCGCAACATTGGATTATTGCATCGGTCAAGTGTGGCGACATTGCCAACCTTCCATCTATCAAGAATTATCTCACAATGCTTGTTCCGATGAAGTCGTCAATGAAATTATCGGACTTGATGAACGCCTCAAAAGATATTCTTATGGTCCGCCCGTAGAAAGTTTACAACAGATGTTGGCTTTGATAGATGCGGAAGTGATGACCCTAAAAATGGTCAACGACCCTGAAATTGAATTGACTAAAAAAGGTTGGGAACTTTCTAAAGATGAAAATTCAATCGTCGCAAATATGATGGTAAATTCTGTTTTGGATGCTCCAAAATTAATCGCTGTTAATTCTCAAATTATTTCAAATATGTTGGAAGATGATTTAATTCAAGCGGTACATAACGACTTGGGAATTGTTACTGATGAGTGTGGTTATGTGATTTCAAATATTAAGGAAAAGAAACTTCCTATTGCAGTCTTGGGGCGTTTGGCAAAGGGAACAATTATTGGAGTTGATGCCATTTTGGAATGCTTTGGAGAGCGTCCTGAAAGATGGGCAGCGCAAGCGATTCAAAATTTCGATAAGATGATTTTGAAAAATTTGGAAATTCAGTAAATGGTTATTTTACAAAAAAAATAATTCTAATTCTCTCCAATTGAACAATAGGTACACTTACCCGTTTTGGTAAAAAACTCAAAAAATTAAATTAAATTTTTATGTTAAAATACAAATTGCTTACCCTTTTTTGCGCCTTTTCATTTATCACGATTGCTCAAACTGCAACTTTACAAGGTCATGTTTTTGACCAAGAACATGAAGACCGTTTGGCGAGTGTCAATATTGATATTTACCAAAACGATAAATTAGTATTGGGTGGAAATAAAACTGATTTGAATGGAAATTATAAAATCAATTTACCTAAATCTGGAGAATACAAAGTGGAATTAAGTCGTCCTGCTTATCAGACTATGACGACGACTATTAATATAGAAAAAGGGTCTTCTACGGACATGGCGCTTCCGTTGACTCACTTACCTGATTTTGAATTTACGGGGATGCTTAAACGTTTTGTCAAAAAAGGAGAAGTACTTGGCGAAGGTGTAAATAATACTCGAATTGAAATTTATAATAAAACCAAAGATGAAGAATCTTTGGTTAAAATGGTAAATTCCAGTTCTCATTTTGTTCATCATTTTGAAAGAGAAAATCGATATATCGTTTTGATTCGGAAAGAAGGATTTTTTCCAAAACGTTTTGATGTAGTGGTTGACCAAGATGGTTGTACCATTTGTTTTGAAGGTTTGGATTTGAATCGGTTGTCGGGAATTTTTGATAATCACACCCCTACTGAATTAAGTGCTTCTATCTCAGGTGACATTTCGATGCGAGAAATCAAATTGAATGAAATTATTGAAATCGAAAATATATATTACAAATTTGACAAAGCAAATATTAAACCCTCTGCAAAACCTGCATTGGATAATCTGGTAAATGTAATGAGAACTTCTCCGATAATAATAGAACTAGGTTCACATACTGATAGTCGTGGGGATGATGAATACAATATGAAACTTTCTCAAGAACGAGCACAATCAGCTGTTGACTACATTGTTTCAAAGGGAATTTCTAAGGATAGAATTACGGCGAAAGGTTATGGTGAATCTCGCTTGACGAATGCTTGTGACGATGGCGTAAATTGCTCAGATGAACAACATCAAAGTAATAGGAGAACCGAATTCGAAGTAGTCCGATTGATGAAGGAAAATCTTTATGATAAAAAATCTTTAAAAGAAATTATTGAGCTGGAGAAAAAATCAGATAAAAAAGCAAAGCAAATATTAAAGATGAACTAAATTTCTTCTAAGCCTAACAAGGTTCTTACATTTTAAAATAAATTAACAGAAATTTATTTTAATTGAAAAAATTTAATTCTCATCCTTTTTAGTAAAAAGTAACATTACAATTACATTTTTTAAATAATAATTAAATCAATTTTTTTAACCTATAAAATTTTTAAAAACATG
>Ga0114957_1004909_pt1 | contig 11274 bp, 7 predicted proteins | sample BantaG_FD_87175 | JGI IMG/M metagenome (GOLD analysis project Ga0114957, IMG submission 87175) | Marine algal microbial communities from Bantry Bay, Ireland - BantryBay_4 metaG | ecosystem: Host-associated > Algae > Red algae > Unclassified | place: Bantry Bay, Ireland | collected 2014-11-21 | reverse complement strand
GTAGGAAAAGAAATAGGAGGGGGAACGAGTTTTTCTGGAGAAAGACGAAATGACTTAATAGGATTTATTAGAAACAATCAAAACAAATTAAAAGATTTAACTAAAGAAGAATTTGCAGCAGCAGCATATGAAGAATTGAAAAAGAATATCTAGTTCCTAAAAAAATAATCATTTCTATTCAAATAAAAAAGAAACGATTTCTTAAAAAACCCTAAAATAGAAAACCATGTCGCAAAACAGATCAAGAAAAAAAACGTCCAGAAAGAAGAAAAGATTTAAAAAGGCTATCGTTGGAGGAGATGGAACAAATATTAGAAATGGAAATGATGGTGCTCCAAGACAAAATTTGATGGTAGCGAATGCTGCACGTAGAAATGTTGCTAGAGCAAAAGCAAAAGCAACAGCACGGCGTAAAAAAATAAAAGACTCTTTAAGTCGAAGAAATGCACGACTCAGCAACGGCGACTTTAAGATTTCAATAGATACCACAAGACGAGTTATTGGAAGACAACTCAATAATGATTCAGGGGTAGAAGTAAGAAGCACTTTCATTAGAAAGGATGATAACAATATACTTAGACTAAGAGCCATCAAAATTGATGAAGCTAAAAAATTGAAAGATACGGTAGACTCGCTTCAAGAAATGATAGGCGGAGATAATGAATTTGGCGGAAGAAACTTAGCTAAAATTCAAATCCCTTTGAGAGGTGTCGATAATGTCGATAAGCTTCATAAAGGATTAAGAGAATTGGATAGAAATATTTCTATTGAAGTAGAATTTAAAAATACCAATAATGAGGCAAAAATTTTAGAACAGGGACTAGCAGGTGTTGAAGACTTTTTAAAAAAATCGGAAGGAAAACCTGAAAATAAAACCATGGAAACTCTTGAAAGAATGCTTAATCATTTTAAACAACAAGAAATGAGTATTCAAACAGAGAGTGATGTAGATCAATTAATTGTAGAACTTCGATCATTTAAGTTGATTATTCCAAAAGAAACTCAGACAATGTCTGATGCAGAGAAGGACTTTCTAAAAGGATTTAATTTTGCTATTGCAAGAGAAATCAGTCGAATAGAAAATAATGTCGGTGCTGAAAAACAACGTATTCGAGCTACTAAATTGAAAGTAGAAAATGAATTTAGAACTGCTGTTTTTAATATAAAAACTCAACAAGCTAACCCAAGTGCTGGAGACGATATTAAAATAAATAATCTAGTCAACCTACTCAAAGATATTTCAACGGTAGCAAAACTTACTCCTAACGAAGTTGAACGTTTATTCAAATCTAAAAATATTTTAGATGATGGTGAACAGAAAATCGCAGATGGAAAAATTAAATCTTTTTTAGAGAAAAAATTAGCCAATCCTGATCAAGACTTAGATAAATTGGAAAGTGATTTTAGGGATGCTGTGGCTGTTGCTTTAGCACTTTTAGGTAAAAAAATAGAACCTGAAACCGTTACTAATTTATTTGTAAATACTTTGTTAAATACAGATCCTCCTGGTACCATCGATGAACCACCAAAGGAAGGTGTAAAATTAAAAGTTAAAAAACTATTTAGAATCGGAAGGGCAGAAAGAGAAGCAGCACGAAGACGTGGGGAAAGAATTCAAGGTAATTTAGAAAAATTAAATAGTGGTACCGCTAGTGATGTTTATACTGCAACTACAGAAGGGAATATCGGGTTTTCAGATACCAACCAAGGCTTTGCAAAATTAGCACTTGGAGCAGGTGGTGATGCTAATGATACAACTATAAATCTAGGTATCCCAAATGACGATAATAGAAAATTAACTGAAAATCCAAATCTTATCGCTAGACAAGTAGTTTCTTCAAGATTGGATAAAGAACTTAGAATTTTTTCTTTAGCAGATGAAGTTTTTTCAAGAGATCATGATGATAGTGTTATTGGAATATCTGCTAAGGTTAAAGGTAAATCTGTTATGGAAACCATCAATGAACCGGGAGAAGATGAATCCGTAAAGTTGCATCGTAATTTTGATTTCACAAATCCTAATACTCAAAAAGGGCTTTCTGATCTTCAACTAATGGATGCTTTGACTGGACAGATGGACAGACACGGAGGGAATATTTTTATCGATCCAAAAACAGGACAAGTCATAGGTATTGATAACGATATGGCTTTTAGTAGTACGGTGGACTATGCTGATGGAGGTAATGGTTTGAGAAATCAATTTGAAATGGTTCAAGGTAAATTAGTTTTTAAACAAAACTTAATTGATGCGAGTACTGGTGAAAAAATACTTAAAATGAAGCGGGAGGATTTTGAACGAATTCTTAGAGGAGAAGAGAATGATCCTGAAAAATTGAGTGATGAATCTACGAATAAAGCATTGCTTCGTTTTGATGCTGTAAAAGCTAAAGTGCAACAGCTTAAAGCTGAAAAAAAATTAGTTAAAAATTGGAATATGGAAACTTTTAAAACTGCTATGAACGAAGGAGGAGGTACTGTGACTCGAGCAAATGGAAGAGTTGATGCTTCGTTTAATTTTAATAATTATGTTGCAAGATCAGCAAAGGAATTCGAACGAGCTGGAACATCGGATGGAGTCCTTGGATTTAATGAAGTAAAAGGATTATAAACTATAAAAATCATGGCCCTAAAAAAAAGAAAAACAAGAAGACACCGACGAAAGAGAAAGAAAAGAAGAGCAGACGCTTCGGGTGGCGGTTCTAATAACAATACTAATACAAATTCTTCAGTCAATTCATTGGCAAGAAAGAAACGAAGAAATACGGATACTGATGGAGGTAAAGTATCTAAATCAAAAATAAAAAGCACTTTAACGGTAGGAAAGACCGAGCGTAATAAATTGCGAAATGTAGGTCGTGATATTTCTTATGCTGTCAATGTCAATACTTCTAGAAAATCTCGAAAGGATGATGCAGGAGTATCTATTCGAAGTACCTTATACAAGCAAGGCGGAGAAAAAAAATTAAGGATAAAAAAATTAGATATTGATAGTCCCGAAAGATTAAGGGATACCATCAATGCTATTGTAGATATGGATGGTGCTGGAGATAAAAATGCTCCGCTGAAAAAAATCGAAATTGATTTGGTAGGAGTTAAGGATTTGGATAAAATGAAAGATGCATTGAAAGAATTAGATCCTTCTATTGAAGTCGAATTTAAGTTTAAAGATCGAGGTCGTACTTTTAATTTGGAAGAAGGATTCGGAGGAGTGCAAACATTGATAAAAGCGTCGAAGGACAAACCTAAAAAGAATGAAAACATAGCTGCGATTGAATCCATTTTAAGCGAAGCTCAAAAAATACAAACCAAAGATGATCCAACATTAAAAGACATCGAAAAACTAGCTTTTCTAAATAATCAAATGGACGGTTTTATCCAGAGAGCAGAAAGTGAAATGAACGGAAAAGCAGAAGAGGATTTTCTAAAAGGAATAAAATTAGCCTTAGCATTAGAAGCTCCAAGAGTTGCGAGTCAAAAAACTAAAATCGAAGATGATCTTTTAAGTGGTGAAAAAACTCCTAAGGAAAATCCAACTCCACCAAAAGATGCAGCGGCAGAAACAAAAGCAAAAACGGAAAGAGATAATATCGAAAAAACATTAACGGTAAAACAAACGGAACAAAACAAACTCCGAAATGTAGGTCGTGAGATTGATTACGCTTTTAATATCAACTCTTCGAAAAACGATAATGATTCAGGTGTTGGTTTGACTAGTACCTTATTTAAAAAAGATGGAAATAAAGTTTTACAAATCAAAAAATTAAGTTTGGATGATTCTGCTAAATTGAAAAATACAATTGATGCAATCAACAACATGAATCAATTGGGTGATAGTAAAAATGATCCTTTGAAAAAAATCGAAATAGATTTAACTGGAGTGACAGATTTAGGAAAATTGAACGAGGCTTTACAAGACCTTGATGCCTCAATTGAAATTGAATTGAAATTCAAAGATAAAGATCGTAACCGTCCATATGTTTTACAAGAAGGTTTTGATGGGATGCAGTTTTTTATGGAAGCATCTAAAGGACGACCTAAAAATAATGAGACGATCAATACTATTGAAAGCCTTATTAATACCGCTCGGATTTTACAATCCAATGAATCACCTACTCCTGATGATATCGACAAACTTATATATCTCAATAATCAGATTAGTGGATTCCTCCGACGTGCTAGAAAAGAAACCCAAAATAAAGATGAATTGAGTTTTATTGATGGAGTGAAATTGGCATTGGATATGGAATCTAATCGACTAGTTGACGATAAAGAAATTCTGATTAAAAATCAAGTAACTGAATCCAATGATGAAAAAACAGAAGTTCAAAAAAGAGCTAGATCTGCAACTGTTTAGATTTAATTTTGAATTTGCTCGAATCCTTCTCAACGGCTTAACGACAATTTGTTATGCACCCTTTTTTTTAAAACCAAAAATTGTTTTACTTTTAGCCAAACAAAAAAAATAAAAAGGAAATGGGAAACATCTTTACGATTTTCAAAAAAGAAATGTTGGACATGCTTCGGGATCGAAGAACGGTATTGACTATGATTGTCATGCCGATACTTTTGATGCCGTTAATTATATCTGTAACTTCTAAGATTGCAAGTGATCGAATAAAAACAGCACAAGAAAAGGATATCAAAATTGCGATTAATACCAATGATAATGGTGCTGATTTTGTCCAAAGATTTGAGCGACAAAAAGATGTCAAGGTTATCAAAGGAATTAATAAAGCTGATTTCTCGAAATTAATTCGAGATGATAGTTTAGATATCGCGATAGAAATTAGCGAAAATTTTGATGCACAACTTCAAGGAGGTAAGACTGGTTCTGTAAAATTGTTTTATGATTCGACTGATGAAGGGCTCTTTATGGCACGGATGGAAAAGACAATCAAAAGCTACGGTGAAACGGTTCTTGGTTCTCGCTTGGATTCGATAGGCATCGATAACGCAATGATAGAACCCATCACTACTACCGAAGAAGATGTTTATACTGATAAAGAATCTTTTGGAAAAATGGCAGGTGGATTCCTTCCTTATATTTTTGTTTTATTTTGTTTGATGGGAGCGATGTATCCTGCGATTGATTTATTTACTGGAGAAAAAGAAAGAGGAACGATTGAAACTATTTTAACTGTTCCTGCGAGTCGGTTACAGATTTTGATTGGGAAAATGTTAGTAGTGGTACTTTCAGGAGTAATATCTGGTGTACTGGTAATTCTAGGATTGTATTTGACTTTAAGATTTAATCCTGATGTACCTGATATGGTTCTCAATATTGCCAATCAAATTCTTACACCTCTTAATTTAGGTTTAATTATTTTGATGTTGATTCCATTGACCACTTTCTTCTCTGGGATTTTGATACCAGTAAGTATTTATTCAAAGTCATTTAAAGAAGCGCAAAGTTTAATTACACCAATGACTTTTATTGTTATTCTTCCATTGATTGTAGCCATGATGCCAGGCTTTAAATTGACAGCGATGACTGCCCTCATTCCAATTGTAAATGTTGCCCTCGCTACCAAAGAAATTGTGGCCGGAACGATTGATTATGGATTATTAGGTTTAGTATTTCTCTCCCTATTTGTCTTTGCTGCCATAGGAATTGGAATGTGTGTTAAATGGTTCGGCTCGGAAGGCAATATTCTACGAACATAATTTTTTAATGGAGAACTGATAATGGAGAACTGATAACCAATAATGGTGAAAACAAAAACGGTGAGAAATATTGCAATGCGCTATTCTCACCGTTTTTGTTTTCACTATTATTGGTTATCAGTTCTCCATTATCAGTTATCAGTTACTAGGTTGGTTTTTAAGGAAATTAAAGGAGGACTAAATTTTCAATTCAAATTTATTATCTTTCGAAACTTTTTATAAGCTGTACTTAGTTTTTAGCGTTACATAAGTACCAATTTTTTAAAATAAAAAAAGAAATATAAATGGAAGTAAAATTCTGCGGCGCTGCGGGCCATGTAACAGGAAGTGCTCATTTAATCACTTTGGATAGTGGGTATAAGATTTTATTAGATTGTGGATTGTATCAAGGGAATGATGATAGCATGGACAATTTCAATTCTTCTTGGTATTTTGAACCAACGGATGTGGACTTGATGATTCTTTCTCATGCACATATCGATCATTGTGGAAGAATTCCAAAATTAGTACACGATGGATTTCAAGGAGATATTTTGTGTACCCATGCCACTCGAAGTCTTTGTGCAATTATGTTGTTAGATAGTGCCAAGATTCAAGAAAGAGATGCAGAATATTATAACAAAAGACAACTCAAAAAGAAGAAAAAGAAAAAAAATAAGAAGTCTAAAAAAACATTTACTTTACGGGAACCACTTTATACAAGTCAGGATGTTCCACCTGCTATGGATTTGTTTGTAGGTGTTGGATATAATAGATGGTACCGAGTGGATGAAAATGTAGAAGTATTGTTTAAAGATGCAGGACATATTTTAGGAAGTGCCAATGTGACGTTAAAAATCAAAGATGGAGATAAGGAAGTGATGTTTGGATTTACGGGAGATATTGGAAGACCTGATCGACCTATTTTAAGAAATCCTCAACAAATGCCTGAAGTGGATTATATGATTTGTGAATCTACTTATGGCGATAAAGATCACGCTGCCAAACCTGCAGAAGAAGATCGGTTTTTAGAAATAATAAAAAGAACTTGTGTTGAGAAAAAAGGAAAATTAATCATACCAGCATTTAGTGTAGGACGTACTCAAGAGATTGTTTACATGTTAGATCAAATGGAAACAGCGGGCATGTTGCCGAAAATTCCAGTCTATGTAGATAGTCCATTAGCGGTGAATGCAACACAAGTTTTTGGAGCACATCCAGAGTGTTATGATAATAACTTGAATGAATATTTATTGATAGATGATAACCCATTTGGATTTAACAAATTGACTTATGTTAGGGAAGTTGCCATTTCAAAATCTTTAAATGCAACGAATGAACCTTGCATAATCATTAGTGCTTCAGGGATGATGAATGCAGGACGGATTCGGCATCATATTTTCAACAATATTGATCGAGAGAAAAATACTTTATTGATTGTTGGTTATTGTTCGCCCAATACGTTAGGAGCTATCTTGAAACAAGGAACGGAGAAAGTGAAATTGTTTGGAGAATGGAAAGTGGTCAATATGGAAATTGAAATTATGGATTCATTTTCTGCTCATGCCGATCGAGGAGAAATGGTTGACTTTTTAAATAATCAGAAAAACCTCAAAGAATTATTTCTTGTCCACGGAGAGCCTAAGCGACAGAAAAAATTTAAAAAGATGTTAATCGAGAATGGATATAAATCTGTAAGAATCCCTAAACTTGGTCAGGAGTTTAAACTAAAATAATACTTGTCTCATTTAAATGGGAAATCAAAAGGTTGGAAAATAGATGGTCTATTTTCCAACCTTTTTACTTTTACTATCGTGTACTTAATAAAAGATTAATGACTAAAAAATCGTAACAATTCAGCAAAGCTGAATTTTGTATATTTTTCAACGCGGAGACGCAGAGGCGCAGAGAATTTTTCTTCGAAAAATTTAAAAAACTCTGCGTCTCCCCGTCTCTGCGTTGAAAAATAAATTGGCTTTAGCCAATACTGAATAGTTACAAAAAATCAATACTGAAAAACAATATTTGTTGCCAAATTGGCAAAACAAAGGTTGAGGAATAATAGAATTATTGTAACTTGCGTTAACATTAGAGGCAGCTTTTTATAGGTGAATTTCGATTTGTACTTAAGAAGTTGTTCTTCTAAAATATCTATCCTTTCTTTAATCCTTCATTTACACATTGTTTTCCCTTAATCGATAAAGCTTAAACTAATAAGCTAAGGGTATTATATTCAAAATCAATGTTTATTGATTTTTATAAAACAATCACTAATTACACTAATAATCCTCGAAAAAGACTTTTTAAAAAATAGTTTATGAAAAATTATATTTACTTATTCTTCTTTTCTTGTGTTCTTTTGTTAGCATTTAGCTGTAGTAACTTTGATGAGTTTGAAGAATCTTTGGAAACAGAAAGAGAAATAGCAGTACCTCTTTTCCATACTACCACTAGTTTGGTTGATTTGTTGGAGGGGTTCAACGAAGAGACTTTTATCACAATGGGACCTGATGATTTGATTACTTTAAATTATAAAGGAAATGTTACAGAAAGAAAAGCTTTTGAACTTTTCGATTTTCTTCAAGGAGTTTTTGTTCCTTTGGAAGATTCCATTTCCAGTTTTCCATTCGGTTTACCAGGTTCTCTAGATGTTACTTTAATGAAAATTAAGTCAGGCAATTTGGCACTTAGTTTTACAAATAACTTTGATGAAGAAGTAGATGTAACTGTAACAATCCCTCAGCTTACCAAAAATGGAAATATGTTTTCTAGAAATCGGTTAATGGGATCATCAAGTTCTGGAAATAATGAGTGGATAGATTTGTCAGGCATCTCAGGATTTGATTTGGATGGTGGAGATGACAGCTTGAAAATATATTATGAAGCGATTCGACAAAGTGACCAACAACGCGTTCTTTTTGATGATGTTCCAGCCTTGGCTATTACTGATTTGCAGTTTTCATATATCGAAGGTTTTTGGGGAACGGAGCCACTAGATCTTGCAAGAGATACAATTGAAATTGAGTTTTTTGAAAATTGGGTACAAGGAGATGTTTTTTTTGAAAGTCCAACTATTGAGGTTGCTGTTGATAATAGTTTTGGATTCCCCGTTAGATCGAAAGTAAATGTTTTAGATATACTTAATGTAAATAATGAAGTGGTTAGTTTGGAGAGTATTTTTATTACCGAAGGGATTGATTTTGCATACCCAGCCTTAAATGAAGTAGGGGAAACAAAAACAACTATTTTTAATTTTTCCAATGACAATTCAAATGTAGCCGAAGTTTTGAGTTCAAATCCTGTTTCAGTAGACTATGATCTTGATGCGGTCTCTAATCCTGATAGTATTCAAGAAATTGGATTTATGTTAGATACTAGCAGTTTTAAAGTACAAGTGTCGGTAGAATTACCATTCCGAGGTAGTGTGAATAATTTTAAAGCTAGTGATGTTTTTAATGTGAATTTCGATTCTTACGATAATGTGAAATACATCGAATTTAAAATGGTAGCAGATAATGAGATTCCTCTTGGAATTGATGTTCAAATGTATTTTGCTGACGAATGGAATAATATTATTGATTCACTTTATACGGGTGAGACTAATATTTTAGCACCTGCTCCAGTCGATGAAGATGGAGAAGTTACGGGCACTCCAACGAAGACCATTACTTTTGCTACTATTGATGCAGAAAAATTTGAAAGAATTAAAAATACCAAAAAGTTAATTGTAGAAGGAGCATTTTTTACAACTAATGCAAGTACAAATAATTCTCCTGTGGTAAATCTGAAAGCAGATCAAGAAGTTAATATTCGAATGGGAATGAAAGTTGGAACGAAATAATTTTAGCCGCAGATTTACGCGGATTTTTTTATAATGCGTTATTCGACAATCATAAAAAATCTGCGGCTAAAAAATCCAAACCATTTTCTTAGCATTTGTAATTCATCGTTTAAAAAAGTAATAATGTTCAAATACCGTTTTATTATAATAACTATTCTTTTAATTTTTTCTAACAATATATTTGCGCAGCAAGAAATGGGACTATCATCTATGGATATCTGGCAGTCATCCAAAACTAACCCTGCGTATATTTCTAAAAATAAGATTACAGTTGGGCTACCCAATATTCATTTAAATTACTACAATACAGGTGGCGCATTTAGTCAGTTTGTAGTAGATTATTTGAATGAAGAAAACTCGATTAATGTAGGCGATGCGATTAATAAATTATCAGATGATGGAAATATTTTAAGAGGTGTTTCTGAAATAGAGACACTTAGTGTTGGTTATCGAATTGGAAAAAATATTCAATTAGGATTTAGCCATACTCAAAAAACAGATGTTTTTATGGATTTTCCAAAAACGATAGCTAAGTTGTTTTTTGAAGGAAATGGTCAATATGTTGGAGAGACTATTGGATTGAATAATGACTTGCAATTAATGGCATACAATGAATTTGCACTAAGTGCTGCTATTCGATTTTCAAAATTAACAGCAGGTGTAAAAGTGAAAGGACTTACAGGAATTGCCAACGCCTCAACTAGCAAAAATGACCTTTCTCTTTTTACAGATAGTGATGTGTACCAGCTGACCTTAAATTCAGATTATCAATTGGATGTTTCTACATTTGGAACAGTTGATGATTTATCTAATTTTAATATTGGAGTTGGAGAATATAATTTTGAAGAAATTATTACCAAAAATTCAGGAGTCGCAATAGACCTAGGAGTGACCTATGAAGTGAATGATAAACTGAAAATAGGAGCGAGTATTTTGGATTTAGGAAAAATTCAATGGTCGGAGAATGTAACGAATTATTCTAGTTCAGGAAATGAAACTTATGATGGTTTTGATTTTGCACAATTTAATAATAATGATTCTATTTCATTTAGTAGTGCTATTGATACTCTGGAAAATGCTTTTAATTTTAGAAAAACAAATGATGAGTTTTCTACAACCTTGCCTTTAAAAATATACTTAACGGCAAACTATCAATTCAATAATATGTTAAGATTTGGAGGAATGCTTTATAATGAAAATTATCGAGGTCAAAATTTTTCAGTAGTTGCTTTAAGTGCAAATGCTAAATTGAATAAAATCCTTTCTGTTGGAGCAGTATATTCAGGACGAACTGATAGTTTTTTTAACCTCGGTTTGAATTTTGTAGTAAACTTAGGACCTGCTCAACTTTTTGCCACAACTGATAATATATTGGCAGCTGCTAAGCCTTATGAAAGCACAAATGTCAACTTGCGAACAGGGTTGAATTTATTATTTTAAGAAAGCGAAATTCCATTTTCTTTTTCCTACTTTTGGAAAATAATCCCTCCGTTTTATTCCTTAATGAATAATTTTTTGAAAAAAAATACTTGTAATATGATAACATCATATTACAAGTATTCCAAAATGCGCAACATCCATGAAAAACTTTTATACAACCATTATTTTATTATTTTTAAGCCTTTCCTTATTTAGCCAAAATCCACTTGCTTGTGATGGACAAAGATATATTGATGATGTCTTTACCGATGTATCTGTGACTACTGTGACTTATGGTTCCAATACTACTTTTTTTGGAACTACTCAAAATCTCCAAATGGATATCTATGAGCCAGTAGGTGATATCCATG
>Ga0114957_1004908_pt1 | contig 11275 bp, 5 predicted proteins | sample BantaG_FD_87175 | JGI IMG/M metagenome (GOLD analysis project Ga0114957, IMG submission 87175) | Marine algal microbial communities from Bantry Bay, Ireland - BantryBay_4 metaG | ecosystem: Host-associated > Algae > Red algae > Unclassified | place: Bantry Bay, Ireland | collected 2014-11-21 | reverse complement strand
TCATTTCTATGCCCCATAATCATCCCATCACCAGCAGCCATTTCAATATATATACTTTTTTCACCATCTTGAGCTTGAGCAGAAGATATTTGACTTGTATAATCCGTAAAACCTCCCCAACCTAAATTTTGCCATTTGGCGTCAGTTGAAGTTTCAAAACTAAAATCGTAGTTACTCCCGTTTAAAGTATTGATTTTAATAATATCAGTTAAAACCACATCGGTAAATGCGGTTGCCGCTACAACATCTGTTGTACGTAAAGCACCAGGGGTATATGAGACCGTTACTGTATCATCATTAAAATAAGGCTCGCCTAAAGTAATAAGTATAATATTGCCCTCAACAGGATCTACACTTATGTTACTAATACTTGGCGTAATAGTTGAACCTGTAGCAGTTTCATAATTTACAGTAAAATCATTTTTACTAATGGTTTCACCATCCATTTCTCTGCTAAACTCAAGTCCTACTATTTTGTCTGTTTTTTCAAAAACCCTATCTAAAGTTACAGGTTCTGTTGAAGGTATTATTTTCACAAAGTTTGATATGCTTATAGTATCAGCATCAAAAGGTCTCGGGTTTGAAGCTATAAATTGTAAATCATATGTACCTAATTTACTGTACTTCACATTAGCTGGCTCTTTAGGGTTTACAATTTGAAGCGGGTTTCCACCTTCCACATTCCAAACAAATTTAGTTGGTAAACCTTCACTAGTATAAGTTAGTTGAATAGACTTACCAGCAGTTACTTCATTTTCAGCATCATTATCCATATCTAATTCTGCTCCAACGGTTCCATCAGCTTCCAAATAATTAGCTTTAATTACAGATTTTATATTATCATAAACAGTAACTACTATAGTAGTATCAACAATTTTACCAATCGTATTTGGACTACTCAAATCGTACGCTTCTCCTTTAAAAACTTGATTTAAAGTTACATCATACTGTCCTGCAACTTTAAAAAAAGCTTTTACATTTTGTTCGGTTGCCGTAATATTATTATCAGATCCAGATATATTTGCAATGCCTTCCGGGAACGTCCATAACCTCGATTCTACGCCAGAAGAAACATCTCCAAATGTTATACTGTTACCAACTCTAACGGCATTATCAAAATTCATTTGTGAGGTTACAATTACTCTACTGTTAGCTTCACTTGTATCTAGATTGTCGTATATATCATCACAAGATTGTAATCCAAACGCAATCACTAAAATTGATATTAAAAATTTTAATTTTGTTTTCATTTTTCTTTTTTATTTACATTAAAATAGTCTATTACAATCCGGTATTTGATTGTTGTTCTGCTGCTGGAATATAAAAGTAATCGTGTTCTCCAGGATTATACTTTTCTATACCAATAAGAGAAAGTAAATTTACAGTCCCTTCGATAAACAGAGGCTCTTCATTTAAAATTGTACTCAAATTGTCTCTTCTCCACTCTAAATCACTACCCATAGTTGTAAGTACATTTTTTACTATACCCCAACGAACCAAGTCTCTCCATCTATGGTTTTCAAAACAAAGTTCTAAAGGTCTTTCGACCATTTGGATATGCGTCATAATATTATCTTTTGTAGGAGAGACCATTGGCTGCGTGCCATTAACCTGTTCACTAATATGGAGTTGTGGAAACGTATTGCTATTAGCGTCCAAATATTGCTGAATGGTTATTACTCCTGCTCTTTTTCTTACTAAGTCAATATATTTTATGGCTTCATCAATATCAGAGCTTTCGTTTAACATTGCTTCTGCATACATTAAATAGATATCAGCTAAACGTATATGCCTAAAATTGATACCACTACGTCCTAAAGGAGTTTCAGATGTGCCTTGGTACCAATTTGTGTATTTTTTTACCAGTGCAGTTAAACCCAAACCCCTATATGTATGTACGTTAGCAGCGGTATTATCTACACCATAATAAGTACCTTCAAAATCCTTCGGACAAATAGATGCAGAAAGGCGTCTAGAGTGATTATTATCTGTATTAATTGGGTTATCTGTATCTATTTCATCATTTGTAAATAACTCGTGTAAATACAGATTTGAGACTACTACATTAAATCCACCAAAACCTCCAATGGATGTATAGTTTGAAGCAACAGCATTAGCTTCCGCTCCAGATGCAAACGGTGTATCATCTACATTATTGCCATTAGCACCAGGATTTTCCGTTGCACTATAAGCGACTTCTAAAATGGATTCTGAATTAAATTCATTTTGATCTGTAAAGTTATCTAAAACCTCTGGAGTTAATGCATAAGCGTTCGATTCAATAACTTCTTTAAAATCAGCAGCAGCAGGACCCCATTGTTTGTCGTATAAATAAACTTTACCTCGCAATGATGTTGCAGTTCCTGATGTTACTCGGCCTAAATCTTTGCTATCTGTCCAAACTGCAGGCAAATTTGATTTCGCATAATTTAAATCTGGAATAATTATTTGCTCATTAACTTCTTGAATAGTACTTGTTGGTTTATTCAAATCAGATGGTGAAATTTCTGTACGTATTACAGCTTGACCATAAGTATGGATTAATTCAAAATAAAAGAACGCTCTTAAAAATCTAGCTTGCGCTAATATTGACTCTTTTTCATTTGGAGCAAAAACTGAATCGTCTGCTATTTCAATATTATTGATGACTTGATTAGCTCTAAAAACACCAATATATAATTGGTTCCATTTGTTAACTAATTGCTCACTATTATCTGTATATGTTAATTGTCTGAAAATATTCCATCTTCCAAAAAACGAATAGGTGTCTGCAATATCGGTTCTTATTATTTCTTGAGATAATCCACTGCCACTAACAGCTTGGAATTGCATTGCAGCATATACGGTAGTTAATGCGCTATTAAATTGAGTAGCTGTTTTCCAAAACGTAGCATCTGTAATGGAGTTTGGGTTATCAACGTTTAAAAACTCTTCTTCATTACAACTTGAGAGCGACAACATAACGCATGCAATTATTGCAATTGGTAATGTTCTGTATTTTATTATAAATTTTATCATTTTTTCTAATTTTATTATTAAAACATCATTTTAGCTCCTAAAACAAATCTTCTCGCTACAGGATAATTTCCTCTATCAACTCCTCTAGTGCTAATACCATTTCCACCAACTTCTGGATCATATCCGCTGTAATTAGTAAACGTAAATGGATTAAACCCAGTAATATAAAACTTAATACTAGACATATTAATTTTATTCATAACATCTTGTGGTAAAGAATACCCTAATGTGATATTACGTATTCTTAAATATGTACCATCTTCTATCCAATAATCAGATCTTGCTCTCACGCTTTCTGTAGCTTCGCTATTTCTAAAACTAGGAATATCAGAATTAGGGTTCTGTGGAGACCATTGAGAAAATTGATCTAAATGTCTTCCTTGTGTGTATGCAAAAAAACGTGAGCCGTTAAACAATTCTGCTCCATAAGACAAGTAAGATTGTACGGTTAAATCCCAGTTTTTATAAGTTAAATCAATATTTAACCCTGCTTCAAATTCTGCTTGACCAGAACCAGCATAAACCCTGTCCTGCTCATCAATTATATTATTACCATCAATATCAGCATATCTTATATCACCTTTTGATGCTGTTGGACTTAGTGTTTGATATTCTGCTAATTCTTCATCCGTTTTAATAACGCCTTCATTTTTAAGTAAGAAGAAAGCACCAGCCTCGCGTCCAACTGCAAAAAATGTAGTTTGGTCTATACTACTTCCTAAAGAAAATGTTGGTCTTCCGTCTGGATAACCTCGATTAATACCGTTTAAATCAACTATTTCATTTATATTTTTTGTGAATGTTGATGATACGTTATATTTCAATCCATTTTTGAATTGACCTTTATATCCTAAAGCTAGTTCAATTCCTTCATTGGTCATTTTTCCAGCATTTATAAAAATAGGATTATAAAGTGTTTCTGCACCTGGTGCTGTTGTACCTCCTGATGGCGGCGTTTGAAAAGGGAGTAACATATCTTTTTTATCATTACTATAAATATCTCCCGTGAAGGTCAATCTGTTTTTGAACATGGCTAAATCAACACCTATATTTTTAGACGTACTTGTTTCCCATTTTAAATCGGGGTTTGAATATCTTCTTTGTATCAATCCAGAATCTAATGTTTCATTTGGGCCAAATAAATAATTAACACCAGTTTCAATTTGAGTTGCCGCAACATATGGTTGAACATCTTGATTTCCTACTTGTGCATAACTCGCTCTTAATTTTAAGCTATTTACCAAGTTTCCAATAGCTGAATTTTTAAAAAAAGATTCTTCAGCAACATTCCAACCTATTGAGGCCGATGGGAAAACCGCATATCGATTATCTTCTCCAAATTTCGAAGAACCATCTCTACGCATACTTAATGACAGCAGGTAACGCTCATCATAATTATATTGTAACCTTCCTAATAAACCAGCCAATGTATACGTATTCACAAAACTAGTTGGAGAGTTTGTTGAAAATGCTTGCCCAATTTCCTGGGTATCATTGGTAGGAAATCCAATACCACCAATAGAAAGGTTTTTGGATTCAAATTGCTCATAAGAGGACACAACTATAGCGTCAAATTTATGTTTTCCGAAACCTACTTTATAATTTAACATATTTTCTATAACCTGTCTATCAGAAAACAGATAATCCTCTTGGAGTTGCGCCTCAAGTGTTGAAGCAGTATCGTTCCTTTTGCCATCTAATCCAAATATGAAATAAGATGGCCTGAAGAATTTTCTTTTGTAATCATATGTATTATTACTTACGCTAATTTTATATGATAGGTTTTGTGAAATTTGATATTCTAAGTTTAATGCAATATTGGATGTGGTTACATTTCGCTCATCAATATTTTGTAATTGTTTTGCTAAAAAACCAAAATATATAGTGTTATCTACAGGAATATTAACAACGTTATCGCCACTAATATCTAAATCCCCGAGAGGAATTTGCCATGGATTTTGTCCGATACTATATTCATACAAAGCAAAAGGTTCTTGATCTCTATTTTCTTCAGAAAGCCCTATAGTAGCAAATACCTTAAATTTTCCTTTTTTGAATTGCCCAGTCAATCTAGAACTTAATCTGTTAAATCCAGATTTAATCACAACACCTTTTTGATCATTATAACTAGTTGCAAAACTTAAGCTCAAATTTTCGCTCCCACCAGTTATGCCTAGATCGTAATTCTGAATAAGAGCATTATTATTTTGAACATCTTCGACAAAATTAGTATCATAATCTAATAATTCCGGTGTCGTAATAAAGTATCCTGGTAGGTTACCAGAATTCAAAACGTTATCAACAGAAAAGTCAGCAAATAACTGTTGCTGTGTATTCATTAAAGGTGTTCCTGAAGTAATATTTTGGATACCTGTAAAAGTTGAGAAATTCACTGCGAAATTACCCGGCTTACCTCTTTTTGTTGTAATTAGTATAACACCGTTCGATGCTCTTACACCGTATACAGCAGCGGCGGCACCATCCTTAAGAATATCCATGCTTTCTACCTGATCTGGCGCTATATTAGGGTTCGATTCATAAGGCACTCCATCTACAACGTATAAGGGCTCTAGTTTACCCAATAAAGAGCCAACACCTCTAATTTGAATATTTGCAGCTTCACCAGGGCGGCCACTTGCAGCCTGAACATTAACACCAGCAACAACTCCTTGAAGTGATTCACCAATATCTGAAACAGGGGCACGTGAGATAATATCAGATTTAACTTGAACGACAGCTCCTGTTACTTCCTTTTTCTTTTGTGTTCCGTAACCTACTACGACAACTTCATCTAGTTGCGATAAATTTTCCTCAAGAGCAATATCAATACTTGTTCTGTTTTGAACAGGCACCTCGTTTGTAACATAACCCAAATAACTAAAAACCAATATAGCATTTGAGCTAGCGGAGATTTCATAATTACCATCAAAATCGGTAACTGTTCCGTTTGATGTTCCTTTTACCAAAACACTGGCACCGGGTAAGGGCATGTTTCCATCGGTAACAATTCCATTAATCGTGACGTTTTGTGATTGAATTGCACCACAAACAATAAAAAACAAAGCAAAAGCCATAGCGCGTTTATAACTTGTTTTAAACATAAGTTGAATTTCATATTTAATTTAGTTTAGTTTAAGTAGTAAATTTAGCAAGACAATTTAATAAACAATACAAAACAACTCGACAAAAACTGAACATAATCATTTTTGAACGCTAAATAAACTAGACTAAATTTACGAAATAATTTATTAAATAACAGTATTTCAAATACTTAAAAACACCAACAACTTACTCTAATAATAAAAAACTTAAAAGGAATTTAAAATTTATCCATAAATTCTTCTAAATTATCCCCTCTTTTTAAATTAAGTTTTTTTCTAAGTCTGTGCCGGGAAGTATGGACACTTTCTATCGAAATACTAAGTAGTTTTGATATATCCTTACTTGTAAAATTTAGTTTCACCAGCGCACACATTCTCAAATCAGTTTGTGTTAATACAGGGTAGTGTTTTTTTAAATTTGAATAAAAACTTCTATTTATTGAAGTAAATCTAGCTTCAAACTCTTTCCAATTACTATTAGATGTGCCCTCAAATAATCTAAGAATGCGTTTTATATCAACAACATCTATTTTTTCTTTTTGATTTTCTAACCTAATCTTAATCTTTTTTATAAACCCATCTTTTTCAACAAGCCGTAATGCTGATTGAGTGAGTTCTTTATTTTTTAATTCTATTATTTCTTTATGCTTTTGGGTTTTTATTTTTTGAGTTTCTTTTAAATTCAATTTTTCTAATTTATGCCTGTTTCGCATATATTTAATAACCAAATATCCATATATTAATAAAAACAATATAGTTAATCCAAGAATTACAGATTTTAGTAACCAAATTTTATCTTCATGCTCCAATTGTTTTATACGTTCTTGATTTTTAATATCATCTTGCCTTTTCTTCTCAATTCTATATAAATCTTTAATCTGCAAAAGGTGGTGGCTATTTTCACTCGATCTTCCAAATATCTTATCGTTAAGGCTTTTCTCTTTCTCTAAATACTTATAACTCTCTTCAAAATTATTTTGACTTAAATATAAATTAGAGAGTGAATTGTATACAATTAAATCAGTATTTAGATGTCTATTATATTTTTTTGAAATTTCTAAAGATTTTTTATAATGTCTAGCACTTGCATCAAACATTTTCATTCTTTTGTATACATCACCAAAAAACATTTCTATAATTACTAAATACGAAGGATCTTCGACCTCAAAATGCCTTTTTGCGGTATTGAGCTGTTGTAATGCCAAATTAAAATCTCCACTAATAGATGCCAAATAACCCTTTTCAGCCTCTAAATAATAACTTTTAGGCTTATCCTTAATTTTATTTTGAAATTGGTAGGCACTATCCAAATACACGCTAGCCTTGTCATAATTTTTTAAGTCCCTGTATAAATTAATTACGGCAAAGTAATTAGAGACTATATAACTTAACATGTCATCCTTGTTAGTTTTATTAATTAGCCTATTTCTAATTTTATTCGATATATCAAACTTTTTTACAGCTTCTTTATCTCTTTTATAAAAGCCATATAACCAACCCAATTGATGATATATTTTAGACATTGCAATTGAATCCTTAGATTTATCTGCTAACAACAACGCCTCCCAAAAACCATCATAAGATTTTCCGTAATTGACATTATGCGAATACAATTCAGACATTTCAATTAAAAAGTAAATAGCTTTAGCAGTATCCTTTTCTTTTAAATTTATCTCATATCCTTTTTTCAAATACGAGGCTGCAATCTCTGGATTTTTAAATTTTAACCGTTTTGCTTTTTTTACTAAAGAATCCTGAATAAAATCATTTTGAGAATAAACCGCTCCAAAGAATAGAAGAATACAAAACTTTACAATATAAGCTCTTAACATATTATTTAACATAGATTGGAAAATATCCCAAATTTTAAAAATCTTACATTAAGCAAACCAAAACTAGACATATTTTTTTTAAGTAACTGAAAACCAAATAACAAAAAAATAAACTGCTTTATATAAACTTAACATAAAAACTTTTTTAATAAATATAGCAAAAAGTAATATAGCAGAAAGAATTATTCATAACATAATTACATCGTCAAGTTTAAGTCTAGTTATTTTTTCAACTAACAAAACCTGTTTAGTATTATTCTAGTAGTAAAAAGTGTTCTTAGCTTTCTCAAATAGTAATTTTATTTAGTATAAATTTCCCAAACCCATACTCTTTTTGTAATATAGCAGTACCTACAAGCACATAAAATATTACAAAAAAATTCATAATTAAAGAATCAAGTTTATTATCTTTTTTGTTGAATTATTTTGGGTTATTTTAAAGCAATGACTTGATCCCCATAAAACATCATCTAACAAATTAATTCAAACCCCAGTGTTTTGAATAACTTAACTGCTTAGAATAAAATACGTAATGAAACAATTTCAGATTATAATATTATTGTACCTTATTCTATTTAGTTGTAATAATTCTGTAGAGCATTTAAAAAATAAAAACAACACATCAGATTTCAATCTTAATTGGCAATTCTATCTCTCACAAGAAAATGAAAATGCGAATGCAATTACCAATGATAAATTTAACACTATTAATCTGCCTCATGATTGGGTTATAAAAGGTAAGTTTGATTCTACACTGGTCAAAGATGCTTTCGCAACGGGCTATATACCCAGTAAAGGTTATGGTTTTTATAAAAAAACGTTTGATTTACCTTTCGATGAAAACAATATAAACTATATACTTTTTGATGGTGTATACAATAATACAACCACGGAGATTAATGGCCATAAATTAGGTTTTCACCCTTATGGCTACTCCCCTTTTTATTATAATATTACACCATATTTAAATCAATATGGTAACCAAAATGTTATAACGGTAAAAGTCGATCATACCCGCTATGCTGATAGTAGGTGGTATACTGGTGCTGGAATATATAGAAACGTAGAACTTATTACAAAAAGCAAATTACACATTCCTATTTGGGGCACCTATATAACCACGCCTAAAGTATCTAAAAAAAATGCAAATATTAAATTTAATATTAATCTAAAAAATGATTTTTCCTCTAATGAAAATTTTATACTATCAACTAAAATTATGGATTTAGAAGGACACGAAGTTGCCTTAAAAGAAAAAGAAATAAATATTGAGCCAAATAGTAATAAAGAAATCATTCAAAATATAAGCATTAAAAACCCTAAATTATGGGGGGTAAAAAATCCTAATTTATATAAAGCTTCCATATCCATCATTAAAAATAATGAAGTTATAGATGTTTATAACAGTAAATTTGGTATTCGAACTATAAAATTTGACGCAAATACAGGCTTTTTCCTAAATGGAGAAAACATGAAAATTAAAGGGGTTTGCTTACACCACGATGGCGGTTTAGTTGGTGCTGCTGTGCCAAAAGGGGTTTGGAGTCGTAAACTACAAATTTTAAAAGATGCCGGTGTTAATGCGATTAGAATATCCCATAATCCAGCATCTTCAGAGTTTTTAGATCTCTGCGATGAAATGGGTTTTTTGGTTCAAGACGAATTATTTGACGAATGGGACAACCCAAAAGACAAACGCTTTAATCAAAACGAATCAAAAAGCACAGATTATATTACTCGAGGTTATGGCGAACATTTTCAAGAGTGGGCGAAAAAAGACCTTAATACAATTATTTTAAGCCATAGAAACCACCCATCAATCTTTCAATGGAGTATTGGTAATGAAATTGAATGGACGTATCCAAGAAATGCAGCAGCAACTGGTTTTTTTAACAACATGGACTGGAACGGTAACTATTTCTGGTCTAAGCCACCAAATTCAACCAAAGAAATTAAAAAGCAACTAAAAACCCTTCCGAAAGAAAAATACGATATTGGTGAAACCGCAAAAAAATTATCCATGTGGGTAAAAGAATTAGACACAACAAGGCCGGTTACCGCTAATTTGATTTTACCATCGGCCAGCCACTTATCTGGTTATACAGATGCATTGGATGTTATTGGTTATAGTTACAGACGAGTGCTATACGATTATGGGCACGAAAATTACCGAGATAAACCTATTATGGGAACCGAAAATTTGGCACAGTATCATGAATGGAAATTTATCATGGAACGCCCATTTATTTCAGGTACGTTTTTATGGACAGGTATAGATTACATGGGGGAAATTAGAGATTCTTGGCCAGTACGTGTACAGCCTTCTGGATTATTAAACTCTGCTGGATTCAAAAAAGGGTCATATCATATGATGAAAACGCTTTGGAATGAAGAACCGCATATCCATATTGCAACACAAAATATTGAAAAATCTTTAAATAAATTAGATAAAAGCGGAAACATCGTTGCAAAAGACCTTGAAAAATGGAAGCATGCCCTTTGGGAATGGCAAGATGTAAATGACCATTGGAATTACACTGAAAATGAAATGATTTCAGTCGAAATTTACTCAAACTGTGATGAAGTTGAACTTTTTTTAAATGAAAAATCTCTTGGCAGAAAGAAACTATCTGATTTTGAAGACCACATTTATAAGTGGGCCGTTACTTTTAAAGATGGAACTTTGACTGCTAAGGGCGTTAAAAATGGTGAAAAAATCTCTGAAAAAATTATTACAGCAAAAAGGGCAACAAAAATCCAACTTTCTACTGAAGAAAAAACAATTAAAGCAAACCATTATGATGTGTCGCATATAGTACTTCAACTAACTGATGGGAATGGAAATCCTGTAAAAACCGACGATAAATCAATCACCTTTGAAATTGATGGCAATGCGGAACTTTTAGGCATAGATAACGGTTGGAAAAAAAGCGTGGAAACATTCTATTCAAAAAAAGGAACTACACATAATGGTAAAACTTTATTAATTATAAAGGCAAAAAATAAAACTGGAGACGTTAAGATCACCGCTAAGAGTGATGGTTTAGAGTCTGAAACTATAACTATTAAACTAATATAAAAAAATCAATTAATTCATGAAAGCAACCCAATACGAAGGAAACAAGACCTTCAATATCATTGAAAAAGAAATAGAACATCCCGGCGCTGGAGAGGTAAGAATAAAAGTGGCCTATGTTGGGGTCTGTGGAACAGATGTTCATATCTACCACGGTATGATGGACAAACGCGTAAATATGCCAGAAACCATCGGGCATGAAATGTCCGGAGTTATCGATGCCGTAGGTTCGGGTGTTTCAGATTATG
>Ga0114957_1004907_pt1 | contig 11277 bp, 6 predicted proteins | sample BantaG_FD_87175 | JGI IMG/M metagenome (GOLD analysis project Ga0114957, IMG submission 87175) | Marine algal microbial communities from Bantry Bay, Ireland - BantryBay_4 metaG | ecosystem: Host-associated > Algae > Red algae > Unclassified | place: Bantry Bay, Ireland | collected 2014-11-21 | reverse complement strand
TGTAGGTTCCTTTGCTATCCACCCCTGGATAAGAACGAGACAGCTTTGCACTGCCAGGAAGGGCGATTTTGCCATCTTCTGCACGAAAAAAGAGGGCTACTTAGGAGTCTGTCAGGCGACGAACAGGGTGGACAGCACTGGAGAAAGACTGTATTGCCAGGCCAAACAGGCAGACTACTTTAACTGCCAGTCGCAGTAGATTCTTCCCACGTGTCTGCACAGTGACCACAGACGCGGCTCTGTGGCGTGAGCCCTCATTGTTCCGCGGCCCCGCAACGCCCCACACAGGCCCACTCATGTTGAGCCGAGGTCACACCTTGGCCTGCGTCACACATCCCGTTCGGCTGCGAGATTGGCCGACCACCAGCGATCGCCTCATGTCTGTGGCTTTTTGGCCCTCCCCTTCGCCCCTTCCGCCCCCGCCCATCCCCTCCCCTGACGCCATCCCCATTCCCATCCCCAACCCTGGTCAACCCACCCCCCGGCTGCCCATCCTGACCCCCATTCGGCCAGTTTGAGCATTGATCCTTCCTCCCCCTTCGCCATGGCTTTCATCACGAGCGGTGCCGCGGCTGTCAGCGGTGCGTCGCTGTCGGCGCGCCGGGCCTTCACCGGCGCGGCGGTGTGCCCGACGGCCGCGGCGACGGCCGCCCCGGTGGCGGCGGCATGGCGCATGTCGGCTGGCGGTCACCGCACCTTCCTGGTGGGTGGTAACTGGAAGTGCAACCTGTCGAAGGACGCCATCACCAGCCTGTGCAAGGAGCTGAGCGCGGCGCCGGACCTGGAGACGGACAAGGTGGAGGTGGTGCTGGCGCCGCCGGCACCGTACCTGGACCACACCCGCTCGGTGCTGCGTAAGGACTTTGAGGTGGCGGCGCAGAACATCTGGGTCGGCGGCCCTGGTGCCTTCACCGGCGAGACCGCTGCTGAGATGATCAAGGACGTCGGTTGCACGTGGGTGATCCTCGGCCACTCGGAGCGGCGCAACCTGCCTGAAATCAGGGAGACGGATGACTTTATCGCCCAAAAAACCAAGACGGCCCTCTCGCACGGCCTCAAGGTGATGTTCTGCGTCGGCGAGACGCTTGCCGAGAGGGAGGCGGGTCAGACCCTCGACGTGTGCGTGCGGCAGCTGCGGGCGCTGGCGGAGGTCATTGGCGCGAATGACTGGACGGATGTAGTCATTGCGTACGAGCCTGTGTGGGCTATCGGCACGGGCAAGATTGCGACGCCCGACCAGGTGGAGGAGGTGCATGAGAAGATCCGCCACTACCTGGCGGGCGAGGTCAATGACTCGGTGGCGCAGCAGACGCGAATCCTGTATGGTGGCAGCGTCAGCCCGACCAACTGCAACGAGCTGGCGCAGCTTCCGGACGTGGACGGCTTCCTGGTTGGGGGCGCGAGCCTCAAGGCCTCCTTCCTGGAGGTCATTGAGTCCTTCAAGAGCGACATTGCGGCGGCGGTCTAGGGCGGTTTAGCCACAACCGCGACGCTCGGGTGGGAGTGACGGCGGAGGGGTGGGAGCAAGCGGCCGTGGGGTCTGGCGGATGCCGGCGTTAACCACGAAGTGGCCCTGGTGGTCGCTGCGCAGGGGCTTGGATCACGGCTGTTGGGGTCGGGCCGGGCACCCCCGCGTTTCTTTTGGCTGCGCCATCAGCCTGCCCCGTCTGCGTACATGTCGCTTTTCTCGTCCGCATTGCGCTTTTTGTTTTGTGTACCTTTGGTGGCTGCGTGCTTGTTCCTTCCCTTGCCCCTGCAGCGGGGACATCGAAACGTTTTTCCTTCACCTGCCGCGTACGTCGGCTCTTTTTTGTTGCTTTGCCTCGTCACGGAGGTCTCCCCTTCATCCGTACGCTGGCGAAGCTGACCCGCTACGACGCCATCGTCGCCGCGTCGTCACTGGTATTTTCCAACCCCGCTCGAATGAAGAGTACATTGTTACACCTGCGCATGCACGTCAGTCAGCGTAGTCCGGAACACGCAGCAACGGCGGCGGCGGGCAGGGTGAGTACAAAATGCAATACAGCAATCGAGTGCGCGTTCAATAGCAAAAGCAATACGTCAGTGATATGCTCTTCATCTAACAGCGTGAGAATCAACGGCCTGGTTGGCCACACAACCCAGCCAACGACGTGCTCAGTCAGCGGAAGGCTACACAATGGCAGCATCCCAGTCAGAGCGACAGCCACGGAGGTATGAAGAACAGACGGAACTGAGCACCACGCTGCACAGCAAAAGAACAGGAGACAAGACACGTACCGGATGAGGACCTCCCCAATTCTTCCTGCCATCGCACCGCCCACCCACTCCTCCGCATCCCCGAGCAGCACGTTGAAGTAGGCGTCGGTGGACGTTAGCCGACCGCGGTACTCCATGCCCCACTTGAGGCGCACGACGACGGGGGAGCCCACCAGGGAGGCCAGGAAGGGCTTGGGGTTGACGGGGTCCAGCGCACGCCCGCCCCCAGCCTGTGTAGTAGCACGACAACCAGAACGACTGACGCAGAGAGAGAGAAGCGTTAGGTCAATGTACAGACGGAGGGAGGACGAGACGGGAGGGGCAATGTCACAACAGCTACGGTCACGCGACATGCTGCGACATAGGCGACCCTGGAGCGGAGCGGCGATTTGGCACAAGAGAAAGAGAAACAGAAACGCACCATGACGGAGGGCCCGACGCACTCAAGGAGCGCGTGTGCACAACCAAGCGTGACGTGGAAGAGTAACTGAGGCGTGGTAGCAGAGTGAAGCCGAGCACACCGCGCACTCGGGGGAGAAGCCGGGACGACGCACGTCACACCAAGAGAAACGTTCGTCACACTTTCGCGAACCACGGCAACTAACCTCCGAAGTTTAATCGAAATAACAAGCACAATTTTGTTGTTGTGTCCAGATGTGCAACACTGGTGCCGAAAAGCCCCGCTTCTGCAGCTTCGCGACGCCACTGCCTGACTCTCGTAGCTCTGTGGGTTCACAGAAACACATACAAAAAATGAAAATGAGTTAAAAAGAACGGGCGGTCGCTCACACACATACAGCTCTCACCGGGCAGCCCCGTCCATCAGCCTCGCCGGGCTGCGGCTGAAGTCGACCTCGTCCCGGTCGCTCAGGCCCGGCAGCGTGTCCGCGAACGCGTGCCGCGGCATCCCGACCGCATGAAGCGCCTCATGCAGCTGGGAGCCCGGGATGACCACGTCCGGCGCCACGATGGAGCGGCCGTCCTCAAAGAAGGGGCTGACCATCTTTGGGGGCGCCTTGATCTCTGTCTCGGCACGAGCGGTTTCCTTCGCGGCGTGCTCCGCCGCTGCCGCCGCCGCCGCCCGGCGGTGGTCGCGGTTGAGCTTGATGTTCCACATGCCAAAGAGGGCGACGACGAGGAGGGTGACGCCGAGGAGGATGGCGCCAATCCACCCGTCTTCCTGGTCCGCGTTCATCAGCCCAATGGTGACGAGCCCGATGGACGTCATCAGCTTTTGCAGGATATTGAGCGACGGGCCGGCGGCGTCCTTCATCCCGTCGCCGAGCGTGTCGCCCGCCACCGTCGCCTTGTGCCACTCCGACGACTTGGAGTGGCGGGTGCCAAACTCGCCCGTCTCGACGAGCTTCTTGGCATTATCAAACGAGCCACCTGCGTTGCTCATCATGGTGCCGAGCACAAAGCTCGACGCGATCGCCGCAAGGAGCATCCCCATCAGTGCCCGTTGACCAAACCCAAAGCCGACGATGAGCGGGCTCATAAACGCAATGGTGCCGGGGAGGATCATCTCAAAGAGCGCCGCACGGGTGGCAATCCCCACGCACCGCACGTGGTCCGGGCGCACGCCGATGGTGCCTGCGCGGAGGCCGTCAATGACGCGGAATTGGTGGCGCACCTCGGCAATCATGGCCTGCGCCGCGCGGCTGACCGCCAGGATGACAAAGGCGCCAAAGAGGAAGGGCAACATCACGCCGACGAGCACCGACACGAGCACGTACGGGTCGAGGAGAGACACCACGCGGAGCTGGTTGATGAGTGCCGTCGCCGGCTCGAACGGCGAGCCGACGAGCGCCCGCGGCGACGGCAGCTCGCCCGAATCCTGCAGCAGCGCCGTCAGCAGCGCATACGCGGTGAGTACGGCCGAGCCGTTGGAAAAGCCCTTGCCGGTCGCCGCCGTTGTGTTGCCCAACGCGTCGAGCGCGTCCGTCGTTTCCCGGACCGACGGGGGCAGCTTGGCCATCTCGGCAATACCCCCGGCATTGTCCGCCACGGGGCCGTACGCGTCCGTGGCCATGGTCACCCCGAGGGTGGAGAGCATCCCCACCGCCGCCAGCGCAATGCCGTACGGCCCAAACAGCGCGTAGGCGCTGAGGATGGCGGCGACCACAAACGCCAACGGCATCAGCGTCGACAGCATGCCGACGCCGAGGCCCTGCAGCATGACCGCGCCCGCCCCAAACGCGCCCGCCGACGCAATCCCCTGCGTCGGACCGTACGCCGCCGACGTGAAGTACTCGGTGACCCACCCGATGGCCAGGCCCAAACTCAGACCAATGAGGATGCACAGGAAGAGGCGCCACGGCGTCTGGTGGGCGGCCCCGTGCTGGAAGCCGAGCACCGTCGTCGGCTTGTAGACGCCCTCGACGATCTGTCCCTGCGGCAGCATCACCGGGTCGGCCGGGTCAGCCTCGTACTGGCCACGGCACGGGTTGGCCACCGACGTGTCAAGTTCAAACACCGGCACGGGCGAGCCGTTCTTACTAAACCCGCTCTGCGCTTGAAAGTGGGAGTTGCCCCCAAAGAAGCCCCAGCACAGGCCGACCGCACCGAGCAGCACCAACACCGCGGTCAGCAGCACGTTGGCACGCAGCGACCACAGGAGCCCCCCAGTCACGCGGCTGCGCTGCTTTGGGTCGTTGAGGTCCTCGTCCAGCGATGACGACACGCGCAGGCCAACGGTCCCGACGATGCACGCGAGCACGCCGACTGCGGCCAGCATGAATGGCAGTGCCACGAAGATCGAGTTGGACGCCCACGTCGTCGACGTTGGGTAGTCGAGGTAGCGGTCGTTCTGAAAACAAATGTACCGCGCGTACGAAAGCGTCTCGGGGTACCCCGCGGGCCCGCACTGCCGGTCAATGTGCAGGTGGTTGAACACGCACATGGCCAGGGGGCTGCGATAAAAGTAGGGCAGACCCCCGCCAAGGATGGCCGTCGAGATGATGGAGCCGACAAAGGACTCAAAGAGGTCCGCGCCCATACCGGCCACGTCGCCCACATTGTCACCCACATTGTCCGCAATCGTCGCGGGGTTGCGCGGGTCGTCCTCTGGGATGCTCGACTCCACCTTGCCGACCAGGTCCGCGCCAACATCGGCGGCCTTGGTGAAGATGCCCCCTGCGACACGCGCAAAGAGGGCAATCGTCGAAGCACCCGCGGAGAAGCCCGCCAGTGCCCGAACGTCTTGAAACATGAGGTAGGCGGCGGCGACACCGCCCAGCCCGATGCACACGACCGACAGGCCCATGACCGTGCCCGACCGAAACGCCACGCCAAGTGCGGCGGCCAGGCCCTGGTGCGCCGCCGCCGCCGTCCGCACGTTGCCGCGGGTGGCAATGGCCATCCCCGCCGCCCCCGTCACTGCCGAAAGCAACGCGCCCATCACGTAGCACCCCGCCAGCCGCCAGTTGGTACCAATGCCGAGGAGCACGAAGACGCCCAAGCAGAGCAGGAACAGGTAGCGGTACTCCTCAGAGAGGAAAGCCGTCGAACCTTGGCGGATGGCCGTGGCGAGCTCCACCATGCGGGGCGTGCCAACGTCTTCGCGGATGACTTTGAGCGCGTGGAAGGTCGCCACCGCCATCCCGGCCACCGACACCGTCATGGCCGCCCACACGTACACGGACGGGAGGAGGAATTCAAACGTCTTGAAGCGGTAATCGCGGTCCCCAATGACAGTTGAGCGGTCCAACAGCCGACATAAGTCACCCGTCTTGCACGTCGCAATGAGGATGAGCCAGATGAGAAGGACCAAGAAGGAGACCAGGAAGAAGGCGGCGCCGACGAGTAGGCGCTTGGACGTCCGCCCACGGTCGCGGAGCATGCGCTCATTCACGTACAGCGTCTCGCGCGCACCCGGGCTCATCGGCCCCCCCGCCTCATCCGCCGCCACCGCCGCGTCCACGTCCTCCGCGTACGGGTAGTCATCGGGCGAGACGGGGACGTAGCCATAGTAGCCGCCGCCGGCCGCCGTCTCGGCCGACGGCGCCACAACCGTCGACGGGCTGCTCACGTTCTGCACGCCGCCGCCGTCGCGGCGGCCGCCCTCCGTCGCCGTCTCCATCGCAGCGGCGGGCACCGCGCGGCCCGACGCGCGCGCGTGCGCGGGGGGGCGGGGTTGCGGGGGGGGGGGGACGACCCCAACCGCGAGCGGCAGCCCCACCGCCAGACTCAGAGGCGGGGGCGAGGGAGGAGGATGGGGCGGGAGCGGGACGGGACCGCGCACCGTCGCGTTGGCGGCGCGTCCCGTGTCGCCGCACCCGCACGCCAGCGGCCAAAGGCAAACGACGCGGCACGGGGCGGCACTCCCGGCGGCAGCAGCGGTGGCGGCGGTTGTCACCGCCGGGGCAGAGCCGAAGACCAGTACCAAGACTGAAACAAGAGGGAAAAGGCGGACACTGGGCGCGGTTGCGCGGGCCGTGACCCCCACCGTGCGCCACGGGAGCGCGTGTGGGCGGGTCTACGCCGAGGCGTCACGGCTGAAACCGCGCGCGCCAACGACGGGCCTGCTGCACTGGGGCAACGTCAGTCTCCAACCCGGACGCACCAGCCGCCGGGGCCCAACCCCCCCCCGCCCCAGCCGCTGCCGCCGCCACCGCCGCCGTTCCGGCGCGCCATTGTGGGCGTGGTCGGGGCCAGCGGCCACGTACAGACGGGGCGGTCGGCGTCGCCACCGACGTCGACGCCTGTACGCATCACCGACGAGCACGGGGGTGCGCCCACTGGCGCCATTGTCAGTCGGCGGACGGCGAGCTGTGCGTCCCGACATGGTCGTGGAGGACGCGCGCAGGCGGCCCGGGTCCGTCGTAGGGTCGGCAGGAGACCAAGCCGTCCCAGGTGTCTCGAGTAGATTATTTGGCGTGCGAACCGGTGTACGAACAAGGGAGTCCGGGAGTTTTTAAATACTGAAAGAAAATATCTACGACGCTTCTTTTCGACAATATGAGAGGCTACGGATGTCCAGCGCTTCAGCTATGGATACCACAATGCATCCAAACTGGGAAAGACCAAAGGAGCACAAGTGGGCACTTCCGTGCCCGCAGCATCCGAGAAGCGGCTGCAGCACATATGTATTATCGCAAACGATCGTGGACGTCAAGGAGCGTTCCAATGGTCTTCTTCAGGGAGCTAGGAGCGCTTGCAAATGATGATGACAGAAGTAACGGCCCGTGGAGATCACGGCAGTCGTGCTGCTGTACAGAGCGTGCTCGTACGATAATGTACTTCTGGTATCATCGGAGACACGAACAAATAACGGCCAGACCAATGAGAGCGACCAACGTGGGTCTCGACGGCTGAGCGTCTGCATAACCGAGCAGGTCCCTGTGTTCGGCAAGGACAATGCAGACGACTACAAACACGGCTACGCGAATGGAGAACGGGACGAGAAAACAAATCAACAAAACAAAATCCTAGAGCACCAGCTAGGTGCAGCCACGCCCGTTGCGAATGATGAACGAGCCAGGCCAGAGACAATGCAATGCGCGCCCAGAAAACAAGCACACGGGTCCGGGAGACGACCGCGAGTCGCCATCACCAAGCCACAAAGTGCAGTAGAAACACCGAGCTCGCACAGAGAAAAAACGACAAGACATGTACAGCAGCATCCCCAGCCGGTCATACCGTACGGTGGTCACGGCTGCAGCCGACGAACACTGTGGCCAGCTCGTTCCACAATGCTACACCAGTAGGCGCACTGCCAAAAGCCCACCCGACCTGAGCATCCCACACAGAGCAAGTCAGAGCGAAGCACTGGCAGCAGCTGCGCCCACATTGGCGCAGTACGGGAACGCAGACCGCGCGCGGCGGTTAGTAGCGGCCACGGCCGCCACCGTAGCTGCCGCCACCGCCGCCGCCGCCGCCAAAGCGACCACCACCCCCATACCGACCGCCGCCACCGCCGCCCGAAAAGCCCCCAGACATGGACGACAGCTCCGCAGGAACCTGCTGCCCAGCTTCGGTGATTACGCGCGCCAGCTCCTTCGCGTGCTTGGCCTTATCCGCCGTGAAGAAGGTGTAGGCTGTACCTTTTGCGCCGGCGCGGCCCGTCCGGCCGATGCGATGGATGTAGTCCTCCACGTTATTCGGGAAGTCGAAGTTGATCACGTACATGACGTCCTTGATGTCTGTGGTCATCCAAGGCGAAAAGAGAGCAGCCCCAGAACAGGGGTCGAAGCGATGGGTTAGTAGACAGATCGCACACCACCAGGTACAGCAACCAGGCAGGCCAGCCACGGTCTTTGACTGGCACCATTACAAGCCTCATCACACCACCCATCAAGCAGCAGCCAACAAACGACACTCCAAGCCAAGCTCAACAAATGCCACCAGCCACCCGTCAAGAAAAGAAAAAATCGTCACAAATAAGCCCTCCAAGACACAGTCGAGGCGATCACCTCGGACAGACGCGCGAGGAAGGACCGCTTCAGGGCAATGAGCAGACAAGGCTCGAAGCAGCCTCACATGCGCGGCAAAAGCAGGGGACAAGCGGGGACGACTAGGGCCAGGCTGCAGTCGACTTCTCACGACAAGTCGCCTGGCACAAGCACCACGCCAAACGCGGCCGTCCCGAGGAGAACCTCAGGGATGAGCAGGGTACCAGTCGGACGAGGACTACACCCCACTGCCATACACCCCTGCCAGGCGCAGGCACAAGCACGAAGCGCACCAGGTAGAGGCAGTGGTACCCCCAGGTCGAGGCAGGAGGAAGACTTCATGGCAACGGGAAGCAAGCGCCTCCCGAGGACCCACCTCATCGGATGCAAGCGCGCCACGCAACAGACAGCAGGGAGGCGGCCTCAGTGCCACATGGCAGCCCAACTCGACAGCGCCTGGGGCTAGCCTGAGCAACGACATGGCTGCGCGAGTGGACGGATCCCAAGCGGGAACGAACCAGGCCATAAGCAAAGCAAGCAGGACAGGCCTGGATTGCGCGCAAGAGACCAGGCGAGACCACACGCGCTGCCCACCCCTCCAGCCCAGCACAGAGCACCCACTCTCCTGTGGCCGGGAATACGTTGACAGGCAGCGGCACGCGGACGCACGCCACAACATACTGCAGCGGGTCATCACATGCCATGGCGTGCCATAGCGCGTCACAAAGCGCTCGCACATGCAGTTGCAGGCCACGGCAAGCGGCAGTCCACCTCGCGTGCGCAACGCGTCGTCGCACGCAGTCGCATGCAGTCAGGAGCGCCGTGGCAGGCCGACAACACCGTCCCTCCTCCCTTAAGGGTCAGACGGTCACCACACCTCCAGACGCACACGACGATGGCGACAGAGAGCGCCCCACAGCCCCTGCAAGGGAAAAGCAACACCACAAACGGCGCGCGCTTCAGCACGCGAGGCCGCTCGCGGCGTTGCTCCTTCCCTGTCTAGAGACTGCAAGTGCAGAGGTGCGCAATCGAGCCCGGCTGCCCAGGTTGCGACGTCGAGACCGCGGCGGCACCGACACAGCTAACGTCGCCGCCAGGGGGACCACTGCCGCAGCTGCACGGGCAACGCCGGTACCGCCGATATTCGCTTCATCCGCCACGCAGCCGTCCGTCTCGATCGTCCGCTACGCCTCGATGCTCGCCGCTACTCAGACCCAGCTGGAAGTCGACGACCACACGCTGCACCCCCCAACATGACACCCGCGCGCAGACAACATCAAAAACAAGAACCAAGAATAACGCCCATGTCAGAAAAATAGGAATGCAAAAACGTACCCAGACCACGCGCCGCAACGTCAGTTGCGCACAGAATGGGCGTCCGACCCGACTTGAACTCGCCAATAGCCCGGTCCCGCTCCTGCTGCGTCTTGTCGCCGTGCACGGCCCCAGCTGGCCACCCGTCGCGCACCAGGTCGTTGGTAATCTCGTCGCACTTGCGTTTGGTCTCCATGAAGACAAGCACCTTACCGCCGCCCGAGTCCTTAAACTTGTCCAGCAGCCGGAACAGCTTGTTGCGCTTGTCGTACTCGGCGCACACCTCAATCACCTGCGTGATGTTGCGGTTGGCCGCCAGGTCCATGGACCCGATCTGCACTTGGATGGGGTTCTCCTTGAGGAACTCGCGCGCCAAGCCCTGCACCTCCTTGGGCCAGGTGGCGGTGAACATGCACGTCTGCCGGTCCGGTCGAATCTGACCGACAATCTTGCGCAGCTGCGGCTCAAAGCCCATGTCGAGCATCCGGTCCGCTTCGTCGAGCACCAGGTAAGTGACGCGACGCAGGTTGGTCGTCCCCGACTCGAGGAAGTCAATCAGCCGCCCAGGCGTGGCGATGCAAATCTCCACCCCGCGGTTCAGGTCGCGGGCTTGACCCGACTTGGGCATCCCACCGTACACGCACGTGTTCTTGATGCGGGATGTCGACCCGTACTTGGTGCACTCCTGCTGGATCTGGTTGGCCAGCTCCCGCGTCGGCGCAAGCACCAGCACAATGGGGCCATCGCCGGGCTCCAAGAACGGCTGCGCGTTGATGTGCACGATGGCCGGTAGGATGTAGGCGCAGGTCTTGCCCGACCCCGTCTCAGCAATGCCAATCACATCGTGGCCACTGAGCGCCACGGGCCACGCCTGCGCCTGGATGGGCGTCGGTGCCTTGAAGCCGCAGCGGCCGATCTCCTCCAGCACGTAATCCGGGAAGGAGGCCTCCTCAAAGGACTCTACGGGCTTGGGGATGTTGCGACCGACGACGCTGATCTCCTGGCGGGCGCGAAAGTCGGCAATGGTCCCATCGTCTCTCCGCGTCACGTCTGGGTGCTCCATGTAGAAGTCCTTGACAAACGCCGGCAACTGAATTTCCGACCAGTTGGTGATAGGACGCAGGTTGGCGCCCAGGGTGCTGCCGCCACGGTCCCGCCCACCGCCGCCGCCAAAGCGGCCGCCATAGTCACCGCCGCCTCCACCATAGCCACCACCGCCGCCACCATAACCACCCCCGCCTCCGCCGTAGCCACCCCCGCCTCCGCCATAGCCACCCCCGCCTCCGCTATAGCCACCCCCGCCACTGCTATAGCCGCCCCCTCCAGCGCCATA